>Ga0209541_10001229_pt1 | contig 51462 bp, 49 predicted proteins | sample RifCSPlowO2_01_FD_184027 | JGI IMG/M metagenome (GOLD analysis project Ga0209541, IMG submission 184027) | Groundwater microbial communities from Rifle, Colorado - Rifle CSP2_plank lowO2_0.1 (SPAdes) (version 2) | ecosystem: Environmental > Aquatic > Deep subsurface > Groundwater | place... | reverse complement strand
ACGCCAAAGCTTTTCTTCCTAGATAGGGAATCCTCGCTCCGTAGCGAAGCGGAGGAGTTGCCCCGCAGGGCAACCCTTTAGGGTGAGGAGGATGTCAATGTGAAAGACAAAAAAGCAGTTGCCATTTCTATCACCGAAGATTCTGTTGGAGATAATAAAGAAGTATTATTGTTAATCGATGCTGCTCGTAAAAGAGGTACGATAGCGAAAGCTCTTTTAGATGGAGCATATGATACATTCGAAATTTGGAATGGACTTCATGCGCGAGGAATTCGATCCCTGATACGACTGCGGAAAAACGCAGTCGTAAATAATAAATCTCCAACACGGTCGCAAGAGATCAAGTGCTACCAAGGAAATGAGAAAGAATGGGCCAAAGCGACTGGCTTTGGTCAGAGATGGCAAGCTGAAACTTTGTTCTCATCGTTTAAACGAAGATTTGGTGAGAATTGCACTGCAACGAGACCACAAAATGTAATACCTGAAATTCTATTTAAAGCCATGTTGTGTAATTGGTTAATTAGCTAATTCTTAGAGAAGTTGCAGAGACTCCTGCAAAGCAGAGTCGTGCAACATAGGAATTTATACTCGTTCTTTCATATATCACTCGCGTCTTTTTATTACGATTATTATGTACGCTCGCTATACATACCTCTTTACAGCCTAAATTTCTTTGCTAACTCCTGCGCTTCCTGCAATTGTTCAGGCGTGCCAATGTCCAGAATATAGTTGCTTTTTTCATATTCAAATGTCATTCCTTTATCGATGAGAGCTTGTAAAGCATCAGTAATCTCGTATTCCCCCCGGGGACTGAGAGAGACGTGCTTACATTCTGGGATTATTTCTTTAGGAACAATATAAACACTAAAGTTCGCGAGATTAGAAGGAGGATGTAATGATTTTTCAATAATTTTTTTAACTTTCTTTCCTTCTACGGCGATAGTTCCATAACGTGAAGTGTCTTCAACTTCCTTAACCGTAAAAACTCCCTCAGATTGATGTGAAAGCAAACGTTTCAGAAGATCTGTCTCAAAAAGGGAATCAATAGCCAGGAGAAAAAATCGTTCTTTTTTTATATAAGGTTCAACGTAGGGAAGGGCGTTGGCATTTCCCTTAAGCTCTTTCTGTTCAACAAACGTCAGTTTTACTCCAAAATGAGAACCGTCGCCAAAATGACTTATTACTGTATTTTTCAGATGATGGACGACAACAATAATCTGGGTTATGCCGACAGTTTTTAGTTGTTCGATAAGAATTTGCAGCAAAGGCTTGCCATTAACTTTAATGAGGGCTTTGGTAGTATTATTAGTTAAAGGGCGGAGGCGTTTGCCTTCTCCTGCGGCTAGAATCACAGCTTCGGTTGGTTTTAAGATCATAGTCAGCAATAATTTTCTTGAGCTCGCGAAGTTTTGTGATGGAATAATCTACCTCGCCTGGAGAAGGGAAGTCGACCTTTCCTCTTCCCCAAAGGACATGAACTGTTTTCATGCCTAATTCTTTAGCTGGGAGGAGATCGGTTTTAAATTTATCGCCACAAACAATAATCTCGTGGGGAGGATAGGCTAAATCTTTTTGGATTATTAAATATTCTTTTTTCTTATTATAATCACCAGTAAGAATAATTTTGCGGAAAACGGAAGGATCAATTTTTGCTTTCTTCATTTTCCCATATTGTTCTTCTTTCACCCCACTGGTTATAAGAACGAGATCGTGATGTTGGTCTCTTAGATACGTGAGAAGATCTAAGGCTCCTTCCAGAGCATGCACTGGAAAATTAAACTGTTTACCCCCATAATAAGTGTTCACACCAAGAGCGTAGATATTCTCGGAGGAATGGCACGGATTAAGAAAGCGGCGCAACGTTTCTTTGCCGTTCGTGGTAGTCTTATTAATTTCCATTAATTGTTGAAAAGCAGCATCAAAAGAAGTTACTTTTAATCCCGCCTGAATCATTTTTTTCAAAGCGAGGCGGAATTTCACGGGCTGGCTGCAGCCGAAAGTATCGATTAGCGTGTCGTCTAAATCAAAGATGATTAACAATCTTCATCAGCTCGGCGGCAAGTTTATATGGATCATGGCGAATAAAGGCTCTGGTTTTAGCGATAGCGTCGCTTTTACTGTATTCTGATTCCTCAGTATCGAGAAGGTCAGCAGCAATAACACGCGAATCATTAATGAGGTCGTTGGCGATAAGGTCAGCTTCTTCCGCATAGGCGTCAAGCAGTTTTTTGGGAGGAGATTTATGGTTAATGAGAATATAATCAAAAAGATCCTTGCCGATAAAACGCCGCACTTCATTAAGATACTGCGATGCTTTAAATCCGGGAGTTTGGACTTTTTTATTCATGATATTAACGATAAAGATTTTTTTTGCTTTGGTTTCTCTTAGGGCCTTGCCTACGCCTTCGACGAGAAGGTTGGGAATTAAACTGGTGTATAAACCACCTGGACCGAAGATGACAAGGTCAGCATTGCGAATTTCGTCAAGGGCCTGAGAGTGAGCTTTAGGAAAAGGTTCCAGATAGATGCTGCGATAATCAAGAAGACTCTCTTTAGCGAGAATAACCTCTTTTTCTCCCTTTAACTGCTTGCCATTTTTGAGAATCATGTGCAGGCGAACTTGATTGGTGGTAACAGGCAACACTTTTCCTTTAATGGAAAGGATTTTACCCGCTTCTTCAATTGATTTTTCAAAACTTCCCGTCACTTTTTCTAAAGCCGAAAGAAGAAGATTGCCAAAACTGTGCCCCTCCAAACCACCATTTTCAAAACGATAATTCATGAGATCACGCAATAGTCTGCTGGAATCAGAGAGAGCAACTAAACATTGACGCACATCGCCTGGAGGAAGAACGCCTAATTCATCTCTCAGAATGCCAGTCGAGCCTCCATCGTCGGCCATGGAGACGACGGCAGAGAGCTCCAGATCATATTTTTTTAATCCGTGAAGAACAGTAAAGTTACCGGTTCCGCCACCGATAACCACAATTTTTTTCATAGGAAAAAGCGTGAGAAAGATGTTTTTAAACGTTGTGGAAGAAGATAGGTTAATTGAAGTTTTATTCTTCCATGAACTCTTCCATTTTCGCCGGCATTTCTTCATCTCCTTTGAGCACGCCTTTTTTCTTAAGGTATTCTCGCGCAATTAAGTAAAAGACGAGACCGACAGATTTTTTCCCTTTATTATTGCAGGGAACAACTAAATCGATGTTATTCGATTGGTTGTTAGTATCGCAGAGAGCGATGATGGGAATACCTATTTTTGCCGCATCTTCTACAGCATTTTTATCCGGCCAGGGATCGCAGACCAGGATAATTTTCGGTTCGATGAATGTTTCCAAGTTAGGATTTGTTAAAATTCCAGGAGGATACCTGCCAATGATAACTTTAATGCCTGTGAGCTCGTGAAGTTTCTTGAGTCCTTTCCAGCCATTTTCGCGGCGGCTGATAACAAGAATATCCTGAGGATCGTATTGGGAAAGAAAATTCGCGGCTATACGTACTCTCTCGTCGATTTTTTTTAGGTTTAAAACACTCAGGCCGTCTGGTCGTGTTTTGTAAATAAAATTAGACATATACTTTGTTTTAAACTTAGTCCCGATGTGAATTCCAGATTTAAGATATTCGTTGGAATTGATGAGGAGGTTTTCCTCTTGTTCGACCATTTTTTACTCCCACACAAACAAGAATAAGATGAATTCTTGTCTGCGATTTTTTTTGCCTCACGCAGCATTGTCTCCCTCTAATATTGAGGGAGTGTTGGCTTTCATTTACGAAATTTGTCACAATATTTATAAAGATTATGGTGATTAAGATAAAATTAATGGTGGAAAGTTTTTTAGGGCGGTTTGAAAATGATTTCTTCAGGGGGTGTTTATTATGGATTATGTTACAAAAGGAGTTATGGCATTAGCAGTGATGGTTGGCGTGGCGGGATGTGCAACGCCACAGCAGGAAAGGCTTAAAGGCAGTGTTCTTGATGTTCCTGGCAAATGTTTGGATTATGATACTTTTGATGAGGACCAGCATCCAGACTGTAGAGCTATTTTAGGGAGAGAAACAGACCACTTAGGAGGAATTGACGACTTTCTGGATGATGTAAATGTTGGAGCTGCTCCTTCGCCTCATCCTGTTTTTCAAGGAAATAATCCTTATGGGATGATCAAGCGTTTAGGTGTTCCAGATACTCTGATCACCCCTCCAAGCGAATGGAATGAAAGGTGTTATGATACTTCACTTTCCAACCCAAACATTCTCACTGATGGATGCGGCTACCATCAAGGTGTTGATGAAAGTCAAATAGAAATACTTTTAGACTATGCTCTTCCCGATGAAACTCATAAGAAGCCGATAGAAATAAAAAGTGAAGAGACGAGGACAGGCACGACGACGCAAAGCATAACAATCATAGAACACGAAGAGTGAATAGTGGACTTGGAGGATAGATAATAGTAAAAAAAAGTTTATTTTTTCTTTCTGTTTTTTTTCAGAATATTTTGTTTTCTACCAATGCTGGATATACAAAATGTCTTTTCCATCCGCGTTTTCACAAATAAAATAATAACTTCGGTGCCGCGGCTCCACCCACTTTAATTTTACACAATCCTTAGGTAGGTAGGTTCCGAAAGCATCTTCTTTAATAGTATTATCCGATAGAGGTTTATCTGATCGAGGTGAAGAGCATCCACTTAAAAAACCAGCCAACCCCATAACCGCCATTCCTTGTTTTAAAGTTTTATTTATAACCAATTAACAGCACCCATTCTTTTTTAAATTTGACCAACCCCTGTTTATTATACTGAAAGAACAAAATCATCGTAAATTTATCGTCGTTCTTTCATAATATCCACCAACCCGTAATCATTAGAACCAATAACTACATCGCAAGTTCTAAAATCATCATTCATTTCTAATGAACGTTTAAGGATTAGAACACCTTCTACTGGACTCCATTTCTGTCTCAGGTAAAATTTAGCCGTATTAATCATCTCATTTTCAGCCACGCCGTCAATCCGGAAAATTAATCTTCTCATGGAATGATCGCTAAGTAAAAGGCGTTCCAGAGCGGCTTGCTTCTGTTTAACTTCAGACAGAGCGTCAGTAAATCCTAAAAAACCTGCATAAGCTTCCACGATGGGCTGCAAATTCCTGGAAAGGTAGATTTTTTTTGCCGGAAGGACCTGATAAAATTCTTTTACACCTCGGAATAAGGACCTAGCGATATATCTTTCATTAACCAACTTGGCCAGTTCCTGCTTTACTTTACTTTTCAACTCCCGCTGGTAATTAGGAGCCATGGGATTTCTAAGAACGGTGCGGTCATAAGCGCTAAAACGCCGTTCCCTAACCGTTTCCATAGCTGTTTCGCGGTCTTCACTGCTGAAAGCAGATGAAAATTCCAGGCCAGTCCAAAAGGCCCAACTAACTAATTTCAAGTGTCCAAAAGATGTTGAGGAAACACCTATTCTCTTCTTAGCCACATCTATAGCCGGGGAACCATCAACATCGGTATGATCTAAATCAGAAAGGCAGTGACTTGCTGATAATAGAATCTTTTTAAGAACTTCTTCTGTAAGAGAATCCTTAACTGCGACGGTGGAGCGCAAAAGTTTCATGTGAATTTTAAGACCAATTTTAATTTTTTACTAAATTGGTTTGAATTAAATTTAAAGTTTTATTTAGCTTTAAGCACCAGAATCTTTAGGCCTGGTTCTTAACTTAAGATTTTTAAAGATTTAAGGAAAGGTTTTATTAAATTTATGAAAGAAAGGAGCGAAATAATTACTTTACCTCTTCAATCCCTTCCTGTACAATGTTAAATTTCAGCCCCTTTCCTTCCGGAAGAAAGCGATGCTTGCGTAAAATTAAGCCGCGGCAATGGGTATATTTCTGTACTTCAAGTAAACACTTGCTGCCATATTTCAACAAATCTCCGCCAACCATCTTTACCTGATCACGATTATCAAAATCAGTATACACTTGATTCGTAATCAGAACGGGAATTTTCTGAGAGCGGGTAATTTCCACGAGACAGGCTAATTGTTTTCCCAGAGCAGAATTTGTGTTATAGACGTCTTCATTTTTTCCTAATTCCAGACGATAAAGCATAGAAATAGAATCAACGATAATAAGGCCGATTTGAGAAGTGATCATCTGAGGGAGAGTTTCAAAAACCTCTTTCTGTTTTTCAAAGGTAAGGGGATTGAAGAAAAGGAGGCGTTCCAAAACGTCTTTATAGTTTTGAGAAATCTGTTTAATTCTTTCAACGGCAATTCCCCCTTCAGTATCAATGAAGATAACTTTCTTCCCAAGTTCAGCACTGGTGATGGCGGCAAGAAGACATAAATTCGTTTTTCCGCTGCCGGAAGGACCATAAATAGTAGTAACAACATCTGGATCGTATCCGCCCCCAAGGAAAGTGTTAAGGAATTCAGCGCCGGAAGAGATTTTTTTCATATCATTCTAGGAATAAGGAGTACATTTAAATATTTTGGAGATGCCCTATGCAGTTTATGGAAAGAAAGGAGTTATTTTTCATTTTAGGACTATGTCTTGTGGTTTTCATAGTACGGTTAGTATTAGCCTTTCTCGTTCCTAACCTAACTTACGAATCTTATTTCCATGTCCGGCAAGTGGAACATATTCGAGAAACGGGCTTGCCTCTCTTTGAGGATGATCTTTCGTACGGCGGAAGAATACATCGCTTTCTGCCTTTTTTTCATTACTTTATGGCTTTCTTTACACTGTTCTTGCCTTTAGATTTAGTGACAAAAATTCTGCCTAATCTTCTCTTGGCGATGCTTCCTTTCATTGTCTATCTCATCGCTAAAGAAATAACAACTAATAAACTGGCCCCTTTTTATTCGGCATTTATCACGGGATTTTTACCGATACTTTACACCCCTAATGCTTTTACGATAGAAACACTCTTCCTGCCGCTGCTGTTTTGCACGCTCTATATGTTTTTGCGTTTAGAACATAAACCTTATCTATATGGCTACCTCTTTTTATTCCTTCTTCTTAGTGTCACCAGTCCAAATACTTATCTTTTACTTCTAGGTTTTGGAATTTACCTGCTTCTTTCCGTCATTGAAAAGAAAATTATCAATAAGGCGGAGATAGAATTAATCATCTTTTCTGTCTTTTTCTTTGTATGGATTCAGTTTCTCTTTTTTAAAGATCTGTTTTTGCAAGAAGGATTGGCTTTTATCTGGCAAAACATACCTTCGCAGATTATTCAAGAATATTTCCCTAAATTATCAATTACGAAAGCTTTAGTGTTAGTAAGCATTATTCCTTTTCTTACGGGCATTTTTGTCGTCTATAGGTCTTTATTCGCATTAAAAAACTTGCGCTCCTTTTTACTGATAAGTTTTACCATTACCACGACGATCCTAGCTTGGTTTCGCTTGATTAAATTTGAATTTTCATTAGCATTTTTTGGCGTAATTTTAGCGATTTTTTTTGCCGTGTTCTATGAAGAATCAATAAATTACATTAAAAAAACGAAATTCCCCAAACTGCAGAAGTCCTTCTCCGTGGCAATGATATTGCTTCTGATGATAACGATGATTTTTCCTTCCTTCCAAGAGGCACTACAGCAAGAGACGCCAAGTAATGAAGAACTACTGGCCTTTCACTGGATGGGAGAAAATCTTTCCGGCGAAGGGGGAGTTCTCGCCTTATTGGAAGAAGGCCACTTAGTAACTTATCTTAGTAAAAGAAAAAATCTGATGGACGACCAATTTGTTCTTATCGACGATGTAGATCAGAGATTTAAAGATCTTACCATTCTTTATACTACTTCTTTCCAGACCCAAGCTTTTGATCTTTTTGACAAGTATCAAATCAGGTATATTGTGCTGACGCCGTTTGCCAAAAAAAAGTATGATCTCCAGAATTTTCATTATCTCGCGCCGGGATGTTTCCGACGTTTATTTAAAGAAGAAATAAAAATTTATGAGGTGACCTGTTCATTAACTGAAACAAATAAAAATGCGCCCTGATTTATTTGGAGATAGAACACGAATTTTTCAGTATTTTGTAAGAAGAAGAGTGATGTTCTTTTTTCTTCTTCTCGCCGTGGTCCTGATGGTGCCGATAGGGCAGAATATCGCCGCAGGAGAATTAATGATACGAGGAGAAGAAAGTTATTACCACCTTGTCAAAGCACAGGAAGCGCAGTGGTATGAGGCCCAGTATTTGCCCTTAACTTGGACCCTCAAAATTTTGCCAGAAAAAGGGTTGATTTTCCTGCTTTTTGTCATGACCTTTGCTTCACTCGCTATGTATTTCATACTGGAAAGAAGATTAAAAATTGAACCTTCCGCCAGTTCCTGTTTTCTCTTTTTCCTGATTCTTTCGCCAGCCTTCATTGCCGCTTATGGAACTCTTTCTACGGCCGCTTTTTTCACGTTTCTCATTCTCTGCGGCTTCTTCTTTCTCACCTCGAGAAAAAAGATGCGATTTCTGGCCATTTTACCTTTTTCTTTAGCCGTGCTTTTTGAGATCTTTTATTTTATGCTTACCATAAGTCTTATCGCCGCCTACCTTCACCGTCGGAAAGAAAGATTCAAAAAAGAAAAAGACTGGAGTGTTTTTTTTGTCCCTTTGGTAATAATCATCTTATTCACCATTGCTTTGATGGGGCATGAACCTCCTCTAATGTTAGGACCGTTTGACAACGAAGGAGGTTTTACGAATATCATTTCTGATTTTGGCAGTAGTGGAGGAATAAGTTTCTTGGTGTTGCTTTTAGCCTTCGTAGGAGCAATGATAGCAGGGAAACATCCTCTTCTTTATTCTTCCTATTTTTTTCTTCTCTTTGTTATTCTCGCCTATGTTGTAAATGGCCGAGTATTGTTTTTTCTGTCCTTACTTCTTATTTTTTTTGCAACGAGAGGTTTTATCACTCTGTTTGAATGGCGATGGAATTTCTCAACGCTAAAAAAGTTCACGGCTTGGCTGCTGTTGCTAGGAGTACTTTTTTCGTTCACAACATTTTTGGACAGATTTAACAGTCTCCCCCCCAGCGCAGAGGAAAAATCAACGCTTCTCTGGATTGAAGACCATACCAGCAAAAAAGAAATTGTTTTCTCAATGAAAGAGAATGAATATTTTATCCGTTACTTTGCAAAAAGAAGTGTAGTCTCTGATCCTAAAATCCTGGCCGCGACGTATATTAATGAGTTATTTCCTTTATTAGAGGAAAACAATATTTCCATCATTTACATTACAAAAGATATGAGACGAAAACTTACTGAAGAACAAGGATTCTTATTTCTTCTTAAAAACGAAAGATTTAAATTGGCCCATGCCTCTAAAGAGGCAGAAGTGTGGTTGTTTCGATAGTAGAATATTCGTGAAAAGTGCTGGTGTTGAGGGTAATGAACATTTTTGTGGAAATCATCATCTGGATAGCTTATATATTATCGCTCTATTTCTCGGTGTTCTTTCTTTTGGTGTATCTTGATAAGAAAAAAATCTTAGATCATGAGAAGTCGACAACACTTCTCAGAAGCACTCCTTTTGTTTCCATTCTCGTTCCGGCCTACAATGAACAAGAGACGATTGAGCGTACCTTGGAATCACTGAACAATCTTAAGTATCCAAAAGACAGAATGGAAGTTATCGTTGTCAATGATGGATCTTCAGACAGAACTGAAGAAATCGTCGAAGAATACAGAAAAGACAAGCCTCATTTTCGCGTTATTTCACAGAAGAATAAGGGAAAAGCCGCCGCGTTAAACCGCGCTTTAGGTGTTGCTCGTGGAGAATATTTTGCTTGTCTTGATGCTGATTCTTTTGTCGAGCCAGAGACGCTGCGGAAGATGTTAGCCATTTATGAAAAAGAAAACGATCAAAAATTAGCGATTGTTACTCCAGCGATGAAAGTTGATGCGCCAAAAACCATATTGCAGAAAGTGCAGTGGTTGGAATACATTATCATTATTTTTATGGCCCGCCTCACAAGCCATCTTGATTCTTTGTATGTGGCGCCAGGACCTTTTTCATTGTATCAAACTAAGATCATCAAGAATCTGGGAGGATTTGATGAAAGTAATATTACTGAGGACCAAGAAATTGCCTATAGAGTACAGCAACATAATTACAAAATACGGCAATGTTTTGATGGTTATGTTTATACGACCGCACCGCGGGAGTTTAAACCATTTTATCATCAGCGAAGACGCTGGTATCTTGGAAGTTTGATCTGTCTTCACAAGTACAAAAAGATGATTGCCAACAGAAAATACGGAGATTTTGGGATCTACCAACTGATCAAGAATGTTCTGGGTTTTTTCTTGGCCATTACCGGGATTACATTAGCTTTTTATTTTATCTTTATTCCGCTGTTAGAATGGATGCGTCAAATGGCGGTAGTTCATTTTAATATCTGGCCATATCTTTCTAATTTTACGTTAAAAATAGGGATGATAGACGTGCTTCTGGCGGATTTTAAGAAAGGGCTTATTATTACCTTTCTTTTTATGTTTAGCCTGCTCTTTTTTTATCTTGCTCATCGTAACGCCAGAGAACGAATCCATAAGTTTGGATGGATCCCTCTCCTGCCTTATTTTTTGTATTATTATCTGCTGAAGGGAGTCATCCTCCTCTTTTCTTTATGCCAATTTTCGCGCCGGAGGAAAATAAAATGGTAGAGAGAAAAATTAGTGTAAGCAAATATGTTGCCTCGGGGATCATTACGCTGTTGGTTTTTTCATTGGGATTAACGCTGGGATTAGTTATAGAAGATGAACGATACAATTTAATAGAGACGATTAACCAAAACCAGGATGCGAAGTTTAGAAGTGTTCAGCTTCAATATTTATTTTTAAATTCTTTTAAAGGAGAAAATAATTGCCCTATACTTTCGACAACGTTGAAAGATGCGGTGAGAGATCTCGATGACTCGTTGAGTAGAGTTATTGCGCAAGAAGAAGAGAAAAGATCTTCTTCAGAGAGAAAACTTCTTATTCAAAAATTATATGTTTTAGATAACCTGCGATATTGGCTCTTAGCCATTCAAACAAAAGAACGATGCAATTTAAAAATTATCCCCATTCTTTATTTTTACACTGAGAAGTGTTCTTCCTGCCCAAATCAGGGGACAGTTCTGACCTATTTTAAGAAATTATTTGGAGAAAGAGTACTGGTATTCCCCATAAACTTAGATCTTAGAGAAGAAGAGTCCATGGTTGAAATTGTCAGAAATCAGTTCAATATTAGCAAAGTGCCGACGATTGTTCTGGATAATAAAAAATACGAAGGAGTTGTACAACGAGATACACTGCAAAAAATTATTTGTGAAAAATTGCCTGATCTGGAACAATGCGCGTCATGAAAAAAATTTCAGCTTTCGGGAGTATTGTTCAGGAGCGGCCCTTATTATTTATCGTTGTGGGATCACTTCTGGTACGCTTATTATACCTTCTTTTAGACTGGCCGCTGTGGTGGGACTCTCATGTGTATATAGGCATGGGAAAATATATTTTTTCACAAGGAGGAAGCGGAATTTGGGAAGTGTACAGGCCTTTGTTACATCCGATAATGTTGGGTGGTTTATGGAAAGTGGGGTTTAACCCTTTCATAATGGGAAAAATTTTGGATGTCCTTTTCTCGACTATTTCTATTTACTTGGTCTACCTTATCGGAAAGAAAATATTTGATGAGAAAATAGGCCTCGTTGGAGCGTTTATTTTTAGTATAGACGCGATGTTTATTACGATCACGGGACTTATTCTGGCTGATCCCTTGGCGCTTTTTTTTGGTTTATTAGGGGTACTGTTCTTCCTTAAAGAAGATTGCAGATGGGCTGGCTTGGGAAGTGGCGTGTGCTTGGCATTCTCATTCTTAACGCGGTTTCCATATGGGATTTGGTTTGGATCAATGCTCATTATTTTAGCTTTGCAAAAAGAAGGAGCGAGATCTAAAATAAAGAAAGGGCTCTTCCTTTGCCTGGGCTTCTTTATTCCTGTTGGGGCATTTTTATATTTTAATTACCTCCGTTATGGAGATCCGCTTCTTCCCCTAACCACTGGTTCATGGATTATTACGACCGCAACATGGCTATATGGGTCGGGAATTTTCTTTTATTTCAAAGAGTTTTTTCTGGCGAACCCTGTTTATCTTTTCTTTTTCCCATCAGTATATTTTTTCTTCAAGGAACGATTATGGAAAGAAAATGGAGAAGGGGTTGTTTTTATTGTTCCTCTTTTAACACTTCTTTATTTTCTCTACGTCCCCAGAAAAGAAGTCCGGTATCTTTTAGTGGCCTTGCCTTTTTTTGCGTTAACCGCGGCCTATGGCCTGAGATTCACTTTATATTGGCTTAAAAATAAGACAAAACCAATTATCCTGTCACGGGCTTTTGTTGTCATTTGCGCCATTCTTATTCTTTTGCCTGTCCCAACAACATTAAATATCGAACGTGTGCCAATCTTCACTGAGAATATTAAAGTGGCGATAACGCAGTATAATGTCACGGGGTTAGTATTATCTTCAAGCCCAGCATATGTTTCATTTTTAGATCATCCTTTAGCTACCCTTGACGGAATGACCTTTGCCCCTGAACGCTATGGGATGTTTCAAGGAAGATATGCCATTCTCTTTGTTAATGATTGTGATTTAATATGTTCTGTTACCGACGGAGAGTGTAATGAAAGACGAGAACGCTTGTTAGGAAAGATAGAAAAGGAAAATAAGAGAATTTTCAGAGAAACTTATATCTTTGAAGATGCTAGCCTTAAGTGCAGATATTCAATGTATCTGCCAATGAAGGTGCGAAAATGAAGCTGGAAGACATTATAAGTTTGGCGCGAGTGCGGCAATGGTATAAGAATCTCGTCGTCTTTCTCGCCATCTTTTTCTCCGGTGGCTTAGTTCAAGTTAATTTATTGGCAACAATAATAACCGCTTTTATTTCTCTGTGTTTAATTTCTTCTGCTGGATATATTATTAATGATATCCTTGACGTGAAAAATGATAGAGAAAATCCTGAAAAAAGAAAGAGGCCTCTCGCCAGTGGAAGAATCAAGAAAGGACTAGCGCTTTTCTTAATGATAATATTAGTTGCCGGGGGATTCATTATCGCTGAAACCATCACTATTTTTTTTCTTTACAGCACTTTTTTCCTGTTTCTGGCAACCTTGTTATATACTTTTGTTTTAAAAAAAATTATCTTTGCTGATGTACTGTCTATTGCCGTCCTTTTCGTTCTTCGGGCCGTGGCGGGAGCTTTGGCCATTAAAGCCGTGATTTCGCCATGGCTTATTTTAGGGCCATTTTTTCTCTCTCTTTTTTTGTCGGTGGGAAAGAGGCACGCAGAGTTGTCTTTGCTTAAAGAAAAGTCACAAAGGTCACGAGAGGTCCTTAAAGATTATAACTTTAGCTTGACAACATCTTTAATGATCATTTCTACAACGTTACTGATTATTTCTTATGCTCTTTATTCTTTCTTAAGCGAATATAATTATCTAATTTACACTATTCCTTTTGCGTTGTTCGTGATTTTCCGCTTTTACTATCTCATTCAACAAGGATCTTTCATTGCCCGCCATCCAGAAGCTGTGATACAAGATCTTCCCATGGTGATAGGGATGGGATTATTGGTTATGGCAACAGTGATGATTATTTATGGGTGAGAAGTTAATTCGGGAATGGTCAAAAATTTGTTATAAGAAGTTTATTTCCCTCTTTTCCTAACCTTAACAAAATCTCCTAACGTAAACGTGTCTGCTCGCTTAGAAGATTTATTTAGAGGTAAATCTATCGTATTTTTTTCAATTTTTTCTATGAGATAAATTCCAAGTTTTTTCTCCAAGCGGCGGGCCGTGTCAATTCCCGGGGGCATGGTTCCTTGCTCCCATTTCTGGACAAGGGAGACGCGTTCGTTGAGAAATTGGGCGAAGTCTTCCTGATTCAGATGACGACTTTCGCGTGCAGTCTTGAGGAGTGAAGCATAATCTAAAGTTACAGTAAATTCTGGTTCCTCAACTTTACTAACTCTTTGTTGTGAAAATGCGACTAAAGAAGTTCTGGCTTTCACTTTCCCAAATTTAGCGCATTCAGCGCAGACGCTCATCTCGACGCTTTCAACTTCAACTGCAAGAAGGTGTTCTTCTCTGCCACAGAGTTCACAGACCGCCATGGATAAGTTCTAGAAAAAGAAGGAGTATTAAAATTTAATGGAATTTCTAACGGATGAATCATAACAAACTTTATATAAAGGACGCAGTTTAAGCCGAAAGAGGATGGAAACGGGTGGGGAGGAAATAAAGAAACCTGAACAGAAGAAAGAAGAGGAAATTTCTCTCGATTTTAAACTCTGGAAAGAAAAAGGGAAAGCTTTTTTTCGTAAATTAAAGAATAAAGACCAGCAAGAAGCCACAGCGCCAGAAACAATGTGGATCAAGAACAATATGAAGTGGCTGCTTCCCCTGATCTGTCTTCTGCTGGTCATTTCTGTTTCTAGTTATTTTCGTCTGATGCCGGTATGGCTGCCAATAACTGATGACTGGGCGACAAATAACGTTCATTCGTACTATGAGCAGCAAATTAAGAGGCAAGTAGAGCAGCAGTATCCAAACCTTCCTGAGAGAAATAAAGAAGTGATTGTAGCACGTGAGTTACAAAAGCAGTTGGAGCAAAATAAAGAAGTAGTAGCGCAGCAAATTGCCCAGACCTCAAAGCAGCTCAAAAATCAGCTGAAGAATGATGAAGGCGATACCTATCTTTTAGAAATCGATACATACCTGTGGTTTAGTGAAGCGCGGAATTATCTCCGACATGGACATTTAGGAGATAAAATTAATGAACAAGGACAGTCTGTTTATTCTTTGCGTAATGGGCGAATGGAGAAAGTTGTTAACAAGAACCTTAACCCTTATGTTGGAGCTTATTTGTTTAAAATTCTCCATTTTTTTAACAGGAATATTTCTCTTCATGCCGCTTTCTTTCTCCTTCCCGTATTCTTGATCGGGCTGGCTCTTATTCCTACTTTCTTCATCGGAAGAAGAGTCGCGGGAAATGTGGGAGGATTTTTTGCAGCTTTATTTTTAGCGATTAATGGGCCCTTGTTAGGACGAACTCCAGCGGGATTCTCCGATACTGATTCTTATAACGTTCTCTTACCGCTGCTAGTGGCGTGGTTTTATCTTGAAGCGATCTATGCGAAAAAGCTTTCACGGAAGATTCTTTTTGCTTCTCTCGCGGGGTTTTGTATCGGGTTATTTGCTGTAGCCTGGAGTGGTTGGAGCCATTTCTTTATGATTCTCAGCGTGGCCGTGGTGTTAACTTTAGTTGGAAAGCTTTTTCTTTCTTTGCACGAACATAAATATAAAATCAAAACTGCTGCAGTTTCATTTTTCAAAGGAGAATATCTGAAACAACAACTACTAATGCTGGGAACGTTTATTCTCTCCTCAGGAATATTTGTTTCTTGGTTTCAGAGTTATGATATTTTCTCTGCCGTGGTCGCCAGGCCTCTCCGTTTTATCACTATCAAACAAGTGGGGGTTAAAAACATTTGGCCAAATGTTTTGACGACTGTAGCAGAGTTTACCACGACTTCCTTTAATAATATCATTGACCAAATGGGAGGCAATTTACTCGCTCTTTTAGCCGTCATAGGGGTGCTTTTTACGGTAATGAAAAGGGAAAAAGAAGAGCAAAGGGATTTACTGTATTTTTTTCTCTTAACGGTCTGGTTAGGAGCAACTGCCTATGCTTTTACAAAAGGGGTCCGTTTCTCAGTTCTGGCGGCAGCCCCTTTTTCTCTCGGTTTGGGAATTGCTTTAGGAACGATCTATCAAAAAGGAAGTTCCTGGATAAACAAACACATCCATGTGGAAAAAAGATTGTCAAGCGCGATCGTTTTGTTGCTACTATTAACACTTCTTATAAGTCCTTTTTCCATCGCCCAAAGAGTTAGCAAAAGCCAATTACCACATTTTAACGATGCTTGGTACACAACGTTAATAAAAATTAGAGATGATACTCCAGATTCCATAATTACTTCCTGGTGGGATTTTGGACACTGGTTCCAGTCTATACCTGAAAGGAGGGTTACTTTTGATGGAGGGGATCAAGGAGATCGTATTCATTGGGTGGGAAGAGCTCTTCTCACTGATAATGAAGCGGAAGCAATCGGAATTTTGCAGATGCTGAACTGCAGGCAGGAATTGGCTCCACATAAATTGGAAGAATATCTGAAAGATGACTTACTCTCTATCAAGACTGTCAAAGAGGCTATTCTTCTTCCTCGCGCTGAAGCAATGAAATTCTATAAGGGGAAAGGGTTAACTGATCTCCAAGTGAAGGAAATGATTGAATACACGCATTGTGAAAATCTTCTGCCAAATTATTTCATCACTTCGGAAGATATGGTCAGTAAGTCAGGAGTGTGGGGGCATTTCGGAGCTTGGGATTTTGCAAAAGCAGCAATGTATCAAAGGACAAGAAATCTTCCTACTTCAGAAGCAGTTTCTTACCTTAAAGAAAATTTTGATCTCACAGAACAAGAAGCTGCCCAATTACATGCAGAAATAAAAACGGCGAATGCGGATAAATGGATTGCTCCCTGGCCAGGATATATCAGCCCCTTCCGTTCCTGTTCAAAAATAGATGATACGAAGGCTCGATGTCTGCTTTCCCTTCAAGACGGGCAATTAGCATTTATAGTTGATACGGAAACATACGACGTGAAACTTGAAGGCAATGAAGAGGTTAAACCAAATTCCATAGTCTATGTGACTAAAGATGGAGTGAAAGAAAGAAAATTTGAGGAAAAGAAGGTAGGGTTTTCAATTCTCTTTGCCCCACAGGAGGATGAATATAAAGCCATGCTGGCTGATCCGTTGCAAGTTGGAGGGATGTTTACACGCTTATTCTTTTTAGATGGACATGGACTGAAGTGCTTCCAGCGTTTTGACGAACGAAGAGATTTTACAGGACTGAAAATAGTGACTTGGAAGGTGGATCACAAATGTGTGCAGGATAATAAAGTGTATGTGTTCGGGAGAGAAAACACTACAGAAGAAAATATAGAAAGTGAAACGAATAGTTCTCTCAATTAATATAAAACTACGTTTTCTTCTTCCATAACCATTATAAAGCTCTTTTTAGCGTCTACTAATCTATGGATTATATTGTCATTCCCGCGTATAACGAAGGGAAAAAATTAGGTGAAGTGATACGGAAAGCGCAAGAATGTGGGGAGAATATTGTCGTCGTCGATGACGGAAGTAGTGATGATACTTTCCAACAGGCAAAGCAGTGTGGGGTAACGGTTCTTAAGCATCTTGTGAATATGGGCAAAGGCGCGGCATTAAAAACGGGATGCGATTTTGCTTATAAACAGGGGGCAGAAAGGTACGTTGTTTTAGACAGTGATGGACAGCATGATCCAAAAGAAATTCCCAGATTCTTTAAAGAATTAGAAAAACAGGATATCGTTTTTGGTTATCGGCAACTGTCACCAACTATGCCCCTCGTGTTAAAGTTCGGTAATTGGTTTATCAACAGAACGCTGGCAACATTGTTTCATATCGATTTACAAGATAGTCAATCTGGATATAGAGCTTTTACACGAAAGGCTTATGAACAAATACGCTGGGAAGCGACTGATTATTATATGGAAACAGAGATGATCATTAAAGCCGGAAGAAAGAAGCTTCTTTATACACAAATTCCTATTGAAACCATTTACGGGGATAAATATAAAGGAACAACAGTTTTAGATGGGGTAAAAATTGTCGTGAAAATGCTTGGAAGCAAGGTGTTAAAATGACAACGACGTTCTGGATTCAATTTTTGGGAGTTATTTTTGGTTCAGCGATGGTTTATTTTACGTTTGTTAAGTATAAGCGAAAAGAATTAAGTAAATTGGAGATGTCCATTTGGATGACAGGATGGATTGTTCTAATAGTTATCGCCATACTTCCTTTCGCTCTGGATCCGATCATTGCGCCATTAAACTTTTACCGCCGCTTAGATTTCTTTGTGGTCTTTGGTTTCTTTGTACTGCTTGGTTTTAGCTTCTACAATTACAGCACGTTGCGAAAAATAGAGAGGAAAGTAGAGAAGATCGTACGTCGGGAAGCATTAGAGAATATAAAAGAAAAATGAAGATTCTGTTTATTTGTGAGAATTATTATCCTCACATTGGTGGAGCGGAAGTTGTCTTTAAGAATCTTGCAGAACGCTATGTTCAGCAAGGACATAAAGTTACAATTCTTACTCATTTATTAAAAGGGACGAAGAAAAGAGAGACCATTAATGGTGTAGAGATATATAGAGTGCCTTCAGTTCATTCGCGATATGTTTTTACTTTTTCTTCTCTTCAATTGGCAGTTAAACTTGCTCGGAAGCAGGATATTATTCAAACGACATCTTTTAATGGAGCTCCTCCGGCCTGGCTGGCAGCAAAGATTACAGGGAAAAAAGTGGTAATTACTGTTCATGAAGTGTGGATTGGGAAATGGCAGGAAGTAACTGAATTTTCCTGGATAAAGAGCAAGATTCATGAGCTTTTAGAACGAGCAATATATGTGCTTCCCTTTGATCGTTACATTTGCGTTTCTCACGCCACAAAAAAAGATTTGCTGAAACTAAAGATTGATGAAAAACAGATTGATGTCGTTCATAACGGCTTAGATTATGAATTTTGGAATGAACATTCTGTATCTGAAAAAGAGGCTCAAGAAGTGAGAAAAAAATTACAAATAGGTAGAGAATTTGTATATTTCTCTTGGGGAAGGCCTGGTCATAGTAAAGGGTTTGAGCATTTAATCAAAGCTGTCCCGATAATTTCTCAGCAGTTACCTCATTCCACACTCCTTTTAATGCTTAATCCGCAAGAAAAATACAGAGAGAAGTATGAAGAGCTACTGAGCTTAATTAAGGAAAATAACGGCCAAGATCAGATCAAACTAATTCCGCCTGTTGCCTATTCTGAACTTAAAAAATACATTAAAGCCGTAAATTGTGTAGTTATCCCTTCTGTGGCGGAAGGTTTTGGCTATACAGCCGTCGAAGCAACAAGTATGGGAATACCTGTAGTTGTCAGCAATACAGGATCTTTACCGGAAGTTGTATCAGGGAGATTTCAGATTTTTGAAAATAAAAATAGTACTGATTTGGCTGAGAACGTGGTAAAAGTGGCTAAAAAACAATGGCAAGAAACTCAGCGGAAAATATTTCCCTGGGAAGAAAGCGTGAAACAATATTTACAAATTTATAATAAACTTCAATCTAAATAAATACGAACTGTAGAAAAAGTCTGCATGCCTATTTTTTTCACCTAAAACCACCAACTGATGCGTGATTTCATAATCTTTATATAGATTGATGCGGGAAAATAGCAAAAATGGTTGGTTTGGATCGAAAAGATTGTGCTATCCTTGGTATTCTCCAGAAGAACTGTCGGGCAACGCTCTCAGACATAGGACAAGCTGTTGACCTTTCACCCGATTCTGTCCGAAGAAGAATCGATAAGATGGTGGAAAACAAGATCTTTCATCCTAAAGTTCAAATGCGCCCACCCCATTTTGGGTATCCTAATGTCATAGAAGTCAAAATTAAGTTAAAAGACCATTCCAATGAGAAGTATGATCAGTTTATAGCCTATTTACAGGATCATAGCAGAATTGTAGAAATCTTTAAGGTAAGCGGTCCTTGGGATCTTTCCATTGTGGTTATTTCCAAAGATGCTGCAGATTTACGCAGCATTTCTGACGAAGTCAAAGGACGATTTGGCGGTATCATTTCAGAATGGATTGAATCGATGACGTTAGATTCTTACAAGTTTGAATTGTATGATATGATGAAACTTATGGAAGAAGAAAGTGCTGGCCCAGAAGTCGTAATTATTGATTACAAATTAGGGAATGTAACTTCCGTATTAAATGCGTTAAAGGTGTTAGGAGTAAAAGCTGAAATTACCAATGATGTAATGAAGATTCGAAAGGCAAAAAAGATTATTCTTCCTGGAGTGGGAGCCTTTGCAGAAGGAATGAAGAATCTGAAAGAGGTAGGATTAATTAAGGTCTTATATGAGGAAGTCCTGGTTAAGAAAAAGCCGTTTTTAGGAATTTGTTTGGGAATGCAAATTATTTGCACCAAAGGATATGAAGGAGGAGAGTTTAAAGGATTAGGATGGATCGATGCGGAAGTGGTTCGTTTTGAAGGAGAAAATTTACGTATTCCTCATATTGGTTGGAATGACGTGAAATGTAACTTAGCCTGCCCTATTCTTTCAAATGGAAAAGATGTTCAAACATTTTATTTTGTACATAGTTACTTTGTAAAACCAAAAGACTCATCAATCATTGTTGGAAGCTGTGATTATGGAATCCCTTTTGCGGCTGTAATTCAAAAAGAAAATATCTTTGCCACGCAATTTCATCCAGAAAAAAGTCAGCATGAAGGTTTAGAAATTTTACGAAAATTTGCGACTTTAGAAAATGTTAAAGAAACGCCTGATACCGTGCTTGTTTCTTAAAAACGGGCACCTTGTACGAAGTGAACGGTTTGAGTTCCACCAGTTATTGGGTGATCCAATTCATCAGGTAGATCGCATTAATGCCTGGTCTGCAGATGAGTTAATTTACGTAGATATTAGCAATGAGGAATATTATGATTTGAGGAGAGATGATATGCGGGTAAAAAGAATGGACGACATTTATGATATTATCGCTCATGTTAGCAAAACTTGCTTTATCCCTTTAACATTCGGTGGAAATATTAGAACTATTGAAGATGTCAGAAAACGATTAAAATGTGGCGCAGATAAAGTGATTATTGATACCAGAGCGCATGAACGACCAGAGTTTATTACCGAAGCAGCGGAGCGTTTTGGCAGTCAATGCATTGTTATGGGGATAGACGTTAAGAAAGAACAAGATGGAGCATACCAAGTGTATAGCCATCATGGAAAAACGGCAACAGGAAAGAACCCTGTTGACTGGGCTAGGGAAGTAGAAAAGTTAGGAGCGGGAGAGATTTTTTTAAATTCCATTGATCGCGATGGCGCCCAAGAAGGATATGACATCACATTAATTAAAATGGTTGCAGCAGCGGTCAAAATTCCTTTGATTGCCTGTGGAGGAGCCGGAACATTTGAAGACCTGGTTGAATGTGTGAAAGAAGGAGGTGCAGATGCTGTTGCGGCAGGAAACATCTTCAATTACACTGAAAATGCCGTATTACGAGCAAAAAAAACGTTAATCCAACATGGAGTGGAGATGCGACCTATTGTACGACCTCCTACATTATTCAAAAGCCAAGATCATATCCTGGAAGGATATATTAAAAATATTTAGAAGGTGATAACTATGGAGATAGCAAGACCAGCAAAAATGCGGTATTGTACAAAATGCGTCTATCCAAAATCTTCCGCTGTTCCTTTAGCGTTTGATGAAAAAGGAGTGTGTAGCGGATGTAGAGTCCATGATCAGAAAATACATATCGATTGGAAAAAAATGGAAGAGAAACTTAAAAAATTAGTCGAACCGTACCGCTCAAAAGGAAATAAGTATGACTGTATTGTTCCGGTAAGCGGGGGAAAAGATAGTTACTTCCAGACATGGTATGTTACCAATGTCTTAAAGATGAAACCATTGTTAGTTACTTATCAAGGAAATGATTATTATGATGTTGGTTTAAAGAATTTACATAATATGAGAAATGTGTTTAATGCCGATCATTTCATTATGGGGCCCAGTGTTGACATTCTCAAGAAACTTCATAAAAAGTGTTTTAAGATGATGGGGGACATGAGCTGGCACAATCATTGCGGTATTTTTTCTTTTCCCGTGCAAGCTGCGGTAAAATTCAAAGTTCCACTAATTATTTGGGGCGAACACGGATACACTGATATTGGCGGCATGTATAATATGAATGACTTAGTGGAGATGACCAAGAAATATCGAACGGAACATGCCTGCCGCGGCTTTGATTGGTATGACATGATTGATGAAGAGATCGGAATTACCGAGAAAGATTTGTTGTGTCATAAATATCCGACTGATGAAGAATTAGAAGAAAATGATATTCGGGGAATTTATATGGGATTTTACGTGTTCTGGGATGCAAACGCCCATTTCAAAAGGATGACGGAAGAGTTAGGTTTTCTTCCAGCAGAATTTCCTTTCGAAAGAACCTACCGCCGCTTCTCAGCTCTTGATGACATGCACGAAGCAGGTATTCATGATTACATGAAATTCATCAAATTTGGTTATGGAAGAGGTTCTGATCATCCTTGTAAGGATATCCGTTTAGGGTATATGACCAGAGAAGAGGGAATTGCCAATATAAAAAAGTATGATGCAGTGAAGCCCATGCAGGATTTGAACCGCTGGTTAAAATATGTTGAAATGACGGAAGAAGAGTTTGATAGAACTGCCGATACATTTAGAGATCCATCTGTTTGGTGGATCCAGGATGGTGAATGGTGGAAAGACAATATTTGGGGAGAACCTTCAAGCTACGGAAAGGTTTGGCTAACTGAAGAGCTACAGAAGAAGTATTATTGGAATGATACAAAAAAAGGCATAAGTAGAGGTCCGCTCCTGATCACACAAGGAAGGCAGGACATTAAAAAGAGCAGTGAAGAAAAATTATCTACTGTTCCACAGAATTAGATTTAAGAAAAAGGTGGTTTATAATGAATTTAAAGGAAGAATTGTTAACGGGAAAAAAGAAGTTAGGGGTATGGGGGTTAGGATATATCGGATTTTCCTCTATTGCCTACTTCGCACGAGCCGGTGTCACATGTATAGGCACAGATGTGAGCGAACAACGCATCAGTGATGTTAACGGGGGAAATGTTACCATTCCTAATTTGAGATTCTGGCTTGGTTTTGACACTTCAGTATTAGCAAAGCATAAGCAAATGTCGGCAACGAAAGATTGGAAAGAATTGATTCAATCAGATGTCGCAGTTCATCTTATTACTATTCCCACGGAAATGAATGGAAAACCGTATCATGATATCTTAAAAGATGTCGTGGATAAAATTTCTGGTTTTAAGAATGTAAAGATGGAACATCCCTCCTTAGTTATCGTCGAGAGCACGCTTACGCCGACGGTAGCGGATAGCATTGTCATACCACTTTTTGAAAAAAATGGCTTGAAAGTGGGGAAAGATATTTTGTTTGGAATTGCTCCAAGAAGGGATTGGTTTACTTCACCAGATAAAACTCTAGAATTATTACCGAGAGTTGTCGGAGGTACAACGAAAGAAACGACACAGCTTATGGCTGACATTCTGGGAATTATTTGTAAGAGCATTATCAAAGCTCCCGACCATAAACATGCTAGTATTGTCAAAAGCATCGAAAACGCCTATCGCCAACTAGAGATCACCTTTGCAAACCAGCTTTCTCAAGCATATCCGGACATGGATATGATGAGTGTTCTTCAAATGGCAGGAACAAAATGGAACATTGGCTCTTATCATCCTTCGTTTGGGACGGGAGGTTATTGTATCCCGCTAGCACCCCAATATGTACTTGAAGGAGCGACACACCCGGAAAAATTAACTTTATTACACGAATCTATGAAAACCGATTTTAACTTACCTCAGGTTGTAGCAGAAAGTGTAATTCAACGGGGAGCGCAAAAAGTTGCCGTGTTAGGATTAGCATATACTGGCGATCTCAAAGTTGATGTCCTCAGCCCAGCAAAAGGAATTTGCAAATATCTAAAAGAAAAAGGCGTAGATGTTAAAGTCCATGATCCTTACTATTCTTCAGAAGAAGTGCAGAAATTAGTGCAATGTGAAAGAATCTCATTCCCTGAAGGACTAGAGGATCGGGATTGCATCTTAATTGTCTCACCCCATAGAGTGTATAAATTCACGAAGAAGAGAGAAGTAGAAAAATTTTTGGGAAACACCAAGCTTGTGCTTGATAATATGGGGATTTGGCGCGACATTAAATTGCCTGCGCACATCGAGTATTTCGAAGCAGGAACAGCTTACTGGTTAAGTCATAATCACCATGAAAATCGCCTTAGCACAGATTAATCCTACTGTAGGAGATATACAGAGAAACAAGAATAAAATAATTGAGAATCTGAACAGAGCAAGAAAAGAAAACGTTTCTCTGGTAATATTTCCTGAATTAGTAGTTACCGGTTACCCTCCAAAAGACCTGTTACTAAAGAAATCTTTTGTAAAAGCCAATAAAGAAGCTGTGAAAGAAATAGCGAGAATGACAACTGGAACTGCTGCCATTGTCGGCTTTGTTGACGAAAATAAAGGTGTATTGCACAATGCAGCTGCCGTGTTAGAAAATGAAGAGCTTAAAGGAGTTTATCACAAAAAACACCTTCCTAACTATGATGTTTTCGATGAGAAGCGATACTTTGCACCAGGTTCAACATCAGGTTCATTTTTCGTAGCTGGAAAGAAAGTCGGGATTACCATTTGTGAAGACATTTGGGTAGAGAATAATCCCCTTCCTGGGCTAAAAAAAGAAGGAGTCGAACTTACCATTAACATTTCTGGATCTCCTTTTCATGCCGGAAAGAGAATGCTGCGGGAAGAACTCATTAAGAAAAGAGCATTGGAGAATAATCTGCCTATGATTTACCTTAACATCATTGGCGGGCAGGATGATCTGATTTTTGATGGCAGAAGCTATGTTTTTAGCAAAAAAGGGGAAATACTCGCACGGGCAAAGAGTTTCGAAGAAGATTTTTTAATCATCTCTGACTTTGAAAATATAGCACGAATTGAGAGAGAACAAGAAGTGATTGAAGAAATTTACCAAGCTATTATTTTAGGAATTCGAGATTACGTTTTTAAAAATGGATTTAAGAAAGTAATTCTCGGTTTGAGTGGAGGCATCGATTCCGCTGTTACAGCGACTTTAGCAGTACATGCCTTAGGAGCCGATAAAGTAGAAGGCATTACTATGCCCAGTGAATTCTCCTCTTCCGGAAGTGTTGATGATTCCGTTCAATTAGCAAAGAACTTAGGAATAAAATGTGAAACCGTTGCCATCAAAGAAATTTACCAAAGTTATCTTAAAGGATTGCATCAGCAATTTAATGGAACTTTCTTTAACGTAGCAGAGGAAAATGTACAAGCGAGAATTAGAGGGAATCTGTTAATGGCGGTTTCAAATAAATTTGGACATTTAGTTTTAACAACAGGAAATAAATCTGAGCTGTCAGTTGGTTATGCAACGTTATATGGAGATATGTCTGGGGGATTGGCCGTTATTTCGGACATATTTAAAGTAAAAGTATATGAACTTGCTAATTTTATAAATGAGCGGGAGGAGAAGGAAGTTATTCCCAAAGAAATTATTGACAAAGAACCTTCGGCAGAGCTACGAGATAATCAGAAAGATAGCGATTCACTGCCACCTTATCCCGTTCTCGATCCTATTCTTCAGGCCTATGTTGAAGAAGATAAAAGTAAAGAGGAAATTATCGCTTTAGGTTTTAACGCTGAGACAGTTGCAAAAGTGATTAAGCTTGTCGATAGAAGTGAGTATAAACGAAATCAAGCGGCTCTGGGAATAAGAGTAACACCGCGAGCTTTCGGATCGGGAAGAAGAATTCCGATAACAAATGGATGGAGGGAATGAAATGACGCAAACGACACCAACATTAGAAGTTTTGACGGAGTTATTGATGGGAGAAGCTTCTTTTTTTCCAGATACAAGAGCTCCGAAGGTTTTCTTTGATAGAGAGAATTCCCAACAAAAAGGGGGAGTAATGATTACTCCGCTTTATTATCCGAGTCGAAAAATTCCCGTATCTTTTCTAGACGGAAAGACAGGAAAAATAAGAAGAAAATTTAGAAGAGACCACATTTCCGCGCTCTTATTAGAAAAAGAAGGGGAAAATTCACCTAAAAGAAATGTTATCGCTCTTCATCAACACGCACTTAATTTTGAAATTGGAAAAAGTGAACCAGCAGGTTTGAAAGGGGATCCTGAGCAAGCGTATGGGTTTGAATTAGCGCAGAGAGGATACCGTGTTCTTTGTTTTGATTTTCCTCCTTTCGAGGAAAGAATACTTGATTTTCCTGGTGAACCTTTTTTAAAACAAGAGCTTTCTTTGGAGGGTGTTGAACTCATGGGAAAATACATGTGTGACACGATGAGAGCCGTGGATGTGCTTTTATCACTTAATCCAAATCCCGTTAATCCAGAAGTAGGATTAATCGGTCATTCTCTCGGCGGCATGGTTGCGGTCTATACACAAGCCTGTGATCCCAGAATTACAGCAGCGGTGGCTAATTGTGGAGTTTCAACATACGATAGCATTACAGATACAGGACAGACCCATAACTGGGCGTATCCCATTCATGGAATGAGACCCAGATTTGGAGAATGGCATGAAGTATTTGCTTTCTTACAAGGAAGACCTTTACTTATTTCTGCTTCTTTTGAAGATGATCTTTTCCCTATCGAGGGGGTAGTCGACTTTGTTCGTTTTGCAAAAAAGTTTGAAGGAGCTTCTCATCTGAAATTTAAAGAGTGGAGAGGTGGTCATTCGTTTTCCAAGGAAGCGAGAGAATTTGCGTATGGTTTTCTCGACCGCCACTTAGAAAGAGGAAAATGAAAACAATTTTGCTTATCGGAGGGAGTAGTTTTATCGGATTGCAGTGTCTACCTTATTTTTCTAAACAATATAATTGTTACGCCACATATTATAAAAACAAGATCGAAGTTAATGATAGTAAAATTTTACAACTAGACCTGCACGATAAAGAAAAGACAGAGAAATTAATTTTCTCCGTAAAACCAGATGTGATTATTCTTTGCTCCGCTATTTCAACATTAGTTGAAGAGAAAGAATTTGAAAAAGAAATCGAAGAGATTAATATTAACGCGGTGAAGAATGTGTCAGAAGCGTCTAAAGTCATTGCAGCAAAACTTATTTTAATTTCCACTGACTGCGTCTTTTCGGGAGAAAACGGACCTTACAAAGAAAGTGATGTAGTTTCACCAAAACAATTGTATGGAGTAACAAAAAAAGAAGCCGAGAAGATAGTGCGGGAACTTTCAGATTATGCAATTATAAGGACATCTTTAGTTTATGGCTGGCCTCAGCAATTTCAGCATGACAATTTCGTTACGAACCTTATTAAAAAAATTCGGAAAAGGGAAGAATTTTCGGCTCACCTTGATATGTATCGCACGCCAACGTATGTTAGTGATATAAGCAAAGCGATAAGCAATATTATCAAAAACCATTTAAAAGGAACGTTTCATGCCGCTGCTCCTGAATTCGTAAACATGTTTGATTTCGGTTTAAAAGTTTGTGAAGTGTTTAACCTTTCGAAAGACCAACTGAAGGCTAGTTTCGCTCCTGAAGAGTATCGGCAAAGACCAAAAAGGGCAGGGTTGTACTGTAAAAAATCAGAGGAACAATTAAACATAAAATTTAAAACTATTGAAGAGGGACTGCAAGAAATGAAAAACACAACACCGCCACAGTATAATATTATTTATCCTCAGCAAAAACAAACAGTGTTAGTAACAGGTGGAGCAGGATTTATTGGCAGTCACCTCGTCGAAGCTCTGGTGAAAAAACGATTTAAAGTTAAAGTTCTCGACTCTTTAGTTAAAGGAAAGATTCAAAGTATTAAGTATTTAATAGACCAAGGAGAAGTTCAGTTTATTGAAGGAGATATTCGCAATAAAGATGCCGTAGATGAAGCGATGAAAGAAGCATCATTTGTATTTCACACGGCAGGAATTCATATTGACAAGAGTGTTAAATCACCAGACGACTGCATAGCTAATAATATTCAAGGCTCTTACAATGTGTTCAAATCAGCATTGGATCATAAAGTCCAGCGCGTGATTTTTTCTTCTTCTTCGAGTGTCTATGGGGATCCAAAAAAACTACCAATGGTGGAAGATGACCCTTTGCTTCCTGCAGAACCGTATGGTGCATCAAAACTATTTTGTGAGCATCTTCTTCAGCACTTGGCAAAAAAAGGACTAAAATACAACACCTTGCGCTATTTTAACGTGTATGGCGAACGTCAGGCTGCCCACGCTTATTATACAACTGTTGTCATTCATTTCATTAAAAGAATCATCAGTAATGAACCACCTACAATTGACGGAAAAGGCGACCAATCTATGGATTTTACTCATGTTTCAGATGTGGTGCAAGCAAATATTTTAGCCATGGAATCAAAAACAGAAAATGAAGCTTTTAATGTAGGAACAGGCGTAAGCACATCAGTAAAAAAACTAACAGAAATTATCATTAAAGCATTAGAGAGAGACTTACAACCAATTTTCCGTGAACGAGACGTGTTCGTCACAAAAAGGCAAGCTGATACACGAAAAGCAGAAAGTCTCTTGGGATTTAAGACTTCAGTAAAAGTAGAGGATGGAATTACTCAAATAGCTCACGAGATTGCTCATCACCCAGAAAGATATTATTAAAAATAAAAATCCCAGCCACTGCAAAGGATGGTATTTTTAATTAATAATACTTTACAAATTCCAAAAAAAAGACAAAAAAGAAACCAAGCCACTATAAGCAGAGGGGTATCATAACGAATGAAAATTCGAACAGATTTCCTTTTATTAGCAAAACCAACAATCGAAGAAGAGGAACGAAAAGCAGTAGACGAAGTTCTATGCTCTGGATGGTTAACAACCGGGCCTAAAGTTAAAGAATTTGAAGAGAAAATGCAGCAATACCTTCAATGTGAAAAAGCAATAGCTTTAACCTCATGCACAGGGGGGTTGCATATTGCTTTGGCAGCAGTAGGAGTAAGTCCTGGCGATGAGGTGATCGTTCCTGTGTATACTTTTGTCGCTTGCGCTCATGTAGTAGAATGGCTCGGTGCAAAGCCTGTTTTTGTTGACGTAGATAAAGATACTTTTAACATTGACCATTCAAAAATTGAAGAAGCAATTACGTCGAAAACAAAAGCGATTATGCCCGTGCACTTTGCCGGTCATGCCTGTAATATGGATAAAATCTTGGAGATAGCAAAAAAACATCATCTTTTTGTCGTAGAAGATGCCGCCCATGCCATCGGAACAGAATATCGCGGAAAGAAAATAGGAACGCATGGTGATGCGACTGTGTTCAGTTTTTATGCTACCAAAACCATGACTACAGCAGAAGGGGGGATGATCACAACTAATAACAAAGTACTAGGTGAGAAATTAAAACGATTTTCTTATTTCGGTGTTGACAAAGATGCTTATGGAAGATATTCTGACAGAGGCACATGGTATTACGAAGTTATTGAAAAAGGATTTAAATATAACATGGACAACATCCACGGTGCTTTAGGTGTTGAGCAATTAAAAAAAGTAGAAGGGTTTATTGCTAGAAGAAGAATCCTCGCAGCTTTGTATAATGCCCTTCTGCGAGACGTTCCAGGCATCGTCACCCCAGTAGAAAAAGAATACACGAAACATTCTTATCATCTTTATCCGATACTTTTAGACGTTGACAATGTTAAAATAACACGTGCTGATTTTATTGAAAAATTACGTGAGTATAAAATTGGTTCCAGTGTCCATTTCATCCCTCTTCATTTGCATCCTTATTACCAAAAAAAATATGATTATAAACAAGGAAATTTCCCCATAGCTGAGTATATTTATGATCACGAAGTGTCCCTTCCTCTTTTTCCTTCAATGACGGCAGAAGACGTCAAGTATGTAGTCGACGCGATAAAAGAAATCATCGAAAAAGCTGGGAACGTACAAGAAAAAAAAGAACGGAGTGATTCTAATAGGCTAAAGAAGAAGGTTATTACGATTGGAAACAAAACGATAGGCGGAGACAACCCTTGCTTTACAATAGCTGAGATAGGTATTAATTTTAATGGCTCTCTAGAAAAAGCGATGACCCTTATTGATTCAGCAGTGGAAGCAGGCTGCGATGCGGTAAAGTTTCAAGCATTCACTGCCAAAAATTTATACTCAAAAACAGCAGGCAACTTAGATTGGGAAGATAAAAAAAATAAGTATTCTTACTCGATCTATGATAATGTAAAGCAATTTGAACTGCCAAAAGAGTGGGTGCCTTTACTGAAGCAATATTGTGAGAAAAATGGCATTATTTTCTTTTCCAGTATTTGCGATGAAGAACAAGCTGATTATTATGACACATTAGGAGTTCCTTTATTTAAAACGACAAGTTATGCCATTACTCATCTGCCACTTATGGAGCATATCGCAAAGAAAAGAAAACCATTAATCATTTCAACTGGAGGGGCCACTCTTGAAGAAATTAGGGAAGCGTATGAAACCGCTAGAAAATATAATGACAAAATAATTATTCTTCATTGTATGATTAAGTACCCTGCTCCACTATCAGAAATAAACATGAACGTCCTAGAAACATTGCAGAATGAATTTCCCGAGGCAGTTATTGGGTATTCAGACCACTCAGCTGAACCTGCTGATGCTCCAATCGCAGCTATCTATAAAAAAGCAAAAGTGATTGAAAAGCACATTACTCTTGATAAAAAAATGCCGGGACCTGACCATTTTTTTGCTTTGGAACCAGAGGAATTAAAACAGATGGTAAGAACGATAAAAGAAACCGAAAAAAAAATAGCACAAGCAGAAAAGATAGATATAAATCCCTTAATCTTAGGAAATTCAGAAAAAATAATTAACTCGAGTGAGAAATATCTGCGAGAATTCGCCTATCAGACCATTATTACTTCCGGCTCCATAAAAGAAGGAGAAACAATTTCTGTAAATAATGTAAAAGTTTTACGTCCCGGAAAGCTTAAAAAAGGTCTTCCCCCGAAAGATTACCCTTCTTTAACAAACGGTTCTTTCATGGCCAAACATTCTTTTCCTGAAGGAGAAATTATATTATGGGGAGACGTCGAAAAAACAAGAAAAAATGGAGCTGAAGCTATAAAAAATCTTTTAGAAAAAAATAGAGAAAAAAACAATAGCTTAAATGAGGAAAAAAAAACGTATATTATAGCTGAAATTGCTTCGGCTCATTGCGGTGATATTCACAGGTTAAAGACTATCATTAAAAAGAGCGCTGAAACTGGAGTTAATGCGATAAAATTTCAAGTATTTAATGTAGATTACTTTGTTTCAAAATTTCATCCAAATTATGAGAACAACAAAAAGAACCAATTTAGTATTGAACAATGGACAGAAATCTTTGAATTTAGCCAACAGTTTAATATTGATCTCTGGGCTGACGTTTTTGACGAAGAAAGTGCTAATTTAGCTGATAAATACGTTTGTGGATTTAAATTACATTCTACCGATATTACAAACAATTTCATGATTGAACACATCGCCAAAAAAGGAAAGCCAATCATCTTAGCAACAGGCGGAGCATCGCTGGAGGAATTAAAAAAAGCTGTACAAAAAATAGAAGACCTGGGAAACAACCAGATTATCTTAACGCAGGGATTTCAAGCATATCCTACAGATATTAGTAAAGTTAATTTAAAAAGAATTGAAATTCTTAAAAAAGAATTTCCACAATGCATCTTGGGATATCATGACCATACTGACGCTGAATCAGTGATGAAAATTATTCTCCCCGTCGCATCCGTAGCGTATGGAGCGAAAGTTATTGAAAAGCATATTACTGATGATCGCTCTTTAAAAGGTTTTGATTACGAGTCTGCATTGAATCCAGACGAATTAAAAGAGCTTGTAAAGGCTATTCGCGCTTTTGAAAGTAGCGTTGGAAAAGAAGGATTTGAACTATCTTTAGATGAACTACAATATCGCGATTACACGAAAAGATACATTGTTGCAAAATGCCCTCTTAACAAAGGCAACATCATTCAACAAGAAAATCTAGCGTTTAAGCGTTCTACCAAAGGGATTACTCCAAATCAGTACCAAAAAATTGTTGGATTGAAAACTATACGGGACCTAAAAGAAGACGAAAGTATTACACCCCTTGATGTTAAAAACAAAGTTGTTATTACCTTGGCTGTCCGTCTCAAATCAAAAAGGCTGCCTAAAAAAGCAATATTAGACATTGAAGGTCAGACCGCTATCGAGCACCAGATTGATCGCTTAAAACGGTGTAAGGAAGGGGAAGTTATTCTTTGTACTTCAACCCTAGAAGAAGACGAGCAACTCATTGGAATTGCTCAAAAGAAAGGAATTAAGTATTTCGCGGGTGATCCTGACGATGTAATGGATCGTTTTGTGCAATGTGCTGAACGAGAAGAGGCAAACATAGTAGTAAGAACAACAGGCGATTGTCCTTTGATTGATCCCGAAATTGTAGATAAATTGATTATTCATCACCTTAAGACTGGGGCTGATTACACAGGGATTGAGGATGTACCTATCGGATTTGAAGCAGAAGTGATAAACGTAGCAACTTTAAAAGAAGCGAAAGGAAGAGTAAAAGATCCAAAAGATACAGAATTCATGACTTGGTTTATTAAAGATCCTTTCCATTTTAAAGTCGAAATTTTGCCCATTGACGAAGCAATAAAATGTAATTATCGTATGACTTTAGACACACCCCAGGATTTACAGGCGATTAGGGAAGTGTTTAAAGCACTGTACCCCAAAAAACGAGATTTTACAATAGGGGATATAGTCGATTTCTTAAACGAGCATCCTGAAGTTGTTAGTATTAATATGGACTATCAGCAGATTAAAAGACCACCCAAGCTGGCTGAGATGAGAGAACATAAAACTGTATTTGAAGAAGCAAAATAAAATATAAATCCTAATGACTACATGGAAACAAAAAATATAGAAAATATTGAAAAATATATGGAAATCCTCTGGAATCATGACGTAAAAAATCGGCAAATTAATTTTCTAAGAGATAGTCCTCAGCGTCAGATTTTTGAAGAAAGGATAAGGAAAGAATTTCAAGATCAACCACAGGGATTTTTTTTAGTTTATGAAAATAAGAAAGTGATAGGCTCTCTTATTCTAAAAATCTCGTTTAACCCTTATCGTCAGCAGAAATATGGGGATGTTCGAGCCATCTTTTTAGAATCACAATGCCGCGGCAAAGGATACGGAACAAAATTATTAGACTTTGCGGATGAATTTTTTAAGAAGAACGGCTGTGCTTATGCCTTTGCTGGTATTGCTACTCATAATTCTGCTTCAAATGCTTTATTTGCTAAAAGTAATTATGTTCATACCAGAACAATTTTAGAAAAAAATTATGATGAAACATGACTTTTCTCATTGGCATTCGCACCGACGGGAGTACAAGTTATGGTTTAGGACATATTAGTAGTTGCCTAGCTCTGTGTGAGTTTCTGAAAGATTATCCTGATTTGAAAGTATTATTTATTATGAAGAACTGGAGAGAGGGTGTTAATAAAGTAAAATCTGAAAGTTATGACGTTATAACTATCGACCCCAAACTTTCAGAAGAAAAAGTAGCCGAAGAAACAACTAAAATTCTTTGTGAACAAAAAGCGCATCTTTTACTCACAGACCTTCTCGAAATAAGTTATGATTTCTCACCATCACTGAAAAGTAATGGGATCAAAACAATAAGTATTGATATTTTGGGAAACATTAATTTAAAAAGTGATATTATTATTAATAGAACGATAGTCAATTTACGATGTCATAAGTATAACAAAAATCAGGGAACTATTTTTTTTGTAGGGCCAGAATATGTTATTCTACGAAAGCAATTCCTTAATTTCAGGGAGAGAGAAATTCAAAAAAAAGTAAAGAATGTTTTAGTGTGTATGGGGGGAGGAGATGAATTTAACATTACAACGAGAGTAATAAAGATTCTGCAAAATATAAAGCATATAAAAGTAGTTGCGGTCATAGGAGCAGCATTTAGAGGAGAAGATGAATTGCGAAAAACAATGGAAAGAAATATCAAACAATTTGTCTTGCGACGTAACGTAAAAAACATGGCTAAGTTACTGCATGATTGTGACGTTGCTGTTAGTGCTGGCGGCTCGATGCTGTACGAACTTGCTGCCACAGGAACTCCAGCTTTAATAATCCCCATGAATGAACATCAAATTGAGAATGCTCGTGAATTTGTGGAACGTAAAAGTGTCATATGTACAGAAATCCATAGTAAAGTAGGTAATAAGCAAATTGAAATTAATTTAGATAGGCTTTTTAAAGATTATCTTCTACGACAGGAAATGAGCAAAAAAGGGCCTCAAATCACAGATGGAAGGGGAGGAGAACGGGTGGCAAAGATTATCTACGAACATTTAAACGGAAAAAGAATAAATTTAGAAAAATAATTGTTAAAAATGTCACTTATGAATATTATTGATGAACTTAATCCGGGATGGAACACAAAGAAGATTGATGGTGCAAGCATCCAAGATTCATTAAAAATAGAAAGTATAGAACTGTGGTGGTTTTATCAGAGATTTTTAGTAAGGTACGTCCTTCCGAGTTATCTTAAACAAAAAAATGGAAATTTGAGTGAAAATCTAAGTCAAGGAAAAGAATGGTTTTATTCTATTTTTTTTAGATTCATGAATTACAGAAACCGTAAATTTTTGAAATATAATGAATCTATAAAAAGAAAAATTTCAAAGCAAAATTCTCCTACAGGAAATATCGAAAGAGAGAAAGCCCTCTTTCTAACGTATACAAATCACCTCACGGAAAAAGGGGAAATATACAGAATTGAAAAAATAGTACAAAAAATATCCCAAGAAGGGATTTTAAAGCCATTGGTGATTTTTGCTGACCCCCTTTCTGGAATATCATACTTTAAAATCAGGAAGCAAAATCATACCATTTACGCGTTTATAAGTGAAGAGGTTAAAAAAAAAGCGGAAGAGGCTTCTCAGGATCTTGTTAAAAAATGGAAGTCGTTCAACAAAAAATGGTTATTTGGAAATCAATGGGAAGAAGTTAAATGGCCATTAGAATTATTTTTTTCACGAGAGTTTATATGCCATACAGCTTTGTATTATTTTGCATTTAAAAATCTTTTACAACAACAGAAAGTTAAAGCTGTTGTTATTACCGCGAGTAATGGATTATACGAACGATGCTGTATGGCGGCTGCTTTTAAATTAGAAATCCCCGTTATTAATATACAGCATGGTGAAGGATTAGGTTGTGTTAACCCGGGGTTATTGCCAGGAGTGACTTTTGCCGTGTTTGGAGACGCTTACAAAGAAAGACTCACTTCTTGGGTGAAAGAAAAAGACATTGCCATTACTGGACCTCTTACTTTTGACCAAATATGTGATTATAAAAAAAAATCAACGATGAGAAAAAGCGGAAAGATTACTTTGATTACGGGCCCTTTCGTTGATAATAACCTTCTTCCTTCAGAAGTTTATTTTGAATACATTAATAAGATTTTGCAGGCTACTTCACCATTTTATAAAGAGATTATTATAAAATTGCATCCCCGTGAAAGAATGAGAGAAGAATACCAGAAAGTTATAGAAAAGAATAATTTTAAGAATGTAATGATTGAGGAGAGGAAAGACGTTAATGTATTATATCAATTATTAAGTTCGAGCGACTTAGTAATCAATTTCGATTCAACAGTTGCCTTGGAAGCAATGATCTTAGGAAAGCCCATTCTTACGATTAATTTTCAGTTAAATCTCGTGCCTAATTACCAAGAATCACCTTTTATTGGTGGGTTAATCGTAACGATGAACGATAACCTCAAAGAAGCTGTAAAAGAAGCAATGGATCAAAAATGGGAAGCTAAACGTGAACAAATTGTTCAGAAGTTTTGCTTTAAGACTGATGGGAAAGCAGCAGAAAGAATGGTTGAGTTAATTTACGAGAAAGCAGGTATGGATCATAAGACCCCCGTAAGAGAAACTCTTAAAAAATCATTCTGAGACGACAGTAGACGATGAAAAATTTAAGTTATTAATGAAAAAAATAAAACTTTTGGAAATACTTAAAAACTACCATCCTCCAGAGCTTTTATCATGACAAACCTCCTTTTCATTGCTATCGATGCTGCCACCTGGAAAGTTATAAACCCCTTAATGCAAAAAGGATCACTTCCAACGATCAGCTCATTAGTAAAAGAAGGTGTTTCTGCTCCATTGCAAAGTCTTCCCGGATACAAATCGCCTGCGTTATGGATGAGCATTGCCACTGGAAAAATGCCGGAAAAAACTGGAATAACGTATTTTTCTAATTTGTTTCTTGACTTGCCAAAAAAAAACTACAAAAAAGACTTAACAAACCATTTTCTTGTAGATTGGCCTTTGCGCCTAGGGAAATTATTTTCTCAAGATCTTAAGAGTCCCTCCAAAGCAACCATAAAATGTAAGCAGGCATATATTTATTCCATGCTGAAGTACGGAAATCTTTTAGCGAAATGGAATCTGGGAGGAAATTACCTTATCACCAGTTCTTTTCTCAAGGAGAAAACAATTTGGGATATTCTAAGCGAAGAAAAAATAAGTTGTGGTGTGGTAAGCTGGTTAGTAACATGGCCGGCTGATCCCGTGTACGGAGCACTGATTTCACAAAAAACGATTGAAGGCTTGCGCGATCTGGAAAACTCAATTTTGCTGTATAAATCAAAAGGCGAAGGAAATTTGATGTACCCTGCAACGATGCTTCAAAAAGTAAAGAAATTAAATAAAACACCTTCAGAGATTAATGATACTGAGATTGAAACGTTCTTTGAAAGTCTTACTACAGAAGAAAAAGAACAAGTAAAAAGTATGCAGTTTAAGAAAACAAATCTCTTCAATTTTTTTGCTCGTGTGTATCTCAGCGACTGCTTTTCTGGAAAGTCCGCTCTACACGTAAAAGCAAAGCTCAATCCCCAATTCCTTACTGTCTACTTTCCCGGGCTTGATGGCATCCAGCATATGTTTTGGCAGTATATGAAGCCAGAAGAATTCCCTTTCATTTCTTACCTTCAAGAAGAGCTAAAAAAATTCGGAAAAGTTATCGAAAAATATTACGCTTTTCTCGATCAGCAGATAAGTACACTTATCGATAACGATACCATTGTTATTATTGCTTCAGATCACGGTATGGAAGCCATCCCCCAACAACAATATAATCAGCAAACTCTGCGCTCTGGACAACACGAAGATTCCCCCGATGGCGTTTTAATCATGAAAGGCAGTCCTTTAAAGAAAGACTTCAAGCTTGCTTCGGCTCACATTCTAGATCTTGCTCCTACTGTTCTTTATCTCCTGGGAAAAGAGATTGACGAAGATATGGATGGAAGCATCCTCACAGAAGCAATAGATCCAGACTTTCTCCAGAATAATCCTCCAAAAAAGAAAAAATATGGAAAACGAGAACCGAAAGAATATTCTTTCTATACGGAAGCTGAAGAACAGAAAGTGAAAGAAAGGTTGAAGGTGCTGGGGTATTTGGATTAAGGAATTTTAAACTCATTCATTCTTCTCTCCTTCAATCTCTCAAACATTTCCATAGAGATACCACAATCTCCTAACATAATAGGTCTAATAATTCCATGAAAGTCAGACCCGCCAGTTTGTAATAAGCTTTTCTCTTGAGCTAACTTCTGGACCAAGGCATTCTTATGTTGAGATTCTTCCAAAGAAACTCCTTTCGCATTAACATAATATGGGTAAAACGTTTCAAGCGCATCACCACCACAAGCAACAAAATAGGAAACTAATTCAACAACATCTTCATCTTTATACAAACAAGGATGTGCCAAAGAAGCTATACCGCCTGTAGTATGGATGAGACTAATGGCTTCTTTCACTTTGATTTTATCGAGACGGGGAATGTAGGCTGGCTTTCCACTGCCAATATAGTTTTCAAAGACATCCTGTACGGTTTTAAATTGTTGAGGATATTTCTCAACGAGAATTTTCGCAATGTGAGGCCTGCCAAAGGCTACACCAACACGAGCGGCAACTTCTTCAAAAGTTATATCAAACCCAAAACTCTGTAATTTTTCGATCATTTTCTGTTCTCGTTCTTTTCGTTTCTCTAAGAGATGAACAAGACGTTTTCGTAATACTTCGTTACGATGATCGATAAACAAACCAAGGATATGGACTTCTTCAAAGCCTCTCGGCAATTCTTCGCAACTAAACTCAATTCCTTGAACAATAAGAAGAGGTTTGTTCTTGGTGTAGTCAATGGCAAAAGGAAGAGCATCGACTGTGTCATGATCAGTTATCGCTAAGGCAGAAAGACGGCGCTGCAAGGCCAAATCGATGAGTTCTTTTGGTGTAAGTGTTCCATCTGAAGTAGTGGTGTGAGAATGTAAGTCCGCAAGTTCTTCCGAGAGGATAGGAAGATTCTGTAACTTTTGGAAATACTCTTTCCTTTCTTGCTCATTCATGATTCATCAACTCAATCAATTTTCTTGACAAGTATTCAAATCTTTCGGAAGGAAGAATCTTTTTTCGTATCGGCATCATACGCACAAATTCCCCTTTCTCATCACGTTCTATTTCTTTTCGTTCGAATGAACTGTCAACTGTAGATGGTTGCCCTAAGAGACCACGAAAAGGGAATAATTTTAAGTGAAGGTGTTCTTTTTTTTCTTTCCACGTGGTGCATTTTCCATACGTAGCAAGGGATATTCCCGTTTCCCGCGTTTCCGAAAGGGCTTTAAATTGAGGATTTTCTAGCATTATTGTTGTCATAGCAGAACAGGCATTTGCCAGAATAATTCCATAATTTTTTGCCAACTCGGAGTTAAGAGAGAGTTGGCTAAAGTGAGTGAAATGAAGTTGTGTCATCAGTTGGATGGTAAAGTCCTCCTCTGGATTTCCTCCAGTTTTTGGTGAGAGTGTGGCAAACCAGCCGTTTTCTGTAGATCCTATTTTACAAACGATGACGGAGTTGTATTTTGCCGTTGAACCAACACCCATAGTACTTTCTTGACAAATATTACAGTCTTCTCGCAAAGATGTGTTTTCGTGGTGCAGTTTTTGTAGCTCTAAGGGGAGATTCTTATTCATATTTCATTCCTTTAATTTAATGAATTCTTCTTCTCTTCGATCTGAAATATAAGCATCAAGATAGCCAACAACAACACGGTGATACTTTTCGCCATTTTTAGGGATGACTTTTTCCAAAATTCCCCTAGCTTCGATTTTCTCCCCAGGAAAAGCCACCATACAATAATCACGATTGTAAAAAACTATTTTTTTAATATTTTCTTTGTTTTCTCCTCTCATCACGATAACGTCGCTAACTTCATAACATCCTGGGCGCACGACACTGCTCTTATTATCAACAACCGTTGCTTGAACCGTAACTAATCCTTGTTCTTGGTATTGTTCTTCTCCCCACTTGAACCAAACTTCTTCTTCTTTTTCTGCTGCGAAAATGACAAAAAGAGTATCGTTAAAAAAACCTTCTGAATGCTTGCGCTTCATAATTCTAAGTCCAAATTCCTTACCAAAACGATGAAAACGACTTCGTTTTTGAAGAAATTCCTGCCATTCTTCGTCGCTCTTCCAGCGAAGTGAAGGATGCTGTACTTTTTCCATAAAAGACATCAATTTCCAAAATTGTTCTTTTCCATAGACGACAATATTAATGTCTGAAATATTTTGCATATAATGCCCCATCAGCGTTGAATACGTGACGCCAAGATCTTTCAGACGTAAGCCACTTTGCACGAGAAGTTGGACAAATTGATAGACATTCCGAAGATGGGGATCCAAGGCTTCCAAAGGCATGCTCATGAGTTCTTTTAATCCCCTTCGGGGAAAGTAAATGCGTTCTATCTGCTCAATGGGAACAGCAAAAAATAGGCGATGGGAATCATGGAAGGAACTTTTATAGAGGTAATAGGGATATGCTATTGTGAAATTTTCAATGTATTGCCGCAATCCTTCTTTTTCCACCCAAAAGTTAAGGCGATTCATCTTTCTGCTGGAGATAAAGCGATACGGTAAAACGGAAGATTCGATTTTATCAGTGGGGATGTATTTTGGCTTCACGAGAACGGCTTCTTTTGGATGCTCATTTCCATACACTTGGCAATGAAGCCCATCTTTAGTAGTGATTATTGATGATTCATAGAAATGCATCTTATCCCTCTGATTTGATGTATTCTTGTTCTCTTCTTTCTGAGACGTAGGCATCAAAATAGCCAACAACAAGGCGGTAGTAAAGCTCTCCTGCTTTGGGTGTTACTAATTCCAAAAGACCGCACGCTTTCAATGTTTCTCCCGTTACTGCTTGTTGAACGAAAGGAATAGAATATGTAACAACTCGTCGAAGAGGAACATTTTTATCGATTGATTTTCCTGGCTCTATCTCCAAGACTTCTCCCTCTACAAGTTCATAATACCCCGGACGAACATGACTGTTATAGTGATCGACTACTTTCCCCTGAATCGTAGCTACACCAAGGGGTTGATATCTTTCCTCTCCCCATCTAAACCAAGTTTCATCTCGCTCCTCAGAAGTGAACAGGGTGAATACTGTACCGCCAAATGTTCCTTCGTAATTTTTTCGAATCATATGGCGAACGTATTCATCTTCGGTGAAATGTTTTGACTCAGACGTTTTATGTTCCTGATAGTATTGACGCCATTGCTCTTCTGTTTTCCATTTTAATAATGGATGGGTTGCAGTCTGAAGATAATTTAAAATTTTCCAACCATTTTCTTTCCCATAAATAATAATATCAATATCTGAAGTTCCAGGAGTGTAATTCCCCAGTAAAGTTGAATGAGTGATGCCTAAATCTGTTGTCGGGACGCCACTTTTCTTGAGAAATTCAATGAGTTCACGCACTAAAATTAAGTATGAATCTAAATCTTTTTTTGGTATTTGAAGGAGTTCCTGCAATCCTTTTCGTCCATCATGTATAGTTTTAATTTTATCAAAAGGAATGACAAAAAACCAGTTATGGTGGAGAGGGCAATCGTAAATATAATCCGAAAATTTTTTGCGAAATTGAGAGACATAATTTTGTAGTTTTTCCTTCGAAACAAAGAGATTAAAGCGAACCAGGCATTTTTCAAATAAGAAGCGATATTTTAAACCGTCACCCTCCAAAGCACTTTTAGGGATATACTTAGGTTTAACAATAATATACCCCGGAGGATGTTCACTGGCATAGGATTTACATTGGAACCCATCAATCGTATCAATAAGAGTAGATTCAGGAAAATAAACCATATGTAAAAACCTCCAATGGTTTAACTTTTAGATCTGAAGGAATGGGAACTTGAAGGATTTTCATAACGGTAGGAGCGACTTGGCAAATGTCGATATCTGGCATCATTCCTTTCTTTTTAATCTTTTTACCACTTATAACGAAAAAGCCTTGTCGGGAATGGCCAGCACTGTCTGCACCCATAGCACTTTCCCAGGAATAAAGCCCTGAAAGACCTAAATCAGGGTTTGAAGCCCAGCGAAGATCGTCAAAGTACACGGTTAAGTCCGGACAGTTTGGATCAGAGGTGTTTTTGTAAATATCTTCTGCTTTGTATACTTTTGTATCAAGGGGATTACCTTTGTCATCAGGGATGGATTTAAGCTTTTGAATAATTTCTTCACTAATTTTAGGATAACGTGATCCAACAATTTGTTTATTGATGAAAACTCTAGCATTGTATGCTCCACTACCATAGGCAATCGTTTTTTCCATATTTATGAAAGAGCTGCTAAAACGCTGCTTTTGAGAAAGATCAACATCTTTGTGAAGAACCAAATAGCCTTGTTCTATCAGCCAATTGTTGATGTTTATTTTTCCTTCTTGCTTGATCATGCCATGGTCAGAAGCGACGATGATAACAGTATCATCATCGAGTGCGGAGAGAAGTTCGCCCAATTTTGCGTCTATGTAAATATAATAATTCTTAATGGCATCGTGGTAAGGAGAATTGGCAATAAAACGGCGATGGGTTTCATCAAAATGGCGCCAGAGCATATGTTGCAAGCGATCTGTTCCTAACATCACGGCCATAAAAAAATCCCATTTCTCATTATGAAAGAGATCTTTTAATAAAGTAAATTGCATGTCTGTCATCAGGTAAGCACGTTTAATGAGATCTTCCGGATCGAGATGTTTATGCTCTGCTAAACCTGCAACAACGTCAAAGAAAACTTCTGTGTTGCCTAATTTCTTTATTTTTTCTTTTAATGATTCTGGATATGCGCAGTTGCTTTCAATATCGGGAGTTAAGAAATCGCTGACGAGACAGCCGCGGATAGGATGTACAGGATACGATAGAGGAACAAAGAGACCAATACTGCGTTTATTATATTCCCCGATAATGTCCCACATAACTTTACATCGGAGATTTTGTGAACTTACTAAGCGAGTTTCTCCTGAAGGTGTTTTGTAAGTATAACTGAAAACACCCAGTTCACTGGTATCTCTCCCAGAAATCATCGAATTCCAAGCGACGATGGTATTGGGAGGAATAGTGCTGTTCATTCTGGCATAGGAGCCGTTTTCCATAAGTTTCTTTATGTTCGGAAGAAGATCACGCCATTTTTCAAAGACGAGAGAAGGTTCTCCTCCGTCCATGCCAAACAAAAGAACTTTCGTCATTTTAATCTATATATCCTAAGCTACGCAAGCGTTCTTTGACTTTTTCTTCATCATTCTCTGTATAGGGTTGATTTTCTTGCAGGTCTTTTTCGATGAGTGTGAGGAGATAGTGTGAAATCGATTGATTTCCAATCTTCTTTTGGATACGCTCAAGAACTTCTGAAGGAAGGAGAATTTCCATGATAAACCACCTTTGATGACTGCTGAAAGAGGCTTTTTAAAGGTTGTTAATCTATGGTTCAGGTTTATTATTCTCTAATTACTTTCTCCGTAGAATTTTTTGCCGTTTCTATAAAATGAAAGGGGTTCAAAATCCTAGAAATTATCAGAAGATAGTTACGAAACCTTTAAAACCAAAAATAGTATTCTCTGAAAAGTGGGCATTTTAAACAAAGTAATGTTTTGGAAAAAAGATGATGATTTTGATTTTGACCACCTTGCAGATAAAGAGCTGGGTGGTCACAACACTTCCTTGCAAGAAGATTTAGGATTAGAAGAAAAATCTCTCTTCCCGGAAGAACCATCATTTGAACCACAGTCCATACCACGAAGTCCTTTAGAACAGGCACAGTTCGCCCCTCTTACACAAGCCAAACCATCCTTTCGAGAATCCCCACAACAACAGTTTAGTTCACGAGATCTGGAGCTTATTAGCAGCAAGTTGGATACGATTAAAGCCATGCTCAGTTCTCTCGAACAAAGGATGACGCAAGTTGAGAAAGCAGTAGGAGCGGAACAAAAGTCGCGTCTTTGGTAATGATGAAAAAAAATTTTGTTTTCTTTTTTGTGTGTGTAGCAGTTCTTGTTTTTCTTCTCGACCAAGCTTTAAAATATTGGGTATTAGTCTTTTTGCCAGAATGGCAAAGGGGAATATTAAACATTCATTTTGTAAAAAATACCGGGGCAGGATTTGGAATTTTACAGGGACAGCCCTTGTTTCTAGGAATTATTTCTTTGGTGGTAGCGATTCTCGTGATAATTAATTATGCCAAAATTGGAAAGGAAATAGTTCCGCAATTACTCTGGGCGTTTTTTTTAGGAGGAGTGATGGGAAATCTTGCAGATAGAATTTGGAGAAGATACGTTATTGACTTTATTGACTTTTCTTTCTGGCCGGCATTTAATGTGGCAGATGCGGCATTGACAGTAGCGGTGATAGGGTTAATAGTATATTATTATTGGAAGAGATAATAATTAAAATATGATTTTTCCACCAGTGTATGGTTCCACTGGTGGCGTAGCCCTCACTTTAATTGGAAAAATCATGGTCGAAAAACCGCCCCGAGCGGAGCGAGCATGCCACTGGTGTTGAGCCCGCAGGCGATCACCAGTGGTGGGCGTTTTTTTTGACTATTTAATTATTAAAACAGAGAGATCCTAAACTCCGATTAAAGAACACGCTATGAGCATCAAAGAATAGATTTTCTCAGATCTCTTTTAGCGGACATCACACACTTTCGCCGCTATTTTCTTTGAAAGATACAATATCGAGATAAAAAGAGCAAAAACGGCAATAACTCCTAATTCCAAGCCTTTAAAAGGTAATATTGCTAAAAAACTTCCTACCCCTAACACACTGAGCAAACCGATGGCACAGGAAGGGCACGCCGGCGCGATAACCCCTGCTAAGATACTTAAAGAGCTCATTCCCACCTTTGCCGTTGCCTGCCTTTTTACCAGAAAAATCGTCATTGATAAAACAATACCCGCAAGAAGAGACATCAACACCAGTAAAAGCAAAGAAATTATGTTTATGGAACTTAACGTCCCTCGTACTAAAGATAAAGTCAATAAAAATGAAAACGAAGAAGAAAAAATTATTCTATAATTATTAATGAGGGCATTAAACAATATCAGAAAGGTGGCAAAGCCTAAAGTTGCCATTATATACGCCGGAGAGATATATACCTCTTTTAGCGCGTCCCGAAGCTGTCGAAATGAATCCATTTATGAAGTAAAAAGAAGTAAAAATAAAAAGCTTTACCTCAACTCTTGTTCAATAATTTGCTGAAATACTGAAAAAGGCTGTGCTCCCGAGACCACTTTTCCATTAACAAAGAATCCCGGCGTTCCTTGAACTCCCGCCCGTTGACCGTCAAGGAAATCTTTTTGAATTTCTTGTTTTTGTGCTGGGTCGCTTAAGCATTTCTCCCATTGAGCAACATTCAGTTTAAGTTCCTGAGCCCATTTTTTGTAATCAGCTGAACTCTTTCCAGCAGCTCCCCCATCATCAAAGATTTTGTCATGGTATTCAAAATACTTCCCTTGTTGACCAGCACAATTAGCGGCAATAGCTGCCGGTTCTGCTTGCTGATGGAAACTAAGTGGGAAATCCCTATAAATCAATTTTACCTTCCCTGTCTCAATGTAATTGCTTTTAATCTGAGGTAACGTTTGGGAATAAAATCTTGCACAAAAAGGGCATTCATAATCACTAAATTCTACAATAGTTATTGGTGCATCTTTTTCTCCTAAAGAAGGATCATCATCAACGAGTTGTTTCATATCTACGTTTGCTACAGGCTGTGGTTCCGGATCAGCGACTCCTCTTTCAACCGTTGGCGCTCCGGCAACAGCCGCCCCTTGGATAGTTCCTCCTATGCCCCCTATTTGCATTGCTATATATACAAGCAAAACCACTTGTAAAAAAGATGTAACTAAAAGCCAGTTTTGGCTCTTGTGCGTCGAAAGATTCTCTTTTTTTATTGTTTGTTCTTCCATTCTTAACCAACTCCTTTTATTTGTCGTAAAGGAAGAAAAGCATCTAATATATTAATATTTAATCTCCAGAACGGAGATGCTTAGAAAGTCCATAACTTCTGAATTTTAAAGAAAGAACGTTCATAACCTAAATTTCTTCTTTAAGATGTATAGTATATGTTTTTCCTTTTTTATTCTTGACAATAAGATCTTTCTTTTCCAAATCCTGTAAAACATAACTTAACTTAGCCTTTGACATCTCCGTACGCAAACGGAGCGTGTTTTGGGTAATTCCCTCCTGTTCTTTTACTGCCTTCATAACTCTTCTTTCATATTCATCAAGCCCTTTTAGAATAAGCGTAAACTTATCTTCCTCCAGCTGCTTATTTTTCGTCTCCTCTAACGTTTTCACAATAGCTTCTTCTCCTTTTGAAAAAAACAGCAAGTAGAAACCAAGCGCGAGAATAAAGCCAATAACTCCAAAAGCAAAGTGAGTTATTGATAACGTCGATTCAATTTTAATACACCCTTTATCTTTAAAACAACCCAATTCCTGTGCTTTCGTATCTAAACTGTATATAAGCTGAAGAAGAATGAAAATCAAAATACCACTTAGAGCCAGAAAAACTATTCCTAATTTCTTGTTATTCATGTTTTTCTCCATCCACAACTGTAAAAAACTTTAATAGCTTCTTTACGACTAAAATCTTTTCCACAGTTTTTACAACTATGTTGCATCATCGTTCTTTATGGCAGCAGGCCCTTTTCGACTCTACGAGCCATTTGTAGGTGAGCCAAAAAATCACCGAGAACACAAATGCTAAGATCGCCAGCCACAAAACCCAAAAAAGGCTCATCCCTAATATGTTCCCTCCCATCATCGAATATCCATACTGATGCATCATTTTTTTTCACCCCAAGATTTTATTTTATATGTGCCAACTTTTTCTATTTCTTTCTTTAATTTGTCCCAATTTACTGTTCCTTCATGTTCAATAATCATCTTTCCGGTCTTATAATCAAGCTCGCATGACTTTATCCCTGAAATCTCAGAACATATTTCCTCTATAAGCATCTTACATGACTGACAGTGTGTTCCTTCAACTCTCATCACGGTTTTCATTGCCTTTCCCTCTCACGTGTTTTGAACAACGGTAAACGTTCCCGGCCCTGCCATTCCCATGCCACAACTAAAACGAATTGTTCCCGCTTTATTTGGAGTAAAAGAGATAGTTTTAATTTCCTCTCGAGGTAATGATTCGATTATTCCCAGTGCCGGAACAGAAAGGATTTGGGCACAGCCTTGCGCTTTTCGTCCATCAACTCTCCATTCTACAGGAACTCCTTGCCTTAAAGTAAATACGGAAGGGAAATAATCTAACCCCTTTACTTCCATCTTAATAATTTGTTTTCCTTCTTCAAGAGGGATAGTAAGAGGTATGGAAAGAGAAGAAGTTGTCGCGGGCGTAACCACGGTCGCTCCTGTAAGGACTAAACCACTGGGAATATTAAAAATACCTAAAATGATTACCAACACTGCAGAGAAAGTTGTAAAGTGTCTCTGGAATGAACCTTTTGAAAAACTTGAAAGAGCCCCGATTGATATCAAAGCGGGCAAGGTTCCTAAGGAGAACGCTAACATTGTTAGTCCTCCCGTCAAAAAATCACCTTTACCTAACACATACAACTGCAAAGCTTGTGTGAAACCACAGGGCAGAAAAAAGGTTCCTGCTCCAAACAAAAAAGCATTTCGTCTGGTAGCTTCCGTCTGTTCATGGCTTCCTGCATCATAAAGTTTATGGGCAATAAATTTCGGCATTTTAAGCTGAAATCGTTCCAGCCACGGAAAGATTTTGAGCAGCTGCAATCCTACTAAAATCATAAACAAGCTAGCCACAATGGTCAGGATTCCATTAACAGTAGAAGAAAGTGTCAGGAACGAACCAACATATCCTATCAGTCCGCCAAACAACGTGTATGCGCCTACTCTTCCAAGGTTAAAATAAAGATGAGGAACTGCTTTTAGTCTATTTGTTAAATCCTGGTTTTTTTCATTAAATTTTGCCGAAACCGCTAGGAGTAATCCTCCTGCGACTGCTAAACACGTTGAGGTTCCCGCTGTTAATCCTAACAAGAAAATAAATCCATAACTCATATTTTCCGTGACCCCATACCCTTTTGGAAGGATACCAAAATAGGTTAAAAGAAGGTATATTCCTCCAATGAAAAGAAGCATAGCTCCAATTTCCGCAAAACGCTTCTTGTGAGTGGAAAAATATGATTCTTTTTCAAAAGGAAGAGTTTCTCCACTCTCATCTTTGAGAGAAAGAGTGTATCCGTTCTCCGCTATCGCTTTTTGCAGCTCTGAAAGAGGAATCTCACATTCACACGTAACTTCGGCGTGTTCTTTCGCCCTACTTACTTTAACATCACTTACTCCGGGCACTTTTTTAAGATTCCGCTCAATAAGAACTTCACAGCTTGTACAAGTCATCCCCTTAACCGCTAGGTTTAGTTTTTTCATCGTCAACTTTTATGTTATATCACTTTATTAATTTTATCTTCACTTTTTCGCAATTCTTTCTTTTCAGTTTAAGGTAAAGAAAAGCTAAAATGACATCGATAATTAACGCTATAAATAATATCTGACGAAATTCATCCACCACAGGATGAAAAAAGAAAATATTTTCCCAACTCTGATGTTGCGGAACTTCTCTTAGAAAGACTACGAGATCAGGGAAATGTGACCACAAAATTGTTATCCCGAGAATAATTGGTTCCGGCCATTGTTTTTTCCAGAAGAATAAAAGAAATAATAAGCCAAAGAAAAGGCCTACGGTGTAATGAATTCCAAAATGTTCTAAGGTCGTTATCCCTTTCAGATAAAGGCTGAGTTCCTCTCCATGTTCTTTCCCAGAATAAAAATAACCTAAAAAGAGGAGAACACTTATTACTCCAAAAATCAACCAAGAGATCAACCAGTAGTATTTTTGTTTATTCATTTAGAACCTTTTCCTTCTTAGTAATAAAGAGTTGGTTACAACGCTTACTGAACTTAACGCCATTGCCCCTCCGGCAATAATCGGATTCAGCAACCAGCCTGTGAACGGATAGAATATCCCCGCGGCTATAGGAATTCCTAAAACATTATAAATCAAGGCCCAAAACATATTTTGCTTAATTTTTGTCATCGTCATTTTACTTAATTTGATCGCTTTTGGCACATCTAGCAAGTTATCACGCATTAAGACAATATTTCCAGTTTCCATCGCCACATCTGTTCCCGAACCCATGGCAATGCCAATATCTGCCTGAGCTAATGCTGGAGCGTCGTTGATGCCATCCCCGACCATTGCCACTTTACCCTTTCTCTGCAATTCTTTCACTTGTTTTGCTTTCTCATCAGGAAGAACTTCAGCCAAGACCAGTTCAATTCCTGCTTTTTTTGCAATCGCTGTTGCTGTCCGTTGGTTATCTCCGGTAATCAGATAAGGAATAACTCCCATGGATTTAAGGATACTAACCGCTTTTGGCGAATCTTCTTTAATCTCATCCGCAACACTAATCATTCCCAGGACTTTTCTTCCTTCTGCCACAACCATCACTGTTTTTCCTTCCATTTCCAAAATGCGAATTTCCTTCTCCAGCGAAGAAAGATTTACTCGTTTCTCAGTCATAAACTTAAAGTTACCAATAAAATAGTCGCGATTCTTAATTCGTCCTTGAATTCCATGACCGGGAATGGCTTTAAAAGCTGTTACCTTTACCGTTCTAATTTTTTCCTTCTCCGCTTTCTTAACAATCGCCTCTGCCAATGGATGTTCTGATTTTCCTTCGATGCTCGATGAAATTTGGAGTAGTTTTTCCTTCGTCGTTCCATTCTTTGGAATGATGTCCATAACTTCAGGTTTTCCTTTCGTTATCGTTCCTGTTTTATCGAAAACGACAAATTTCACTTTATGCGCCGCTTCTAAAGCATCTCCTCCTTTGATGAGAATTCCTTTTCCTGCCCCTTTTCCCGTACCAACCATAATCGCTGTTGGTGTAGCTAAACCTAAGGCGCAGGGACAGGCTATCACGAGAACCGCTACGGCCGCAATGAGAGAAAAACTCAGTTCCGCGTTAAGAATGAAAAACCAGATCACAAAAGTAAGTATGGCTATACCTATGACGACCGGCACAAAATACGCTGATACTTCATCTGCGAATCGTTGGATGGGCGCTTTCTTTGTTTGCGCTTCTTCGATTAGTTTAATAATTCTTGCCAAAACCGTTTCACTTCCTACTTTTGTTGCTCTAAAAGTCAATGTTCCTTGTTTATTAATCGTCGAACCAATCACAAAATCTCCTTTCTTTTTTTCCACGGGGATACTTTCTCCCGTGACCATACTTTCATCAAGGGCTGAATGTCCTTCTATAATTTCCCCATCAACTGGAATCTTTTCTCCCGGCTTAACTAAAATAAGATCCCCTTTTTGTACTTCTTCTATAGGAATCTTAACTTCCTTCTTTCCTCGAAGTACCGTTGCCGTTTTCGCTCCAATTCTCATCAATTTACTAATCGCCTGGCTTGTTTTTCCTTTCGCTATTGCTTCCAGATATTTCCCTAAAAGAACTAACGTTATTAAAACAGCAGAAACTTCAAAATACTGAAACCCTTCGACACTAAAAAAAACCACTGCTACAGAATAAAAATACGACGCACTTGTGCCGATGGCAATGAGGCTGTCCATGTTCGCCGTTTTATTTTTAAACGCCGCTAACGTTCCTATGTAAAATGTTTTCCCGACATAAAACTGCACAGGAGTCGTAAGCACAAACAAAAGATACTCTGCAAAGGGAAGCTCAAATCCTGAAAAAAGAATTCCTTCATCCATAAATATCATTCCGATAAGTAAAGCTGGAAATGATAACAGAGCGCTTAAAATAACTTTTCGTCTTAATCGTCCAATCTCTTTTTCTTTCAAGATTTCTTCATGGTGCGCATGTTCGGCTTTAAATATCGTCGCTCTATATCCTTTCTTCTTCACAGTTTCTATTAAAGTCTCTTCTGTGGTTCTTATTTCGTCGAACTCTACCATTCCTTTCTCTGTAGAGTAATTTACCACGGCTGATTGCACGCCCTCTACTTTTTGTAATGCTCGCGTTAAGACATTTGCACAGCTCGCACAATGCATTCCTGAAATACTCAGCGTCGTTTTTTTCATGATTTTATTTCCCCCGCTTCTGCCTCTTTCTTTCCCACGGTCATGACGGCAAATAAGAAAGTTCTCTCCTGTTTTAAAACCTTTAAACCAACTTTCTCAAAGAGATCTTTCATCTCTTTTTTATTATTAATTTTAACACACCCAGGCTCTAGTTTTTGCCATAACCAATGTACTGGTCTATGAAAAAAATTAATATCTACAATGATCACTTTTCCTGTGCTTTTTGTCACTCTCTTCATCTCTTGTAATGCTTTTTCTTGATCATAATAATGATGAAATGCTTCTGTCGTGATGGTGTAATCAAACTTATGATCTTTAAATGGAAGTTGATGTGCATCCGCCTCTTTCAAAACGACCTCTGGAGGTAATTTCTGTCGTGCTTTTTCCACCATCTCACTAGCTAAATCAATGCCAACTAATGTTCCTTTTCCCTCGCTTTTTTGGTAAAGTGCCTTCAAAAATTCTCCTGTGCCACAACTCACATCTAAAATAGCGCCTAATGAAGAAAAATTTATCTCTTGAAATACTGGTTTCTGAAATCGTCTCATCCAAAATCGAAAGAGCGGAAAATCATACGTAGAAGACCATTTATTAAAGAGAACTCTATTTTTTTCCCTTGTTCGGATCGTTTCCTCCTCTTTCATCGTTCTCCTCTTGCTATTTTACAGCAATATTCCCGCATATGGGCATCAATAAGTTCTAAAAGAGGTTTAATCGTCTTTTTGTTTAGATCGTAATATCTAAACTTTCCCTTCTTTTCAACAAACACCATTCCATGATATTCTAACATTTTCAAATTATGAGAAACCATACTTTGTTCAAATTCTGTCTCTCTGCAAATTTCTTTCACATTTTTTTGTCCACTTCGCAAAATATTGAGAATCTTTAATCTGCTTTGGTTCGCCAGCGTTCCGAAGAACAATTTATATACTTCTTTGTCACATGAATCCATAATCATATGAAAAAAAAGTCATATATTTAAAGATTGTGGTAGTAAATTCTCCATTTCAAGATACTGTCTAATTAACGACATCTTTAAATAATCGAAAGCTCTACTTCTTTTGAGGTGTTGGATATGGTTATTATTTGTGATACTTGTAAAAGTGAAAATGTTGTGAAGAAAGGT
>Ga0209541_10001228_pt1 | contig 51469 bp, 46 predicted proteins | sample RifCSPlowO2_01_FD_184027 | JGI IMG/M metagenome (GOLD analysis project Ga0209541, IMG submission 184027) | Groundwater microbial communities from Rifle, Colorado - Rifle CSP2_plank lowO2_0.1 (SPAdes) (version 2) | ecosystem: Environmental > Aquatic > Deep subsurface > Groundwater | place... | reverse complement strand
CGCGGGACACTCGCCATGGCCAATGCCGGAGCGAATACCAACGGCAGCCAATTTTTCGTCATCACTGCCGAATCCACGCCTTGGCTGGACGGCAAACACACGGCCTTTGGAAAAGTATTAAGCGGGCTGGATATTGTGGATAAAATTGAATCGGTGAAAGTGAATGAAAACGATCATCCGATCGATGATGTTGTTATAAACAGTATTGAAATTAAGAGTTAGAAGTATAAAATTAAAAGTTGAAGAGATTTGCAAATTATAAAAAATTTGCAAGCGACAATAATTTTGAACTTTGCATTTTAAACTTTAAATTTGTATTATATGAGTCATCACCAATACCATCATCAAAAAAACGATTATTCCCTGTATGGATGGGTATTTTTGATTTTGGCGATCGTGTTGACGGTCGGCGTAAGCGTTTATTATTTTTCTTCATCGGTTGGAGAACCGACCAATAATAGACAGACAATATCAGCCGGAAACGGAAATGCGGCCAATCAGCCGTCGGTAAATGAAGAAATAAACGAGAACATAAATGAAGTTCCAGAAGACGATAATGTTAATGAGGTTGCGAATGAAAATGTCAGCGCCGCGAATCTTAATATTGCGCCGGATGTTGCCAAAAGCAATATCGCGGTTCGTTACCCGCAAGACGGATCAATAGTCGGTTTGCCTCTAAAAATTCAGGGCGAGGGGAGAGAGTTTGAATCGGTGGTGCGATATCGGGTAAAAACCGAAAAAGGAATTATTTTGGCTGACGGGTCAATGCAGGCCGATGCGACCGATGTCGGGCGATTCGGGCAGTTTTTTGTCTCTTTGCCGCTTGATTTGACAAGCATTACAAAAGCAACGGTTGAAACATTTGCCAATTCTCCCAAAGATGGGGCGGAAATTGACAAAGTGACAAACAATGTGACAATTGATCCAACTCTGCGCTCTTTGGAAGTATATTTCAGCAATACACAGTCTGACCCAAAGGCCGAATGCGAGAAAGTGGTTCCGGCAATTCGGTCAATCGCTAAGGTGGAAAAAATCGGCACGGCCAGTCTTCAGGAATTATTAAAAGGTCCGACAGAGAAAGAAAAAGCGCTCGGTTATTTCACAAATATACCATCTCAAACAAAATTATTTAACTTTACGATTGAGGGAACGGAAGGGAGACCTGATATCTCAGCTGATATTTTTAATAAAATCTACACTCCCTGTGATATTGATGGAGCAAAATTACAGATAGAAAAGACTCTTTTACAGTTTCCAACTATTAAGAGCGCGCGGATTTTAGTTGAAGGAAAGATCAAAGACAGTCTTCAGCCTTAACCATATGCCAAAAGCCGGAAAGACCATAGCTGTATTGGGCGGGGGGATCGGGGGAGTGGTGGCGGCTCATGAGCTGGCCAAGCGATTGATGCGCCAGCACAAAATTGTTCTTATTGAAAAAAGAAAAACACATCTGTATCAGCCGGCTCTTTTGTGGGCAGCGCTGGGGTTAAAAAAAGTGGCCGACGCGGAAGCGGCCTATGGTTCGTTTGCGAAAAAAAGAATTGAGGTGGTCGATGCGGAAATTCTAAGTCTTGATCCGGAAAATAAATCAATTAAAACCGATAAGGGGATAATAGATTTTGATTCAGCGCTGATCGCTTTGGGTGCGGAATTCAATTCGTCGGAAATTATTGGTTTGGAAAAATTCGGTTTGTCGTTTTATGAGCCCGCAGGCGCGCCAAAAGTTTTTGAAGCGATAGATAATTTTAAAGGGAAAAGTATCGCGCTGGTGGTCTCCCGTTTGCCGTTTAAATGTCCGGCCGCGCCTTATGAAATGGCTTTTTTGCTTGACGAATTTTTAAAGCGAAAAAAAATTCGCGATAATGTTTTAGTTTCTTTTTTTACTCCTGAATTACAGCCATTGCCGTCGGCCGGCATCCAAGTCGGCAAATTTGTCGCCAAATTTTTAGACAAGAAAAATATCCGTTATCATCCGAATCACATTTTGCGCGAAGTAAAGAAAGGTGAATTAATCTTTGGTTCTGGAACTTATACTTATGATTTATTGATTTATGTTCCGCCGCATCAAGCGCCGAAAGTAATTAGAGATTGCAAATTAGCGGGAGAGCGCGGTTGGATTCCGGTTGATCCGAAAACTCTGCGGACGAATTTTCCCGGCATATACGCGATAGGCGATTGCACCGAGATTCCGATTACTGGCGGAAAATTTTTGCCAAAAGCCGGAGTGATCGCTCACGGTCAGGCCGAGATCGCGGCGCATAATATAATTTTGGAAATGCTTAATGCCCGCGACCGGGAATCGTATCACGGATTCGGATCTTGTTTTGTGGAAACGGGTTGGGGCAATGCCGCGTATTTTTCCGGGCATTTTTATCATCAGCCGACACCTAGCGTACGGCTCTGGAATTCCAATCCGATCTCGTATTGGATAAAGCACCTGTTTGCCAGGTATTGGAAATGGAAGTGGTTTTGACAAAAGGCAAAAAATTTGCTATAATAAATATATTAACCCGCCTAACTTTTCGTATAGCAATAAAACAATTAAATATATTCAATGTATATTATAATAGCTTAAAATAAAAAGGTCTAAAAGTGCGAAAAGTTTGGAGGGTAAAAACAAAAACAAAAATAAAAACTATGGAAAATATTAAACGCTTTTTTGCGTACTCATTTGTAATTCCCGCTTTTATTTTGGGAATTTTTTTATTTGCTCCGGGTATTTCATTAGCCGCGGAATATAAAATTTCCGCAGTAAAGATTATTGATGACGGCGGACAAAAGATCCGTCAATTTAAATCGCTGGATACTGACGAGCTTGACGGGGCGAGCATTGCCACGGGCGATCTGGGCGGGGACGGAGTTGATGAAATTATAGTTGGCGCCAATCCCGGAGGCGAGCCGAGCATTCAGGTATTTCGCCAGGATGGAAGCCTAATCCGCTCTTTTTTGGCTTATGGGGAAAATTTCCGCGGCGGAGTCAATGTGGCGGCGGGGGATGTGAATGGCGACGGAATTGATGAAATTATCTCGGCTCCATCCAGCGGCGGAACGCCACAGGTAAGAGTTTTTGACGGTTTTGGAAAAGTGATTTTTACGCCCGGTTTCCTCGCGTATTCTGAAAATTTTCGCGGCGGAGTCAATGTGGCGGCGGGGGATGTGAATGCGGACGGAATAGCTGAAATAATTACCGCACCAGCCAAGTCTGGCGGCCCGCGCATACGAATTTTTAATCAATACGGAGAAGAGTCCGGATTTTTCACAGCCTATGAGAATGATTTCAGGGGCGGCGTATCAATATATTCGGCCGATGTTGATGGAGTGGCCGGAGATGAAATTATTACCGGCCGGCAGTCAATCGGCAATTCGGAAATTAAAATTTTTACCAATGGCCGCGATTTAATCAAAAAATTCCACGCTTATTCAAAAAAATTCAAAGGCGGGGTAAATGTTTCTGCCGCGGATCTGGACGGTAATGGAATTTCCGAAATTGTTACTGCTCCGGCTTCGGGCGGCGGCCCGCAGGTGAGAATATTCTCAAGCTCCGGCACACTTCTTTATTCAAATTTTATATATGACAAAAATTTTCGCGGCGAAGTCAACTTGTCTGCCATTGATACGGCGCCAACTGATTTGGGCGAGGAAATCTTAACTGTGCTTTCAAGTCAGCCGGAGGAAAAAGGCGGAGAAAAGCGAATCGATGTGGATATTTCCGATCAAGTTTTGAAATTTTACGAAGGCAAAAAACAGATAGGTGAACACAGGATTTCCACGGGCAAGTGGTCAATGCCCACGCCTATAGGAACATTTCAGATTAGAAATCATGTACCGACTGCTTACTCAAGCCGTTATGCTCTCTATATGGATTGGTGGATGGCCATCACGCCGGACGGCGCCTACGGCATTCATTCTTTGCCATATTGGAAAACCAAAAACGGCGTGATTTACGAAGGCCGCGATCATATCGGCAAACGCGTTTCCCACGGCTGTGTGCGTCAACTGCCCGAACAATCCAAAATTCTTTTCGACTGGGCTCACAACGGCACTAAAGTAGTGGTGCATGAATGATATGGATAAAACGCCGATTTAATATTTTATTTAAAGAAAGTTAAAATATTGATTATGGAAAAAGAGATATTTATTCACCAAGAATCTGAAGAAGAGCATGAAAATAAGGTTGAAAAAAATGAAAGCGCTCATAAGGAGGCGGTTAAGTTTTTTGAGAAACACAGGGATTTTTTGGAACATTACGCTCGCGGGCAAATCAAGATTGAGCCGGCGCCTGCCGGGCTGGATACCTTTGCTTTTGACCTAAAAAATAACACGATCTATGTAAATTCAAAGTGGTATAAAACCGCGGGATTTTCGTTTTCAGACGAGAAAACCTTGCACTCTGCATGTCATGAGGTTGAGCATTTTTCAGAGAAGAAACAGTTGCTTTCTGAGGATGGCGGGGAAAAGAAACTTGAGAGTTTCATTAAAAAATTAGAAGAGTCAAAAGCGTATGGAGTGATGGATAATTGTTTGGCTGACATAAGGGAAAACAAGGCAATCGTTGGAAAAAATGAGAGTTTGGCTGATATTGAGAAATTGAAAATTAAGGAAGATTTATTCAATAAAACTGATTTTACGAGTGAGCCAAAACATATTCAGTTGCCATGGGCGATTTTTCGTGAAAATCGAGTATCAGATGAAATATGCCAAGTTGCGCCCGAGGTTAGAAAGAAAATTGAAGAACTCCGTTCTGTGCCATCGCCAGATGGCAAAAACCTAATTGATATTGTGGATATTATGACTAATCCGGATGTGCCGATGTCTATGCGAATGAAATTACAAGACCACTATGTTTGGCCGATGGTGCGGGAGTTGTTGGAAAAAGATTTGGAGGAGGAAGAAAAGAAAAAAGAAGACAGTGGAGAAGATGGCGAACAAGGAGAGAAAAAGGAAAAGCCTGATCCTAATCAAATTTTCAAAGACGCTTACGATCGGGCGGAAAAGAAAACACCAAACGCCGCGCCGATAGAAGCGATTAAAAAAGCGTTTAAAGAGTGGCAAGAGTCCAAAAGTGAAAATCCATTGGAGCGAGCGGACAATGAATATGCTGAAAAATTAGGCGTTAAAAAGGCGGATCTGCAAAAGTATCGCGCTATTGTGAATTCATTTGAGAAGATCATCAATCCGGAAACTGGAGAAAATATCATTCAAGAATTGCGTAATTTGATTGAACGCATTATTGCCAAAAGATTAAAGCCGGCTCAAGCCCCGCGTTATCCGGTGGAAGAGGGGGAGGATTTGGTTGATCCGGCGCAACTGGTGGCGGATGTCAAAGCCGGAAATTTAGAACCAAAAGTATGGGAGACGACCGAAGTTAAAGAAAAAAGAGGCGATCGTTTCGGTGAAGTGGAAATTACGCTCGTTTGCGACCGGTCAAGTTCTATGGCTGAAAAAGGCGGCGCTAAATTGCGCGAGCAGCAAAAAGCGGCGGTATTAATGATGGAAGCTCTTAAAGAATTTGCCGAGAGATGCGATGAAGAAAGAGTGAATCTGGAAAAGACGCTGGAAATCAAATCAGAGATATATTCTTTTCAGCAAGATTCAAGCGATTCCGCGCCTCTAAAGAAAATGTCCAAAGAGCTGGGCGAGAAAGAGAGAATTGAAACGGCGAGCATCCTTTCATCCGCGCCGGGCGGGACAACTGATTTTATTCCGCTTGAAACAATCAATAAAAACTTAGACGATGAAACAAGGAAAAAAATCACCGAAGGCGAGTTGAAAAAAATCATTATTGTATTTACTGACGGAGAAAGCAACGATGCCGACAGAACAAAAAAAATTCTCAAAACATTGCGGCTAAGCGGCGTTATCGCCATAGGCGTCGGCATTACCGAGGATGGCGAAGCGGCGCTTGAGACCTACGCGCCCGACGCGCTGTTGGCTAAAAAAGCGGAGGAATTAGCATTGATTCTGACGGAGCTTCTTAAAAAGCATTTGGCGAATATTTAATTTTTCGGATTAACTATGGTATAATAAAAAATATGGAAAAAGGACCCGCTCAACCGAATTTTTATGAAATTTCCCAAGAAAGGAAATCCTTGCGCAAGACCCTGGCCGAGTCGGAGGAGCTTGGCGTGCCGGAAAAAATCACTGAAAAACTTAAAGCAGGATTGAGAACCGTCCAGGAACAAGCAGAAAAGTTTTCAATAGAAGAAGCCGGCGGCCTGTCTCAAGCCAAAGAGGCGCTAAGAAAAGAGAAAGAAAAGGCGGAAAGCTCCAAATGGATTGACGAGGTTGCCATAGCAAAAGAAATTGGCAAAGATTATGAAGCCGTATCAAAATTTCAAGATGAGCTTTCCGGATTGGCCGACTTTGAAATGAGCCAATTGCAAAAAAATCGAGCCGATCCTTATGCCGGAAAATTTTATAAAAATATCCGCGGAGAGATATTGGAAGAAAAAACCGCTCTCGCCGAAAAAATCAGAAAGATAGAAGCGGAAAATCCAGCCGCATATCGCGCAAGCGAACTGGTTTCATATAAAAAGGGACTGCATCAAGAAGGCCACATCGCGCCGACCCCGTCAGTTAAGGAAGCGCTTTCTGAAATAGGATTAAGAATGATTTCCGGCAAACCGATGTTTTTGCACGGCCCGACAGGCGGCGGCAAAACATCGCTCGCCAGATTCGCGGCCAAGCAGTTCACGGGCAAAGACGCGGAAATGGTTTATTGCACTCCTCAAACCCGCGAAGCCAATATCTGGGGCAAGACCGGTATCCGTCCAGCCGGGGGCGGGGCGATTGAGACTGTTGATATTTACGGGCCGCTCGCTAAAGCCATGCAAGAAGGCAAGACCGTTATTTTTGACGAATTTACCGCCTTGCCGAAAGAGCAAATGGTACTTATCAAAGGCGTATCCAACGCCAAAATCGGAGACAGCGTCAATGTTGTCGGTAATGGCAAGACTAAAATCATTCCCGGTTTTCAAATGACATTTACCGCTAATCTGAAATCAGAGAAAAATCCCGAACGGCAAGAACTTCCGCCCGAGATCGCCCGAGAGTTTGAGCAAAATAATTTAAAAATTGATTACACTCCCAAAGACGAGGCATACGATATTATGCTCGCTCGCCTGATGAATAAAGACGGATCGGTGGATATGTCGTATTACGACCTTAATGAAACTTTGCCGAAATTCGCCGAGGCGATCGCTGAAATTCAAATTGCCTACACCGACAAAGAGTCTGACAATATTGCCCGCCTGACCGGTACCAAAGACGCTTCCGGTAAAACTCAAGGCCTTAAAAAATTGGTTATGACCCAGGGCACGGTGGAAAATATTCTTGACGCGTGGAGAATAGAAAAAGAAACCAAGAAAGATGACGCTTCATTTGCTGAGTTTTTAGACTCGCGTTTGAAAAGGGCCCTTACTTTTGAGGAATATTCCGAAAAAGATCGCATTTTGGCGGCCAAAATATTGGCATCAAAAGGTTTTTTACGCACGCTTTCGGCAAAAGACTTAAACCTGCCGCAAGCGGTGTTTGATGTGGATGCTATTAGGAAGTTGCGCGGAGAGAAAGCGGCAACAGAGATTAAGTTAAAATCCGGAAACGAAAAACATATCTCTCTTAAAGAATTGGCTGATCTTGATCCTTTTGGCAAAAGGCAAAAGAAAGCGGCGGAGCACGCGATGCGTTTTTTGCCGGAGTCGGAGGAAAAAAGCAAAGAAGCAAGGAAAGAATTCGCTGAACTTATTAATCGCGAACAGAAAAAACTCCGCGAATTCTTCGGCTACGGCATAGATGTCCCGCCTCTTCCGGAAGATATCACTCCCGAACAATACGAGAAATGGAAAGAGCTCGGCTTTGAGCTTCATTATCTTCCGGAGGAAGATTTGACCAAAGAGCGCGATCTCCCTGGTTGGAAGAAAAAACCGGAGGATTGGTTCTATGATAAAATTCAGGAAGGGAAAATTAGCGAAGACGCGACCAAACTTCCCGGCGCTTGGATCTTGGCGGATAGCCGCGAAAAACCGCAATACAACGATGGCGATCAAACATACGAGGACGACGAAAAAATCGGTAAAGTTTTAAAAAAACTTCGCGCCAACGGGGCTATTAAAGATTTTAAAAAAGAAGATTCGCGTTTTAATATTTCTTGGGACGAACTGAATAAAACAGAAATGAAAGAAGCTCTGGCGGAAATATTGAATACTGATCCTCAAAATCTCCGCTTGCCGCGGGCAATTGAATGGAATTATTTAGGGAACGCATTTTATGAGCGCTGGGGAAAAACAAGTACTTGGGAATGGTTTGAGGACGAATATGATAAAGGTTGGTTTCGTCTGCATAGCGGCCTTGCTGGCCTTGGCAGTCTCTCTGGTGTGGGTTGTCATGGCCCCGTTTTTCGCGTTGACGCTCTTGGTTTTCGTCCTCTGGTTGTTTTCTCATCAACAAAATAGGAATCCTCCGACATTGCCGATCGCGCGGGTTAGGCGCAAAGTTACGCCAAAAATTATGGCGCAGAGATTAACTAAAATTATAATATGTCGTATATGTGACGATCGTCTGATATACGACATTTAGTTTAAGCCATTTGTTTTTTAAAATAAATTTGCTATACTGGGCCATATCTCAAATATAGCCGATTTTAGTATGGTTTTTGACGCGAGATTATTTAAAAAGATTTTGGGAATAGCGGGAGGGGTGATTTTAGTTTTACTTATTGGCGCGTTATTACAAAATGAAGATAAGAAAATTTCCGTGAGCAGTGCGGAGATTAAAGGCGCTTCGGATGAGTTTGCGGTTGGAGATAATTTAGAAACAGGGACGGCGGAAGGGATTGACGATGAAATTCCGAGTAATGACGATCAAGAGAGTAGCGATGGAGAGAGGGTTGAAACCATTAACCAGAAAAGCGGATTTTATGATGTGGTTAAAGTAATTGACGGCGATACGATTACCGTTGATGCCGGAGGAAAGAAAGAAACCGTCCGGTTGATTGGGGTTGACGCGCCGGAGACTGGGGCGAAAAAAGAATGTTTTAGCAAAGAAGCTGAAGAGTCTGTGAAAAATATTTTAAGCGATGTGAGCATTGAATTGGAAGAAGATGAGTCGCAAAACGATCGCGATAAATACGGCCGGCTTTTGCGCTATATTATTTTAAAAGACGGATCAAATTTTAATAAGACCTTGATTCGTGAAGGATCGGCCAGAGAATATACTTATAAAACGGCTTATAAATATCAAAAAGAATTTAAAAACGCGGAAAATGAGGCACGCAAGGCAAAGAAAGGACTTTGGAACGCGTGTTATGATGATAACAATAACCATAACAGCGGCGGCGATGAAGACCGCAACAGCAATAATTCGTTGAGCAGTGCGCCAATTTTAGGAACCAGCGATTGTTATTGTGAGAGCAATAAATATAATTGCACTGATTTTAAAACGCATTTTGAAGCGCAAAGCATTTGAAAAAAATTATTCTTGTTTTTTCGGACGGCGCAAGCGATAATCCGGAAAGGGTGCAGAAATCCTTGCATCAGCTCCGGGACAAAGGAGTTATTGTGCGAGGAATTGGAATTACGAATGCGGCGTCGTCAATTAAACAAACCTATAAACCCCACGCGTTGATTTGCAAACAGGCGGATCAATTGGGTGTTATTCTCGCAGAACTATTGAAAGAGCATTTAACGAAAAACGAATAAAGAATTTTATGAAAGACGCTCAAAACATCCGCAATTTTTGCATCATTGCCCATATTGATCACGGCAAATCCACCTTGGCCGATCGGCTTTTGGAAATTACCCGGACTGTTTCCAAGCGCGAAATGAAAAGCCAGATTCTGGATTCTATGGATTTGGAAAGAGAGCGGGGAATTACAATCAAGCTCGCCCCGGCCCGAATGTCCTATACCCTAAACGCTATACCCTACACCCTAAACTTGATAGACACTCCCGGCCATGTTGATTTTTCTTACGAGGTTTCCAGATCTTTGGCGTGTGTGGAGGGGGCTATTTTGGTCGTAGACGCGACGCAAGGCATTCAGGCGCAAACCATTGCCAATTTGACTCTGGCGGTGGAGCAAGGCTTGGAAATTATTCCGGTGATTAATAAAATTGATTTGCCCAACGCCCGCGTGGACGATACAAAATTGGAAATAGTGCAGATTTTAGGATGTAAGTCCGAAGAAATTATTTCGGTTTCAGCCAAAACAGGTCAAAATGTAAACGCGATTTTGGAGCGCATTGCAGAAATTGTGCCTCAACCAAAGGGGACTGCGGAAAATCCTTTGCAGGCGCTAATCTTTGATTCGGCTTATGACGATTATCAGGGCGTGGTCGCTTATGCGCGGGTGGTGAACGGACAAATTGCCAAAGGAGATCGCATAAAATTCGCTCAATCAAAAAAAGAGGCGGAAGTTTTGGAAGTAGGAGTATTTGAGCCGAAGAGAATAGTCAAGGAAGATCTTAGCAGCGGTGAAATTGGTTATGTAGTGACCGGGATCAAAGAAATTGCCGATGTGCGCGTGGGCGATACGATTATTGAAAAGCCTCCGATCGGAGGCAAGGATACGCCGGCTTTGGCCGGATACCGGAGCCTGAAGCCAATGGTTTTTACCGGACTTTATCCCAAAGAAGGAGATGATATCAATCGGTTGCGAGACGCTTTGGGAAAATTGAAATTATCAGATGCATCTTTGCAGTACGAGCCGGAACATTCCCCGGCCCTAGGCTTTGGTTTTCGCGCCGGATTTTTGGGGTTGCTTCATGTGGAGATCGTGCGCGAACGGCTTTTGCGGGAACATAATATGGATGTGATAATGACAGTCCCGAGCGTGGCGTATTATGTTTATAAGCGGGGAGATCCCGAGAAAAATATCATAGTGCGCAGCGCCCAGGAATTGCCCGATCCGACAGTCATTGAAAAGGTGGAAGAGCCGTGGATATTGGTGGATATCGTGATTCCGGAAAATTACATTGGCGGAATTATGGGCGTTTGCACCAATGCCAAAGCCGAATATCGCGGAATGGAGTATTTGGATTCAATTAAAGAATCGCCGGCGGCCAATCAAGGCGCCAAGGCGCGGCGCGTTATTCTCCATTACAAAATGCCATTAGTGTCGCTTTTGGGCGATTTTTATGATAAAATAAAAAGCGTATCTTCCGGATTCGCTTCAATAAACTACGATTTTGTCGGGTACGAAAAAACAAAAGTCGTGAAGCTTAATATTCTGGCGGGCGGGGAAATAATTGAGCCGCTTTCGGCTATTGTTTGGGAAGATACGGTTTATCAGGTGGCGCGATCCGTAGTTGACCGTTTGGCCGAAGTTTTGCCGCGGCAGAACTTTGAAATAAAAATACAGGGAGCGATCGGCGGGAAAATCGTCGCGTCAGCCAAAATTCCGGCCTTGCGCAAAGATGTGTTGGCGAAAATGTCCGGCGGAGATTATACGCGCAAAATGAAGCTTTTGGAAAAACAGAAAAAAGGAAAAGCCAAAATGGCCTCAATGGGAAAAGTGGATATTCCGCCCGAAGCGTATATGGCGATATTGAAAAGATGATTGAATAGCTTTACAGCTTTAAGGCTTTACGGCTCTACACGAAAGCCGGCAGTATCGTGAACAGCACCATTGAGATCGTGGCAATGGCGACAATGATGATCCAGATAATTTTTTGCCACTTTTTCTTTTTCATAATACTATTAGCTTAAAGCTCAAATGTCAAAGTTCAAAATTATAGCTTAAAATTTAAAACTTTTGATTTTGCGCCGCAGTTTTGACTTTTGAGCTTTGCGTTTTGAGTTTAATAAATGATTATGTCTAAATTGCTATCTTCTATTGTACGCGAAGATGAGGAGGTTCGTCAAATCATCCGGGCTAACCCGGTGAAATATTGGCTGCCGATTATTTTTTCCTTGGTGTTTATTATCGGCCCCTTTTTCTTCATTTATCTTCTTTTGCAGTTTCGTTTTTGGGGATTAATGGTTTTCGCGGCCGTTTTGCTGATCGGCATTATCTTAGCTTTGCGCACTTGGTTTTTGTGGTATCGCAATACGCTGATCGTCACTGATCAGCGCTTGATTGATGTTGATCAGAAAAAAATATTTCATCGCGTGGTTTCGGAGGTTTATTACAGCAATATTCAAGATGTCAGTTTTACAATTAAAGGTATTTTACCGACGCTTTTTCAATTCGGCACTTTGGTGGTCCAGACGGCCGCCAATAATGAAACGATAGAATTTGACGGAATCAGGCGTCCGGAAAAATTGCAAGCCGTTATTGTCAAGCTGCAGGGCGAATTTTTGAAAAAACAATCGGCCGGCAAGACGCCGCAATCGGAGCAGGTTTTTATGGAAGGCAGGAAAGTTTTGGAAGATTTGGAAAAAGTGTGGGGAAAGAAAAAATTAAAAGAAATAGTCGGCGAAATTACCAAGGACTGATAAATTTTAATTGTGTCCCGAAAATCATTAATTAATAAATCTTCTTTTTTCCTAAGTTCGCCCTTTTTTTTGGTTGGCGGCGTTGTCTTATTTATTTTTTTTGGTTGGGCCGCGCTGAATGAATATCTCAGGGAGCGGGCGATTGACGCTGAAGTCAATGAATTGAAGCAGACAATCGCCGATTTGGAATCAAAAAACGGAGAATTGAAATCGTCCTTGTCTTATATTCAGACTCCGGAATTTCAGGAATTGGAAGCTAAAAGGCAATTGGGCTTAGTCAAAGACGGAGAAAATGTGATTATTTTTTCAGACAAACCGTCCGGCAAAATAAAATCATCAGACAATGAAACGGACGGCGAAGATGCTCCGCAATTATCCAATCCGCAAAAATGGTTGAATTACTTTTTTGGCGATCTATGAAACAGACCTATTTTATTATAATCGCTTTGGCGTTTATTGCCGGCATTGGTTTGATTATTGTATTTTTTGCCATCACCTCGCGCCCCAATCGGGAGAATTCTCTAAAAAAATCAAAGATAACCATTGGGGGTGTTTCTTGGGAAGCGGAAAAAGCGCAGACCTTAATTGAAAAAGCGCGCGGGCTTTCTTACCGCGAATCGTTGGATAAGGACAAAGGGATGATTTTTTTCTTTGATCCGCCGTCTAAGGAGTCATTTTGGATGAAAGGGATGAATTTTTCTCTGGATATGATTTGGATAAGAGATAACGCCGTGATTGACATTACTAAAAATGCCCCACCTCTAAAAGACAGTCTGCGGCCTTTGTATTACTCGCCCAAAGAGCCGGCTGATATGGTTTTGGAAATCAATGCCGGCCAGGCCGATGAATACGGCATACAGATAGGAGATGTGGTGGTAGTTGACAGAAAACAGTAATTAAGGTATTCTTCTTTTAAGATTATTATTAAATCATAAATTCGAATATCGAAATCCGAAACAAATCCAAATATCAAAACAGTTTTGAATATTGAAAATTTGAATTTAAATATTGTTTCGAATTTCGGATTTAGTGCTTCGAATTTTTCAATTAATGTATGAGAGCTGTAATTTTTACCGGAGGAAAACAATATAATGTCAAAGAAGGCGACGCGCTGAAAGTTGAATTATTGAAAACCGACGGCAAGAAAATGATTTTTGACAAGGTGCTGATGACTTTTGACGAAACAAGCGGTGAAGCCAATATCGGCGCGCCTTATCTTGACGGCGCAAAAGTAGAAGCTGAAGTCTTAGAAAGCGGAAAAGGCAAAAAAGTGACAGTCGTCAAATATCACGCCAAGACTCGCTATCGCCGCAAACTCGGCCACCGGCAGATGTATACGAAAGTGAAAATCACCAAGATTTCTTAAGTTGTTAAAATATTTTAAAATAAACGCCCGGCCAATCAGCCGGGCGTTTTGTTGATTGTTTGCGGGAAACTCTTGCGCTTACTTGCATTATGGCATATAATTGAACTGGAATTAACCTTTAAAGTATATTCCAGTCAATATATGGATAACAAACCCAGTAAAGGTGAATATTTAGATGTCTTATTGCGATCTTCCAAAACCGTCTTTTCTGTTAAAGATGCGGCTTTGTTGTGGAGAGAAGAAAGAGAACAGATGGTAGCGATTCGGTTGAATAGATATGTGGCTTCAGGGAAGTTGATAAGAATTAGGCGAGGCATCTATGCCAAAGACAAAAACTATAATCGCTTTGAATTGGCCACGCGTATTTATACTCCTTCTTACATAAGTTTTGAAACGGTATTAACCCGGGCCGGAATTAATTTTCAATTCTACGGCAATATTTTTGTTGCTTCGTATGTGACTCGCGAAATTGAGGCTGGAGATCAAAAAATTTCCTTTATCCGGATGAAAGACTATGTTTTGAGCAATACTGCCGGCATTGATCATCAGGATGGCATTGCCGCCGCGATCAAAGAGCGCGCGTTTTTGGATAGAATTTATATCAGCAAAGATTATCACTTTGATAATTTAAATGCGTTGGATTGGGATAAAGTTTTTGAGATTTTGCCAATCTACAACAATAAACGGTTAGAGAAGAAAGTAAAAACATATTTTAATCGCTATAAAAGCGACTGACCTGTTAAATTGGAAAATATATGAGATTAGATTACTCAAAACACAAAAACATTCTACTCCAGATTTTAAAAGATGTGTATTCTGACACATCCATTGCGCCGCATCTGGGCTTCAAAGGCGGAACAGCCGCTTTATTGTTCTATGGACTAACTCGTGATTCGGTTGATTTGGATTTTGATCTGTTGAACGAAGACAAAGAAAACGAAGTGTTTGAGAAGATTCAAAAAATTGTTGCCGGCTACGGGACCATAGCTGACTCCCGGATTAAGAAGTTTAATCTGCTGAATGTGATTTCGTATGCTCCGGGAGCGCAAAAGATAAAAGTTGAAGTTAATCGGAGAAACTTTGGCTCGAAATATGAGCTTAAAACTTTACTTGGCATATCTATGCTGGTAATGGCGCAGGAAGACATGTTTTCCCATAAATTAATGGCTATGCATGAACGCATCGGAAAAACGAGCCGTGATGTTTATGATGTATGGTTTTTCCTGGAGAACCGCTGGCCGGTTAATAAGGAAATTGTTGAACAGCGTTCGGGTAAAACATTCAAAGAAATTTTGCAATTGACGGCCGATCAGTTGGAGAAGTTGGATAATAAGCGCATACTCGACGGCTTGGGAGATTTTCTTGCCGAACCGCAGAAAGATTGGGCCCGCGCCAAATTAAAATCAGAAACCATCTTTTTGCTCAAAGCCCGAGCGGAAAGTGAAAAATAATAAAATAAATTTATGCCAAAGGAAATCACCGAATAAAAATAAGGTATGAAAATAAAAGATCTGCCAAAAATTGAACGGCCTCGGGAGAAGCTTGTCGCTAAGGGCGCTGAGAATCTAAAGGATTCGGAGCTTTTGGCGATTCTTTTACGCACCGGCAGAGCCGGAAAAAATGTCATTGAAATCGCATCCCAGATTTTAGCAAAAAATTCCAAAAAGCGGCTTTTGCAAATGAACTATCAAGACCTGTTGAAAATCAGCGGAATTGATTCAGCAAAGGCTGTAACGCTTCTTGCCGCCTTTGAACTTTCAAAACGAGTTTTAGAAGTTAACGACACAAGCTCGCCGACGATCAGCAACGCAAAAGACGCAGTAGCGCAATTGACCGACTTGCGAGACCTTAAAAAAGAACATTTCGTTGTTTTATATCTTAATGCGAGAAATCAATTAGTTCACAAAGAAACCGTCTCGATTGGGACTCTCAATGCAAATCTGGTTCACCCGCGAGAAGTTTTTGAACCGGCCATTAAACATTCGGCGGCCAATATCATTGTTGCGCATAACCATCCATCCGGCGATTCAAAGCCGTCAGAAGACGATTTGGAAATCACAAAGAGATTAACTGAGGCCGGTAAAATTATGGGGATTGAAATAGCCGATCACATTATTGTTGCAAAAAATAGCCACCTTAGCTTCAAAGAAGAGTATCTTATTTAATACTATGCCCAATTTTTCAAAAAAAGAATTTTCCGAGCAGGATATTTGCTCTAAATTTATTCTTCCGGCACTGACTGTTGCCGGTTGGGATTTGCAAAAGCAGATTCGCGAGCAGTATGGCTTCACGGCCGGCCGAATTATCGTGCGCGGCAAAACTGTTTTTCGCGGAGAGAAAAAGCGCGCCGATTTTATTCTGTATCACCGCGGCCATTTGCCGCTTGCAATTATTGAAGCCAAGGACAACAAACACTCTGTTGGCGCCGGAATACAACAGGCGCTTGAATACGCCGAAGCGCTTGATGTTCCCTTTGTGTATAGTTCTAATGGCGACGCGTTTCTTGAGCACGACCGCCTCGCCAAAACAAAGCCCATTGAACGAGAGCTGAAATTAAATGAATTTCCAAATCCGGACGCGCTTTACAGCCGTTATGTCAAATCCAAGGGGCTGGCCGCCGAACAAGCAAAAGTAATCAGCCATGATTATTATCAGGAGATTGACGGAAAATCGCCTCGCTACTTCCAGCAGGTTGCCATTAATCGCGCCACCGAAGAAATCGTCAAAGGCAAAAATCGTCTGCTTTTGGTAATGGCGACCGGCACTGGCAAAACATACACGGCGTTTCAAATTATTTGGCGTTTATGGAAAGCTGGAGTAAAAAAGCGGATTCTCTTTCTGGTAGATCGCAACATTTTAGCGGATCAGCCGATTATGAATGACTTCCGGCATTTTGGCGGCAAGATGACTAAAATTCAACATCGCACAATTGATAAAGCTTATGAAGTGTATCTTGGTCTTTATCAGGGACTAACCGGAATGGAAGAAGAAAAAAATATTTTCAAGCAGTTCTCTCCGGATTTCTTTGATCTGGTTATTGTTGACGAATGTCATCGCGGCGCGGCGCGCGAAGATGCCTCATGGCGGGAAATTCTTGAGTATTATAAAAGTGCAACACAGATTGGTTTAACCGCCACACCAAAAGAAACCGCCGATGTTTCAACCCAAACCTACTTCGGCGACCCTGTGTACACCTATTCCTTGCGTCAGGGCATTGAAGACGGATATCTGGCGCCATACAAAGTGATCCGCGTTACCTTGGATCGTGATGCGGAAGGATATCGCCCGACGGCCGGCGAGGTTGATAAATACGGCAACCCTTTGCCCGACCAGGTTTTCGGCCAGAGCGATTTTGACCGCAAACTCGTACTCGAGGAACGCTCAAAAGTCGTGGCGCAAAAAATTACCGAATACTTGAAAGCCACCGACAGAATGCAAAAGACCATAGTATTCTGTGTGGATATAGAACATGCTGACCGAATGCGCCAAGAGCTCGTTAATGCCAATGCCGACCTTGTGAGCGAGCATCCAAACTATGTCGTCCGCATTACCGGATACAGTGAGCATGGCGCTCGTGACCTAGACAAGTTTATTGACCCCGAGAGTCCGTATCCGGTTATCGCCACTACCTCAAAACTTCTCACAACGGGCGTGGATACCCAGACCGTCAAACTGATTGTCATTGACCAGAACATTAACTCAATCATTGAATTTAAACAGATTATCGGCCGCGGCACGCGCGTGTGCGAGGATTATGGCAAGATGTTTTTCACTATTATGGATTTTCGGGGCGCGACCGAACTCTTTGCCGACCCGAAATTTGACGGCGATCCGGTGGTAATTTATAGAGCCAAAGAAAACGAGCCGATGGTCCAGCCGGAAGAAAATAGCGGCGAGACAAAGATCAGTTTAGAGAATGAGTCCGCCGTTGAATACGGCCTGCCGGAAACGGGAGCCGGAATGACGCGCGACGAGCCGAAAAAGTATTATCCTTTGGGCGTGGAGGTCAAGGTGATAAACGAGCGCGTCCAGTATATGGATGAGCGCGGCAGACTTATTACCGAATCTCTCAAAGACTACACCAAACGCAATATTTTACAAAACTATACATCGTTGGATGATTTTTTAATCGCCTGGACCAAAACAGAACAAAAAGAAGCGATTTTGAAAGAGCTTGAATCGCGCGGCGTATTTTTTGCCGAGCTGGCCTCCGAGGTCGGCAGGGATTTGGACGCTTTTGATCTTATCTGTCATATAGCTTGGGGTAAAAAACCGCTGACCCGCGGCGAGCGGGCGGAAAAGGCTCGCAAGAAGGATTATTTTGTAAAATACGAAGGCAAGGCGCGCGAGGTTATTGACGCTCTCCTTGCGAAATACGCTGATCAGGGTATTACCGCCATTGATGATATCGGCGATCTGCAAATCTCTCCATTTGACCAATTTGGCACGCCGTACGAAATCGTGAATAATATTTTCGGCGGGCGTGAAAAATATTTAATGGCAGTCAGAGAAGTCCAAGCGGCTTTATACACATAGTTTATTTATATGTCCATCCAATCAGTTATCAAAAACATCCAGGATATTATGCGCAAAGACGCGGGTGTGGACGGCGATGCCCAGAGGCTTTCCCAACTTGTCTGGATGCTTTTCCTGAAAATTTTTGACGACCAGGAAAAAGAGCGCGAACTCATCAATCCAAAATACAAATCTCCGCTTCCCGAAGAATTGCGCTGGCGCAATTGGGCGGCCGACCAGGAAGGTATTACCGGCGACGGGCTTTTGGAATTCGTGAATAACCAGCTTTTTAAGCGGCTCAAGGACTTGTCGTTTGACGAGTCCGAAGACCCGCGCGCTTTCATTGTCCGCGAGGTTTTTGCCGACAGCTACAATTATATGAAGTCCGGCACGCTTATCCGGCAGGTGATTAACAAAATAAATGAAATCAACTTCAACAGAGCCGACGACCGCCACGCTTTCAACGACCTTTACGAACATCTGCTCAAAGAACTGCAAAGCGCGGGCAACGCGGGGGAGTATTATACGCCGCGCCCATTGACGCGCTTTGTGGTGGAGATGGTTTCGCTCAAGCTTGGCGAAAAGGTGCTGGATCCGGCCTGCGGCACCGGCGGATTTTTGATCGACACTCTGGAATACATCCGCAAGCAGGAAGTAAAGACCGCGGCCGATGAAAAGAAACTCCAAAGCCAGATTCAAGGAGTAGAACTCAAGTCGCTGCCATATTTATTAGCTACGACAAATATGATTTTGCACGGCGTAGACACGCCCAAGAATCTGCGCCGCGGCGATATGCTCTCCCGGCCATTGCGCGAATACGGACCAAAAGACCGCGTGGATGTAATTGTGGCCAATCCGCCCTTTGGCGGCGCGGTCAAAGACGGTGTGGAGAAAAATTTTCCGGCCGAGTTCCGCACCCGCGAAACCGCCGATCTCTTTTTGGTGCTGTTCATTCATCTCCTAAAACCCAACGGCCGCGCCGGCATCGTGCTCCCCGACAGCTCGCTTTTCGGGGAGGGCGTTAAAATCGCCATCAAGAAAAAGCTCCTTGAAGAATGCAATGTCCACACCATCGTCCGTTTGCCGCAAGGCGTGTTCAGCCCCTATGCCGGAGTGAATACCAATTTGATTTTCTTTACCAAAGGCGAACCGACCAAAGAAATCTGGTATTACCAGCTCCTACTCCCTGAAGGCGTCAAGCAATACACCAAAAACCGCGGCATCACGCATGAGGAATTTCTGCCAGTTAAAAAATGGTGGGGCAATAGGAAATCCAACGGCAACGCTTGGAAAATTTCAATCAAACAAATCCAAGAACGAAACTATAATCTGGATTTCAAAAACCCCAACGGCAAATCCGCCATCGTCCATAAATCCCCGGAGGAATTGGTGAAGGAAATTGAGGAGAAGGAGAGAGTGATTACGGAATTACTTTTACAAATAAGACAGGAATTATGAAGGTAATGTTTTTAGACGAATCAGGCGATCACAGTCTGATTAAAATAGATAATCAATTTCCGGTCTTTTGTCTTGCTGGCTGTATTTTTGATGAAAGCGAGTATCAGCAAAATGGCAAAGCGAAAATTGACGCATTTAAAATTCGCTATTTCAATAATACTGAGGTGATTCTGCATTCGCGCGAGATTCGTAAATGCGAACCGCCATTTAATATTTTACTTAATCCAGTTGCAAAAAAGAGTTTCTATGCTGATTTAGATAATTTAATGGCTTCGCTACCGTATGTTATTTTGGCGTCTGTAATTCTTAAAAATGAGCTTAAAAACCAATACTCGGATCCGGCAAATTCCTACTCGCTTTCTCTTCAGTTTATTATGGAGCGATTTCTGTATTATTTGGAAGAGAATAATGATGCTGGATATATTTCAGTAGAGTCGCGCGACCCAAAATCAAATACTGATCTCCTTGCTACTTTTACGGATATTATCAACAACGGTTCTGGTAGTGATATGCATCGTGTGTCAGCCAAGCGATTCCAAAGCAAGATTCAGAAAATGATCTTTGTCACCAAGCAGCAAAACGAAAATGGCCACCAAATTGCCGATCTGGCGGCATATCCAATAGCAAAATATGCTCTTGATCCCAAAAAGACAAATCCCGCTTTCGGAATTCTTAAAACAAAATTCAGAGCACGTACTAGCGGAAAAATATCAGGCTACGGGCTAAAGATTTTCCCAAAATAAAAGTGAGGCCCGGGCATTCCCAGTCCTCACTTTCTAATATGAAGTATAATATATTATAATATGACTGTCAAGGTTGCCTATTTTTTTCTTAAATAAGCGAAAGTTATAAATTTAATTCAATATTTATGAAAACTTGCATTTTCAAAACCAATTTTTTGCGCGGCAAGAAAGTCGTCCGAGAAATTGAAGCGCCGGAGAATTTTTCGCTTTATCGGTTCGCCGAAGCCATTATCGGCGCGTATGATTTTGACTTTGATCACGCTTTTGGATTTTTTAGTAAAATTAGCGAAAGCGGGTATTTTAAATCTGAAAAACAGTATGAGCTTTTCACTGACCTGATAGAAGAAGGAGAAGATTTAGAACCAACCGGCGCGGAAAGCGTGAAGAAAACGAAAATCGCGGAAGTTTGGAAAAACTCCGGCGACAAAATGCTCTTTCTTTTTGATTATGGCGACAATTGGCTTTTTACGGTTGAGCTGATCGGCTTTGGCAAGAAAGAGGTAAAAATAAAATATCCCCGCGTTTTAAAAAGCGTCGGCAAAGCGCCGAAGCAGTATCCGGATTATGATGGGGAATAATATGCTTTGGTTAACAAAAAAAATAGGAGGATAAACTTATGGACACTTTAATTTTGTTTTTGATTATCTCGACAATAGTAATTACGATTTTTATATTTGCAAAGAAGTACGATATCCAAGAATTTCGTCTTAATTTTAGGGAAGGCATCGCGCTTATCAGGAGAGATATTCCTGATACTACCATTTCTCTTGGTAACTACATGGAGCTTGTTATTTCACAAGATGGAAAAATTCGGAAGATTCACTTGAATATGGTTGCTAAAAGTGATGGTGAAAAAGTAATTGAGAACTTTAACATGATAATGGATAGGAAAACTAAGTTCCGAATTAAGCAATTTTATATCGAAGATGTCGCCTCTAGAACGCGATATCCCGACGACACCATTAATTTACCGTTGCATTTGCAAAGCCAAGCAGTAAATTTGAAGGCTGAATTTGAAACATTTTATTATAATTCGTTTGAGATTCAAAAGGGTACCCACTATTTAAGGTTATACTTTCAGACCCACGACGCAAGGGCGGTTAGAAGATTCAAGGTTATTTTTGCAGATAATAATGCAAGGGCGCTGGAATTAGCAAAGATCGAAGCAATAGCAAAAAAACAAGCACGGATCATCTCTATTCCAATTGTTTTGATATGATTATGTTTTATCCGCCAAAAACCATAGAATAATACTATGATTCAGACAATTTTTTCTCACCCGCAAATCATAGGTTTAATTTTAGATATCATAGGAGCTTTTTATATTGCGAAAAGTTTCCTGTTTAAGAATGTGAAAAATATGGTGGCTGAATCGTGGGGTACAGACTATTCCGACAAGAATTTAATTGGTGGTATGTCTGGTAATTTATTTCGGAGTTTTTATAGACAAGCAACTGAAGCAAAAATTGGTTTTGTGATTATTGCGCTAGGATTTCTTTCTCAAATCATTGCATTACTAAAACCAAGTTTAGAAATAAATTATTGGCATGGCTTTTTGATTATTTCAACAGCTTTAATAACACCCCTTGTTATATTTAAAATTTTATTTAGACCAAATCGATTAGACAATATTGAGATAAAGACAGACAAAGAATTATCTAAGAGATATGAAAAATAGCTGGCCAACAAAAAAAATTTCAGATTGCACTGAAAAGCTTCCCAAGAAGTCAGGTATTCCACTTAAAAAATACCTAAAGACAGGGGAATTTCCGATAATTGATCAAGGTCAAGATTTTATCGGCGGTTACACAGATAATTCAGTTTTAGTTTACGCAGATAATTTCCCAGTTGTTGTGTTTGGCGACCATACCCGTGCAATAAAATTTATTGATTTTCCATTCGCGGTTGGTGCTGATGGTACAAAAGTTTTGAAGCCGAAAGATTTTTTAGATACAAAATATTTCTATTTTGCGTTGATGAGTTTAAATATTGAGTCGCGGGGCTATGCGCGACATTTTCGTATTTTGAAGGAAAAAGAAATCCCGCTCCCGCCGATTGCCGAGCAGAAGAAAATTGTGGCGAAGTTGGAGGGATTGCTGGGGAAGATTAAGGAGGCCAAGCGCTTGCGCGCCGAAGCCCAAGAAGCCGCTCAAAATCTACTCCCCGCCGAACTTTACAAAATTTTTACCACTCATTCCATCTTATCTAACCATTCTCTAATTCGCGCGAATAGGCGAATAGTCAAAAAATCCGCCTCCGTTAAAAACTACGGCGAGGCACAGTGGGAAGAAAAAGAGTTGGGAGATGTGTTTGTTTTTAACTACGGCAAGGGCCTATCACGATTAGAAAGATCAGAGTCCGGAAAATATATTGTCTATGGAGCAAACGGTGAGCTTGGGAGAAGCGATAAATATTTAATTGAAGGAGATGGAATTATCGTTGGTCGCAAAGGTTCAGCCGGAGAAGTAACGCGAGCAATGGGAAAATACTGGCCAACCGATGTAACATATTTTATAACTGGAGATAAAAAATATGATATCAGTTTTGCTTATTATCTTTTTAAATTCTTAAATTTTTCGCAGTATGCAGTTGGGGTAAAGCCCGGTATAAACCGCAAACAAATTTACGGTATAAAAATCCCGCTGCCGCCCGTTGATGAGCAGAAAAAGATCGTGGCGCGGCTGGATTCATTGTCCGAAAAAATAAAAAATCTGCGGCAGGCTCAAGCCGAGACCGCGGAGAGTTTAAAATCTTTAGAACAATCCGTACTCCATCAGGCGTTCTCTAATTCGCGCGCCTGCCCGCCTCTGGAGGGAATAAGCGAATAGTAAAAATTTGTAAATACTAAAATTGAAACACAATAAATAGTCCCGCCGAAAAGTTTTTGGGTCCCGCGCAACAACAAAGCTGTCTGCGGGATAAACTCCGCCAAGCAGGCTGGCAAAATGTAAAAACTCCTCTCTCAATACTCGCTGAACAAAAAAAATATTGCGTGTCTGGATCCAATCCGACTCGGGCGAACTAGAACATTATTCAATCTCTAATTCGCGCGAATAGGCGAATAAGGCAAGGCGTGGTATAATGGATATATGAAAGAATTGGAAAAACAACTCAAAGCGCTGGCCAATAAACGGCGGCTGACTATCCTCAAACTGTTAAAAAGCAAGCAGCGGCTGGCGGTAGGCGATATTGCCGATGCTATCAAACTATCGTTTAAAGCCACTTCCAAGCATTTAGTCATTTTATATTCAGCCGGATTATTGGAAAAAGATCAAGTGAATTTAACCGTGCTCTATCGGCTGTCAAATAATTTGCCATTCGGCATAAGCCATATTATCGGTATTCTCTAATTCGCGCGAATGGTAGAATAAGAAAAACAAAATACAAAAGTGTTGTTTATCCGACGATCGCTTTTATAACAACACTTTTTAATAATTGTTTACACCGTGACATTCCAATCCGCCTCGGGCGGATGAGAATATTTTTATATGCTTCCGAAATACGATTTGGACAAAATTAAATACGCTACTGATGCGCCGACTTTTGAAAAGGCGGTTGATTTGTATGAGAAAGGAAAGGTGACGAAATTTGAGGAAGAACTTAATGGATTTTTCGCGGTTGTTTTAGGAACAAAGCCGTATAAAGTATATGCGGGTAATCGGCATTATGATCAGGGCGACTGCGAATGTTATCTTGGACAAAACGACACGCTTTGTAAACACATGGTGGCCGTGGCGATTTACGCGGTGATGGGCGGCAAACCATTGAATGAAGAAGATAAGCGGCTTGTCTCCCAAGTCGCTTATAGCGGCCGGCCGGGCGAATTAAGCAAAGAAGAATTAGCGGCGGCGAAAAAAGAAATCACCGGCGCGATGAAATATATCAAGCCGTACAACGGCCCGTCCCGTATTTGGTTTTCGTATCAAAGCTCTCTTTCGGAAGGTTGCAATCGCTTATCCAAAATTGTGTCCGAATTGCCGGTAAGCGAACAAACGGCGAAATTGCTGGTTGATTTGCTTTTGCGGCTTGATAAAAAGTTATGCTATGGCGGTGTTGATGATTCTGATGGCGCGGTCGGCGGATTCATTGAGGAAGTTGTAGCTATGCTTCAAGAATACGCCAAACTTGATCCAAACTGCGTTAAAGCATTTGATGAGTTGAAAAACAAAGAAACCTGTTTTGGCTGGGAAGAACCGCTTTTAAGGCTCGTTAAATATTAAAAAAATCATTAATGCAAAAACTGTCGTTAATCAGACGATCGTTCTTATGACGACATTTTGACACTTTGAAGCTCGACCAAAAAGTGCAGTCATTCCAGCGATCGCTTCTAAAACAGCATATTCTAATTATCTTGAAAATATTATTAATTCTCTAATTCGCGCGAATAGGCGAATAGTTAGAATTTACGCGGGGATTTTTATTGTTGAAATTTACAAAACTATTTGTTATACTGGCGGAAATATTTAATACTTATGCCCCGCAGTGAAATTTTGACTTTCACCGCACGGGCAAATTAACGATAAATGTTAAACTAAAGATTATTTAAAATACTAAATCAAAAAAACCAAGAAAGTTTATTATAAATTAATTGTCAAAATTCTACTGCGGGGTATGAAAAGGCCTAATTTATCTAAATTTGATCCGGAGCTGGAGGAATTGATTGAGCTTGAAGAGAAAAGGCAGGAGGAGGGGCTTTTGATGATTCCGTCGGAAAATCTGGCATCGCCCGCTGTTTTGGAAGCGGCAGGCACTGTGTTGACCAACAAATACGCTGAAGGATATCCGCAAAAAAGATATTACACGGGGAATCAGTATATTGATAAAATAGAGCAGTTGGCCATTGATCGGGCCAAAGAGCTTTTTGGCGCCGAGCATGCCAATGTCCAGCCGCACGCGGGAAGTCAGGCGAATCTCGCTTGCTATTTTGCTTTGCTTCAGCCGGGCGATACGATCATGGCTATGAATTTGGCGCATGGGGGGCATCTTACGCATGGACATCCGGTATCGCTTTCCGGAAAACTTTTTAAATTTGTTCATTACGGATTAAGGAAAGATACGGAAATGCTTGATATGGATGAGATTGAAAAATTGGCTATGGAAATTAAGCCGAAAATGATTTTGTCCGGATTTACGGCCTATCCGAGAGCTGTGCAATTTTCCCGCTTTGCCGAGATTGCCAAAAAAGCGGGAGCGTACGCAATGGCCGATATGTCGCACATTGCAGGCCTGGTGGTGGGCGGAGTTCACGAAAGTCCAGTACCGACCCACGATGTGGTAATGACCACCACAACAAAGACTTTGCGCGGACCAAGAAGCGCCATAATTTTATGCAAAGAACAATTTGGAAAACTTATTGACAAATCGGTTTTCCCCGGAATGCAGGGCGGGCCATTGGAACATATAATCGCGGCCAAGGCGGTTTGTTTTAAAGAAGCGATGACCGAGGAATATAAAAAGTATCAAAAGCAGGTGGCGAAAAACGCCAAAGCGCTGGCCGATTCATTGATGAGCGAGGGATTGCGGCTGGTGTCCGGAGGCACAGATACGCATTTGATGATTATTGACTGCACTAATCTTGGAATTTCCGGAAAACAAGGCTCTGACATTTTAGCTGAATGCAATATTTATACGAATTTCAATATGATCCCGTATGACACCAGAAAGCCAATGGATCCTTCCGGTATCCGCCTGGGCACGCCGGCTCTCACCGCTCGCGGGATGAAAGAGCCGGAAATAAAAACAGTCGGCCGGCTCATCGCCGATCTTTTAAAAAATCCAAGCGAGGATCAGAAAAATAAGACTAAATCAGTCGTTACGGAACTTTTAAAATTATTTTAAAAATGCAACCAAATTTTCAAAAGTTTTTATCCAGAAAGCACGCGCTCTTGACCGATGATATTCTTATCCGCGCATGGAATGATCAAAAGCGGTTTGGAAACCTTACCGACATAAGGGAATATGTGCAAAATCTTGAAATCATTGACGGCGATTTTTATTTTGACCAAAATTGGGTTAATGAAATTGTCCGGGAATACAATAAAAAACAGGTTTCATTTTTTCAAAAGTTTATCAAGAGAGGTATTTTTCATGGGGAAAAATTGAAGAGCTTTGCGCTTGGATTGCGCATAAATGGTAAAAGTATTTTACGCCTTGAAAAAGATTTTTGGATCAGTGTTGAACTTCTGAAAAATTTGCTCGTTTTCCTGCCGCAAACCCACCCTCTTGCAAAAATCGCCGAACTAAGAGTTGCGGAGATCATAAAAACAAGGGGAGTCTCAAAAGATGATATAAATAGCGTTCTTTTGGCAGTTTCTTATCCGCGGAAATATAACGGACCGGTTTTAGAACAGCGCGATCTTAGTAAAATCAAAAAAATGGCAGAGAATAATCCGCGGTTTGACATTTTTTCCGCCGTAAAAAAACACGCCAAGAAATACGCATATCTGGGTTATCGGGAACCGTTTTCCAAAGGATATGCCGTGTCTTTTTTCTTAAAAAAATTAAAAGAATCCGAGAGTATCCGAGGCAAACATAATGCCATAAAATTTACCGCTCCTGAAAAAAAGCACATTGAACTTTTGCAAGATTTTGTTTATTTCAGAAATTATCGGACTGAAAAATTATACGAAGCGTTGTATTATTTTGAACCGCTTTGGCTAACCATTGGAAAGCATTTTGGCGTTAATGGAAATGGCATTGGTTATTATACGCTCGCTGAGTTGAAAAAATTGTTTGATGATTATATAAAAGTAAGCGCTTCGGAAATTAATAAAAGAAAAAACGGTTATGGGATTTTATTGCATAATAACGGGATAAGTTTTATTATTGATAGGGAGCTTCAAGCCAAGAAAACAGATCTGGCTGGCAATCACGAACGAGTAAAAGAAATTAACGGCATGACGGCCTGCAAGGGTCTTGCGCGAGGGAGGGCTAAAATCGTGTTGAACGCGAGCGAGCAGAAAAAAGTCAAAGCGGGAGATATTTTGGTTGCCCGCATGACAACGCCCGATTTTGTCCCCTCAATGAAGCGAGCCGCGGCGTTTATCACCGACGAAGGCGGCATCACCTGCCACGCGGCTATTATTTCCAGAGAATTGGGAAAACCCTGCATCATCGGCGCCAAAATCGCCACTAAGGTTTTAAAAGACGGCGATCTTGTAGAAGTTGACGCGGATCGGGGAATTGTGAGAATCATAAAAAATGCATAGGGCAATGGAGTTGTAAAAATAATTTAATTGTGAAATTTATGAACACGACTTTAAAAAAAATGGCGAAAAAAAAGTGGAACATAGAACATTATGACGGTTGCCCGGCTTTTATTGAGATGACGGCGCATGGTTTTACTAAAAAACTTTATAACAGCGATATCCCGGTTTACAAAATAAATTTGTCGTATTTCAGCGAGCATGAAGGCGATTGGATGTCATTATACTCCGATCAAAAAAAAATCGGCAGCGAGCTTGTGAAAAAGTTTATTGCGAATAAAAATGAAATAATTAACATCCGCAAGGAGTGGGTGAAGAATTTTGAAAAGATGGCGGCCCTGTACTATAAAATTTTTAACGATGATTTGCGCGCGTTCAGCGATGATAAGCTGCTTGAATGGGTGGTCGGCGTTTATAGCTTTTATAAAAAAATATCAATGCCGGGATTTATAGACGGGTATATGTTTTACGCGGATAAAAGGTTTGATTTCTTGCTTAAAGATTTTTGCGCGAAAAGCGGCATTAAAAATCAGGTGGAAATTTTCTCTATTTTGAGCGCGCCGGCCGAACCGTCTTTCATTAATGAAGAAGACGCTGATTTATGCAAGATTGTTAAATTATTAAGAAGACGCGGTTTTAAAAAGGGCGTTGATTTAAGATTATTTTTAGAGAAACGCAACGCGGAATTGGGAAAAATGATTTTTAATCATTTATTCAAATATTCTTGGATAAAAAGCAGTTACGCGGGTTATAAAGAGTATTCGTTCAAGGATTTGGAAAAAGAAGTTAGAAATAATATTTCAAAAAACGATGGTGATAAAAAAATATTTAAGAAAAATAAAGAACAGAAAAAAAGAATTGTTAAAAAATATAAATTTACTCCGGAAATTTCAGCCATATCGGATTTGACCGAGATTTTCACAAAGTGGCAAGATCAAAGAAAGATTTACACATTGACATTTGTAAGCCTGCAGGATAAGATCCTGAGGGAAATATCAAGAAGAAAGAAGATTGATTTTGATTTTTTGCGCTATTGCCATGCCGGCGAAATAATTAAGATTATCAGAGGCAGGAGGCCAAATATCGCCGATTTGAAAAAGCGGATAAAGTCTTGTTTGTTTGCATATAAGAATGGGGAAGTGGCCGGCATAACGGTTGGAAAAGAGGCTGGTGATTTTTTCCGCATAATCAGCAAAATTGACATTGATAATGTAAAAGAAATATGCGGGATGACGGCCTCTCTTGGCCGGGCGATTGGAAAAGTCAAAATAGTCACCTCGGCCAAGTATATTGATAAAGTGAACAAAGGAGATATCTTGGTTGCCCCAATGACCAGGCCGGAGCATTTGCTCGGAATGAAAAAGGCGGCGGCCATAGTAACCGATGACGGCGGAATAACCTGCCATGCGTCAATCATTTCTCGCGAATTGGGCATACCCTGCATCATCGGCACCAAAATCGCCACAAAAGTGCTCAAAGACGGAGACTTGGTGGAGGTGGACGCGGATAAAGGGATTGTGAAGGTAATTAAAAAATAATATCTTATTTATTTATGGCACATGATCGAATAAATTTCGAAAATCTTATATCTGAACAAGAAAAAACAAAAAATGAGTTTATAAATCGCGCCCACAAAGAAGCACTGAGATTCGAGAAAATAAGAAAGGCGGGAGGAGAAAAAGAGCTGATCCAAAAAGAATTTTCTGAATTAATTGAAAGCGAAAAAGAAAAGTTGAAAGAATTTTTTGGCTACGAGATTGAAATTGCGCCTTTACCCGCAGAAATAACCGAACAAAGATATATTGAGTGGAAGAAAATGGGATTCGAACTTCATTATTTGCCAAAAGAAAGACTTGCCAAGGAAAGAGATTTACCCGGGTGGAGGGAAAAGCCGCATAATTTATTCCAGTATATCGAGGAAAGGAAGGTTGATGCTGAAGCCCTAGAGCTGCCCGGTCAATGGATTCTAATTGATGAGCATGAAAAACCAGATTACGATAACGGTAATCAAATGTATGAGAACGACCCCCTAGCAGAGGGTGTCAAAGAGTTGCGCGAAAGAAAAATTTTAAGCGATTATAAAATATCAGGATCAAGGTTTTTTATTTCAAGCGAAGATTTAAGAAAAGATGAAGTAAGGCAAGTTTTTGCCAGCGTTTTGAAGGTAAATCCAGAAAAGATTCGGCTGCCGCGCGCCATTGAATTTAACTTTTTGGGTAATGCGCATTATTCAGAATGGGGAGATACAAACACATGGGAATCTTTTGCCGATAGATATGCAGATGGAAGCCGATTACACGGGGGCAATAAAGACCGAGGCGGACTTTCAGATATTAATCATCTTTCATTATCTGACGATCGCCGTCCTCCTGGAGGTTTTCGTCTCCTTGTTTCTTTTTAAACCGGAGCTCGATTGAACCGCTTATGAAAAAAATATCTAAGAACAAATCAGAATGGGGTCGATTTTTGAAAATAGATCAATTAGGCAATATAAGAGAATCCGTTGATGGATTTATTAAAGTGAATGCGCCGCCGAAAAAGGAGACAGAAATTGTCAAGTTTTGGGATCGTGAATATAGCGTATTTACCTTGTCCACATTAGTTAAAATGTTGGAGGTTATGAATCATAAGGAATTTGGAAATAATTCATTCAGTTCCTTCGTTTTTTTCTGCCATAAAGGCGCTTCGCAGCATTTTAGAAGCTTAGTCGAGTCGAGATTATTTGAGGAAGTGGTTGGTAAAAAGTTTATTGCAAACAAATCAATTGGCGACGAGATACTGAAACTACACACCGTCAACGGAGAGCATTTAGTCAGATTATTTAACGAAATAAAAAAAAGAAATGAATTTAATTCAGATTTTATCACTGATTTTGGATTGAGCTTCGGCGTATTTGCCGGAGCCAATACATGTATCCAGCGTAGCGCTGATTATGTTGCGCAGTATCATCGGCATAATTCATTATTGGAAAAACTTATAAAGCAGCGGACAAAATACGAGCATGTAATGTCTTTTTATGATACATATTTAGAAAAGCTTTGCGCCAAGGTAGCAAAAAAGAAAAAAGTCAGCTCTCCTCGCTTATTAAAGCTTTTAACTCTGAGAGAATTTATAGATTTTTTGCGAACAAGTAAGCTTCCGCCGCATTTGAAAGAGCGAGACGAATGTTGTACTATGTTTATATTGCCAGAACCTAAGTTAATGGCGGGTAAAAAAGCGAAGTTGTTATTAAAAAGGATGTTAATGAATGAAGAAAAAAGAAATAAAAATTTATCCAGAGAGAAGTTGCGCGGAGCGGGTATCTATCCCGGTAAAGTGAAAGGAATAGTACGGGTTATTACTGGTATAAAAGATTTGGCAAGTTTTAAAAAGGGAAATATTTTGGTAGCGTCAACAACCCTGCCGCAGTACAACGCGGCATTAACTAAGGCAATAGGAATTATTACGGATGAGGGCGGAATCCTGACTCATGCGGCTGTTTGCAGCAGGGAATTTAAGATACCCGGAATCGTGGGCGTAAAAATTGCTACAAAAACTCTAAAAAACGGCGATATGATCGAGATGGATGCTCGTAATGGCAGTATAAAGGTAATTCGATAACGCATAAATATATGAACATCAAAAAATTTGAATTAAAAAGCAATGGGCAAAGAATTGTCGGTCAAATTTCTTATCCATTAAAAACGCCATGTCCTGCGGTTATTTTACTCCATGGATTTACTAATACGGCTGATGATTGCCCGATTAACAGGGACTTGTTTGACATCTTGCCCAGCAAGGGGTATGCAGCCATTGAATTTGATTTTATCGGAAGCGGTATTAGTGATGGAATTTTTAGAGACAAGACTTTAAAGAATATGTATAAGAATTATAAAGACGTTTTAGCTCTTGTCAAAAAAGATAAACTAATCACGAATATAGGCGTGGTGGGCAAAAGTATTTGTGGGATTTTTCCTGTAATGAAGAACGATAAAAGAGTTAGGTCCGTAGTATTGCTTTCTACCGCTATACGTCCAACAATACAATTTTACAGAGCGTGGCGGAAGAAAGCTGGTTATAATTTTATATATTTTGGTAAAGCAAAGGATCCGGATGTTAACTTGGTTCTCGGTCAGGATTTTTTTAGAGAATTATCGGAATTAGAGGAAGAAACATTAGCAAATTTACCCAAAATAAAAAATGTAATCCATTTTCACGGAACTGCCGACGCATCATGCCCATTCGATCAGGGGCATTTCCATCACCTTAAACATACGCTCCCTCGCCCTTTTAGATCAGTACTGATCGAGGGGGTTGGCCATCAATACGAAGGCAAGGAAAATATTGTCATTACCGAGAGTATTAAATGGTTTAATAAATATTTGCCGGTTAAATAAAAATCGGCAAACAGTCTTTATTATGAATAAAAAGCGCAAACTTCAATGTTTTTTCGATCGCAACGATGTTTATCCGTGGCCCTGGACATTTGCGGACGAAGTTTTGACAAAAGATATAAAGAAGCTGGCGGGCGGAAAAAATATCCCCACCATTGTAGAAGAATTTGTTGACGGACATATTTATCATTACCTTAATGAACAAGAGGCAAACGCGCTTATTAATGTTTTTTTAAAAAAACTCGTTAATAACGAAAAATATTTGAGCAAGGTGGTTTATAATATCCATTCGCTGGTAAAGAAATTGCTTGACTATTGCGAAAAAATTCCAAACAAGAATTTGGACAATATATCCTCGAATGATCTTTTGGTTTATGTAAAGGAATACGAGGCGAGACTGAAAAAGGCGCGCATGTGGGGCTGGATCCCGCCGCTGGTTGACGGGCTGACCGAGCCTTTTCTAAGCGAAGCGTGCATTTCATCTTTGCGGAAAGACTTGCCCGGCGCCGGCGTTGAAAAAATTAATAAAATTTACAGCGCCCTTTCCGCGGCAGATACATTGGGTGAAGTTCAAAAATCGGAAATTGATAAATTAAAATTAGTGATTCGCCTTGGATCAAAGCAAATTAGAGAATTTTTGTCGCGCAAAAACACGAATCTTTTCATCCAATCTTTGCCTCGTGCGATTAGAAGATCGATTGATGCCTATATTCGAAAATACGCGTGGATTTCGTATAATTATGAAGGTCCGCGGTTTACCGCTGAAATGCTGAAATCTTCTTTAAAAGGAGTTACGATCGGTCAGGCCAGAAAAGAACTTTCTCGCATTTTTGCCAATCATCGCGGCGCGATTATGCAAAAAAAGAGTTTGATGCGAACGCATCGGTTAAGTCGGCAAACGAAGCATCTTTTACGCGTGGCGTCGATTTTTATGGCCCTCAAAGAATATAGAAAATCAGTTTACCAGCAGTCGTACTTGTTGATCGATCCTGTTATGGAACAATTAGCCAAGCGAATCGGCGTTCGGATGGATGAAGTAAAATTTATACCGGTCTCTGAACTGAAAGTCGCTATGCAAGACCGGCAAAAATACAAAAAAATTGCCCGTTATCGGAGGAAATACTGCGCGGTCATTATCAATAATGGGCAATCGAGATATTTTCACGGCGAAAAAGCGGCTCGATTGGTTAATCAATACAGGGCTCCTCAAAAGAAAGAGTCGGTAAAAACATTAAACGGTCTAATAGCATATCCGGGAAAAGCGGCGGGAACAGCGAGGATTATTCTTACTCCGAAAGACATGGCCAAGATGAATGCAAACGATATACTCATCTCTTCTTCTACTAATCCCGATCTTTTGTCGGCAATGAAAAAAGCGGCGGCGTTTGTAACGGATTTGGGCGGCATTATCTGTCATGCGGCTATTATTTCGCGCGAATTGCGGACTCCCTGCATTGTCGGAACAAGACTTGCGACAAAAGTTATTAAAGACGGAGATAGAGTGGAAGTGGACGCGAACAAAGGAATTGTTAGAATTTTATGAAATTGGATACGGCGCTCTACGATAAAATATTTGAAAAAATCAAGCCGCTTTTGCGTACCGGCCGTCCTGGTGATTTCGCTCACATCAAAAGCGTTTATCGCCTCATGATTGATTATTGCCAAGACAAAAAGTATCGGCTTGATCCCCGCATTGCGCTTCCCGCGGCCATTCTGCACGATTGCGGTTATGGTTTTATTAAAAAGAAATTCATGCGTCTTTTTACGGGCCACGCAAAGATAGCCTCAATGAAAGACGCGGTGAATAGAATGACGCTCGCCTATGTTCCGGCTTTTCTTAGAGAATTCGGATTCACGGAAAAAGAAATAAACGGCATCTCATTAATTATTCAGTATTCGGACGAAGACACTGTTTTCGTCCAAAATCCTTCTATAGAACTTCAAATCCTCCATGACTTGAATTTGTATGATCGTTTTTTGCCGCACCGGGTAAAAACGCTTCGTATCCTATATCCGGACAAAGTAAAAACTCTTTCAATATTGGAGCGCGCGCTGGAATATATTATTTTACCCGAGATTAAAGATAAGGCCGCTCAATCAATGAAGAAATTGCGATATGAAAATAGATAAACTGATTAATCCAAACAATAAGCTTTTCAAATGGGGGCCGATTGACGGCCGGCCGATTTACCCGGATTATTGGCACCGCGGCTTTGTAGTATTTAGTAAAAAATACAAGCCCGGCTGGCCGCCATTTATAGTGCATTATCAGAAAGACAGAGTGCTGGCCATTGGCGATTGGCAAGATTTGTATGACAATGGGGAAAAGATTTTCACAAAATATATTTTGGACGATAAGGAATTTAAAAAAGCGTATCAAAAATGGGAGAATTTGCTGGAGGATTTAAAAAAAATTATTAAAATAATGCAGCCCAACGACTTAAAAAAACTTGAGTCAAAAGAATTATGCGGTCTGTTTCTTGATTGGAATAAATTATACGGCGTTAATTTTTGGGATATCGGCTCTTTGCCGGAGCTGGCCAATTGGGGAGGAGAACAGCTTTTGTCGCGCGAATTGAAAAAAAGAATCAAAGGCGAAGAAAATTTCCATTGGGCAATGGAAAGATTGTCCGCGCCCGAAGATTCTTCTTTTTACCAAAAAGAAGAATTGGATTTGTTGCCGCTAAGGGCGATTAAAAACAAAAGATCGCTTGAAGAAAGACTAAAAATTCATCAAGAAAAATATTTCTGGCTTTTAAACAGTTATCATCATACCAAAATCTTGACGGTCGGTTATTTTAAAAAAGTATTGTTTTCTCATTCTCTCGAAGACGCGAGGAAGAAAATAATGGAAATAAACAAGTTAAGGAGGGAGGCTGTTTTACATAAAAAGGAAATAATTAAAAAATTCAATTTGCCGAAAGAAATCCTGAAAATCGGCAGGCGGCTGTCTTTTTGCATTTGGTGGCAAGATTTAAGAAAATCATATATTTTTCAAGCCAATCATATTATTGATATTTTTTTGAAAGAAATCAGTCGCAGGACTAAAATAGGCTTTAATGATTTGCATTATTACAATGTCAAGGAACTTGAGAGTTTGCTTAAAGACGGCCAAAGAGTAATCGGTAATGAAATTAACAAAAGGAAAAGCAATCTTTTGGCCGTTTATGATAGCGAGGCAAAAGACAATTATCTATCCGGAACTAAAGCTCTGAAAGCCATCAAACCATTTATAAATCATAAAACCGAAAAGAGAATTAAAGAATTTAAGGGACTGGTGGTGAACCGGGGAAAGGTCAAAGGAATCGCCAGAATAATTCAAAGTCCGAGCAAGATCGGCAAAATGAAAAAAGGAGACATTTTAGTCGCTTCCATGACTTCGCCTGATTATATTTTAGCCCTTAAAAAAGCGGCGGCGGTTGTGACGGACGAGGGCGGAATGACTTGCCACGCGGCCATAGTTTCCCGCGAGCTGAAAATCCCCGGGATTGTCGGCGCCAAAATTGCGACTAAAGTCCTAAAAGACGGCGACTTGGTGGAGGTGGATGCGGAGCGGGGGATTGTGAAAATTTTAAATCACTAGGTATGAGTAATTATAAGAAATATACCAGTAATGATGTCTTAAGCGGCTTTTTTGATTCCATTGGCGATTCCAAACTTTGGCCGCCGCTGAATAATTATTCACTTTTTGTCTTTGGATCAGGATATAATAGTAAAAAATATTTTAACTCAACAGTGTATAATAACATTGGGAAGTACGAGCTTCTTACCATAAGCGATGGAATAAATTCGACCGTGAATATTCCCGAAAATCCCCTTATCAATTCTTCGGAAGAAGTGTTTATAAAGTATTTATGTGACCCAAAAAAGATACAAATCATTGAGAAGAATTTTTATGCGAATTTTTTGATCGTCGATGCTCTTTATGCGCGATATACATATAAAAAAATTACTACTGATCGCATCGACGAGCTTTATGATATTTTGGGTAAAGCATTTGATTTGATCTGGTCGTCAAATGCGTGGTCGCATTTTTCCGCATATTTCGACAAAGAGATGTGTTGGAAAATTATTTCGAAACAAAAACTTCAAATAACAAAAGAAGAACTTGATGACATCTGGGATCGCGCAACTGTTCCGGTTTTTCACTCTTTCGATCAAGAGCAAGAACAAGTTGTTTTAAAATTTTTGGCAAAAGGGAGATCACGGGATAGTATTGCAGAAAGTTGTCAGTATTTTTATACTAACTATAAAGACGCGCGGCCGATTCAAGAAGTTCGGAAGCGATTACGCAAACAATATGGCTGCATAAAAAACGCTAAATATGCAAAAAAAGAGCTCGCGGCTTTTAAGAGAAATGAGAATTCACGAATGCGTCAATATGTTGCTTGGAAAAAACAGTTAACTCCTATGCAGCAAAAAGTTGCTAACTATTGCCAAATTGTCATGCGCGTTCGAGATCATCGAAAGAATTTTTTTGCCAAGGGATTGACAGTCGGCTGGAGAATCGCGGAAAGAATATTGAGCGAAGCGGGCTTGGACAAGAAATTGTTAGAGTTCACCCTTCCTTTTCAGGAACTTATGAAAGGTGTTAAGTTTGTCCGTTCGCAAAAAAATGAAATTAAAAAAAGACAAAAAGGATATGTGGCGTGGGTTAGGTATAATGGCGGAGTGCAAATAGCCTATGATCGCATTTCTGACGCAAAAGCAAAAGTGAGCGAATATTATCTTCGGCCTCATGCCAACAAGCCCGCAAATGAAGTTAGCGGCCAAGTCGGCAACAAAGGTTTTGCTCGCGGTATCGCGAGGATTGTTCTTGATATAAACAAATCAGACCATTTTAAAAGAGGCGATATTCTTGTAACAGGCATGACCAGGCCGGAGTATGTTCCCCTGATGAAAAAGGCGGCGGCAATTGTCACCGACGAAGGCGGTATCACCTGCCACGCCGCGATAGTCTCGCGCGAATTAAACAAACCATGCATCATCGGCGTCAAAATCGCCACTAAGGTTTTGAAAGACGGCGATCTTATAGAAGTTGACGCGGAGAAAGGGGTTGTTAAAGTGATTAAAAAGAGTTAAAATACAATAAGTATTATTTCAACAATTTTATTTTATATGAACATTGAGCATTCTCATGCGCCGGAAAATGAACAGCGAGTCAAAACAAAAATTATCTTGGAATTTATGCGCCACGGGGAAAAAGAAAACGACAAGACGAAATCCGATGAAGAGGTGCGACTTACGGAAAAAGGAAGAATGATGGCAGGCGAAAAGGGAGAAGAGCTTGATCCGCAAAAGGAAGTCTCGCTCGCGTGGGGCAGCCCCAAAAAGCGAACGCAAGAAACTGCTCTGCGCGCGATGTTTCCGGACATTGATCCTAATGCAAGTTTGGAGGACATTGAAGAAATGATCAGAGAAGAACAGAAATTCGGTAAAAAGCTCATTGTAGACGAGCGGTTGAGTTTTGATTTGAGCGGACCGGAAGGAAAAGAAATGCTGGCGGCCTTTAAAGAAGGAAAATATTTGCAATACTTGATAAGCGAAAGCGATAAGCGCGCCATTGAATTAGGCGACAAAACTTCTTCCAGTTATTTGCGCTACGCGGGTAATATATCCGAAATTATCAATCGTTATGCTAAAATCGGCGATAATTTCAATCGCATTGCCTCAAAAGATGACAAGTACAAAGAATTTGGCAATCAACTGAAAAGATATCTAGCGACTCATCAAGGAGTAGCCGAAGGATTTGTCGCGAAAGTTTTGGAGGAAGCTCAAGGGCCGGAAAAACGAGATGAATTTATCAGTTCGGTCGGCTCCGGATTTAAGGAAACGGAAGGGATTCATCTTGAAATTCAAAACAACGGAAACCATCAAGAAATTACCATCACTTATCAAATCAACGGCAATAAAGAAACAATAGCCGTAAGCCGTGATCTCATTGAAAATATTATCAAAGATCGGGAGGAGTTTGAGAAAAAAATTACAACGCAATAGCCGTAAAAATAAAACCATCCGAAAATGAATTATGACAGCACGAACTCAAGATGATAATGGCAAAAGAGCGATTAAAAATTTAAAAACATTTGAATTGCAAAACGATTGGGAAGGGCGGTTTTCAATTTTGCACATTTCCTTGGTAATGAACGGCTACTTTAAGAGAATGAAGGAATTATTCGATAAGGAAATTTCTTTTGTTTATATTTCAACCGCAAATGGCCTGGCATCCGCCTATCTGCCCGTAAAAAGTTATGAAGAGTTGGGAAGGCATCTCGTCGCTTTGGCTCAAAATAAGAAAAAAATGGACAAATGGTGCCGGGAGTTCAAAAAATCAGCTGATGATATCACAAGGGCCATTCAAATTCCGGCTGAAGATTTTTTGTCAAAGATGCGCGGGATAATGAAACTTTACGATACATATACGGCCTATCAAGTAGCGACGAAAACAGCATTTAATTTTTTGCCGCCAACAACTGAAAAAATCGTTTTTAAAGAATTGGAAGAAGTCAGGAAGTATTCGGAGGATTTTTATAAAATTTCAGAGAAGAAGATCGAGGAAGTTATTCGTTTTCTTAAGCGCAAATTGCAGCGTTATACAGCGCAGCAGCTTCAATGTCTGACGGCTGACGAATTGGCGATATATCAAAAAACAAAAGCATTGCCGCGTTCTTCAATATTGCAATCCCGATACAACAAGACCGGACTTTTTTGGAACAAAAAGGGATTGCAATTTATAAGCGCGGGCGCGGTGAATAAAATAGAGCGTTGCTGGTTATTACTGAACGATGGCCGGATTAAAGGGACGATTGCTTTTCCTGGAATTGTTCGGGGCATTTGCCGAATTATTAAAGACTATAAAAACGCTGATTTGAAAAATGGGGAAATATTGGTAACCGGAATGACAGACCCGCATTATGTCCCGCTTATGAAAAAAGCGAGGGCTATCGTTACGGACGGCGGCGGATTGCTCTGTCACGCCGCGATCGTCGCTCGCGAAATGCAAAAACCATGCATCATCGGCACCAAAATCGCCACGAAAATTTTAAAAGACGGAGATTTAGTGGAAGTGGACGCGGATAAGGGGATAGTTAAAATTTTTAAACGGTTAAGATGAAAAATGTAATAAATTTAGATAATTAGGTATGGAAGAAAGGATTTTTGTTAAAACAATCACGCGAGAACTAACTCTTTTTACATTTGAAATATGGCACAAAGCGCAACAGAATGCATTTTCTACCGCATTATTGGAACCAAGCATTGCGGAAGAGACAGGACGCTATGATATTTTCGCCGGATCGGGCGGATTGCTTTCCTCATATGTTGACAAAAATCTTTTTTTAACCGCGAATAAATTAATTAAAAAAAGAATTGATGAGGATAATAATTTCTTTCCAGGAGTATTTAACGAATGCGATAAATATCTAAAAATACTTAAAAAAATTTGGAAAAAAGGAATTCTAAAAAATCGCGATGAGCTTCTCTCGTTCTTTCATCTTAATGTTGCGGTTTGGCCCGCCATGACCTACGCTCTTTATCTTCCTTCTCTAAAATTCATTCCAAAACCACTAAAGAAACTAGCATGGAAATATAGGACTACCGGGGATATTCTTGCGGATGCAAGCGATCGCGTAATTCGTAATACTTTGCTAAGATTATATCCTCATTTAGACAGACTCGCATATTTTTTATCTCTAAATGAAATACGAAATAATCAAATCCCAAGAATAAATGAATTAAAGAAAAGGGAAGAATGGTGTTTTCTTTATGATGGCAGTATTTATACCGAAGATTTGCAAAAATTTTTCAAGAAAAACAATATTAAATTGTCAAAAGATATTATTAACGCCGGTATGAAAGAATTTGGCGGGACCGTTGCTTTCCGAGGGTTGGCTAAGGGGTTTGCGAAAATTATTACAAAACGAGAACAAATTTTTTCTTTCAGAAAAGATGATGTTCTTGTTGCCATAATGACGACACCCGATTATATTCCCGCGATGAAAAAAGCTGCGGCATTCGTTACAGACGAAGGCGGCATCACTTGCCATGCTGCGATTATCTCGCGTGAGATGAAAAAGCCGTGCATCACTGGCACAAAGATAGCAACCACGGTTCTAAAAGATGGAGATTTTGTTGAGGTTGACGCGTATAAGGGGGTTGTGAAAATTTTGAAAAGATAGTATGGAAAAAATAAAATTAACAAAGTTATTTTCTCGAGAAAGACCCTTTTTCTATTTTTGCATGTGGAACGAAAGCGATCGTATGGGTTTTAAAAAATTTGTTGGACATAAAGTCAGGAATAACTTATTCATACGAGACAGCAGGCATAATAAAGTGTCTGTTTGGTATAATTTAAAAGAGTTGGAGCAGTTAAATTGTTTGACGGCTAAGAAAGTTAATGGCAATTCTCGGGTTTTTCGAAAAATGCTTGAGATATTGGACAAAGAGTGGAAACATATCGGGCCACTGTTGAATCGCAAAAAGAAGATCGAAGACATTAATGACTTTGCGGGATACTATAAGCATTTGGTAAAGTGGTGGTCTGCAATGACTTTGATTTTTAATATTCCTGAAATAAGAGAAGTTAAAAAGACTCTTAGAGAGGGGGCGCTCAAACGCAGAGTCTTAATGGAAAAGTATTCAGACGCAATGCATCGTATTTATTTAGAATTTTGGAAAAGAAATTATCCGGAATATTGGGACATCGCTTTTGTTGTGTCGCCTCGGGAGGCGATAAAATTAGGCAAGTGTGAGCTTTCGAAAAAAGATATTTTGAAAATCCGTAGACGGCTTAACGGTTTTGCGCTGTTTAACAATAAGATTTATACTCTTGCCGAACTAAAGTCCACACTGAAAAAGAATAAGATTACATTTGAAAAACACGAAGTAAATAAAGAAGTTAAAGAATTCAAAGGATCTTCCGCGTGTTTTGGCGTTGCCAGAGGGACTGTGCGTATGATTCGTTTCAGAGATCAAATTAACACTTTTAAAAAAGGAGAAATATTGGTCACAGAAATGACTAATCCCGATTATATTCCCGCGATGAAAAAAGCTGCGGCTATTATTACCGACGAGGGAGGTGTAATGTGCCACGCCGCGATCGTCGCTCGCGAAATGCAAAAACCATGCATCATCGGCACCAAAATCGCCACGAAAATTTTAAAAGACGGAGATTTAGTGGAAGTGGACGCGGATAAGGGGATAGTTAAAATTATAAAAAAGGCATAAGAGACCGCGTATGAAATATTTCAAGGAACAAACTAATAAAAATACAGAGTTGGAACAAATTGTTAATAAAAAATGGCGCTTTATTCATAAAAGGTCTCGGTCGCCTTTTTATACTAATCTTATATTTGCCGGCGTTCATATTCAATATAATGAAGATATTCCTTTTGATTATCGGATCCCGGCAATTTATATTGATCAAGAATTGGCGCTAGGGGAAAAAGAGTGGGTAGAGTTAGGCGTAAGAGTTTTGCGCCGTCTAAAGAAAGACCCCGGAATCCTTCTCCGGCTTCTCAATGATTCATACATCCTTAATCGGAAAATAGAAAAACTTTGCAGAAAAATTTCTCAAATGAATCTTCGCAGTGTTTCTGATGATTTTCTACTTTCGTTTTATGAAAAATATGTTAATTTAATATACCGCGCCGGCGCGTATGTCTGCTTGCCGCTTTCGATAGAATCGATTCTTGAAAAGAATTTGCGCGAAATCGCTAAAAAATATTTTCCAAACGATAATCAAGAAAGAATATTCCAATTGCTGGCTACGCCGATAAAAGCTGGAACGGCCGAGAAAGAAGAATTAAGCTTTTTGAAAATCGCCGCTTTTCCGCAGGCGCAAAGAAAAATATTAATCGAAAAGCATCTCCATGAGTATGGTTGGATAAAGAATAATTCTTTTGTCGGATTATTTTTGACCAAAGAAGATATTCAAAATCGTCTTAAGGCAATAAGCCGAAAAGAAGCAAAGGAAAGGATCGGAGAATATGCCAAAAAGCAAGCTGGCATCAGACGGCTGATCAGGTCGTATATTAAAAAAGTCGGCCAAAAAGACAAAGAAGCAAAATCGCTCATTGAGACGCTCCAGGAATCCATTTATCATCGTTCGTGGAGGACGGAGCGGTATTATCGCAATGCCGAAATAATCAAGAATTTTTTTGAGGAAATTTCCAGAAGATATAAAATTCCGGGAAATTTGATTTACTATTTTTCTTGCGATGAAATGCGCGATTGTTTGCAAAAAAAATCGGCAAAAGAATTTATTTTAATAACCAAAGAGCGTAAAAACGGTTATGCGTGTATTGCATATAAAGGCTTGGTAAAAATATATGAGGGCGGGGATTTGAGATATCTTAAATCCAAAATACGGCTGCGGGAAATCGAAGCGGGGAGCGAAATAAAAGGGCAGGCCGCTTTTTTGGGAAAAGTCCAAGGAATTGCCGTTGTTGTCAAAAACAAATCCGAGCTTTCAAAGGTAACGAAAAATACCATTCTTGTTTCTCCGTCAACGACTGTGGATTATGTTCCCGCGCTGAAACATGTCAAAGCCATAGTCACCGAAGAAGGCGGAGTATTGAGCCACGCGTCGGTCATTTCCCGGGAACTTCATATTCCTTGTATTATAGGAACCAAGATCGCAACCGATGTCATTAAAGACGGTGATCTGGTTGAGGTTGACGCGTATAAGGGGGTTGTGAAAATTTTGACAAAGGCGTAAGAGTTGTTTTAATTTTTTTTTAAGTATATAATAAAACACATTAATATTATAAATTGATTGTAAAAAATATGAAAAATTATGAAAATAGACCAATAGAAGAACAATTCCTTGAATCACAAGAAAAAAAGCGCGGTCACAATATTGTTTTGGACTTATATTTAGCAAGGCATGGAAAAAAATCATCATTTAACGCGGCTCGCATCGATAATCCCGAAGAAGTGCAAGAAATGGCGAAAACTATGGATATTGAGGGATACGATTATGTCGGCGTTCGTACAACCCCGATCGAGCGAGCAGTGGATACGGCTCACCACATAAAAGAAGGCTTTGAGGATAATTCTTTTATGGATGTTTCGAAAAAGTCCGATATTAAAGTGCGAGTTCGTAATTTATCGTCGGGAATTTTAAGCAAAGATGGGACTATCGTTGAAAACATTCTTAAAGAAGGCGAATCGTCAAAAGATATTAATCTTATTTCTCCGGCAATTCGCGAACATTACAAACAAGCGGTATTGGCGGCGTCTGATTCAAACTGGGATAAGGAGAATGCCGGGGTTAACGCGTTTATTGAGATAATGGAATCGGAAATGAAAGAGCTTGATATTACGCTCCAAGAACTTGAAAGAGGGGAAGAATTTTCAGAAGAGGCCGAGAAAGAAATTAATGCTTTCAAGAATCGTCAATTTGAAGCTGACGGAATTTCAATGTTAGAGGTGGCGTTAAGAATGAGTAAACACTTTAATAAATACATAGAATCAACGAAGCGTTTTGATGATAACTCGAAGATTTTGCTGTACGAAGTAAATCATGCCGGTTTTATAGAACCTGAGCTTGCATATCTTTTGCGTGAGCAGATTAATCAGGACCCGGTGAATCCAGACGGAAATAACATTCTTGAGAAATTGGGTGGCGCGTTCCAGCCAAGCGAAGCCGTTAAAATTTCAATAAAGAGAGAAGATGACGAAGCGCCTGCGGAAGTGGCTTTTGATCTTCGCGGCAAATCATACTCTCTCACTATTGACGGTAAAACGGATATTTTCAATAAAAGCGAGAGATTACTCAAAGCTATTTCAATCTCTGATAAAATTTTAACAAAACGCCATGGGAATAATTAGACCATTGAATAAAATAAGTCCAAACGATATTGCGCGCTTTGGCGGGAAGGCCGCGTCTTTGGGAGCACTTTCAAATATTAAAGGAATTTTAGTTCCTTCCGGTTTTGCCATTGGCGTTGAAGCGACTGCATTGAACTTGCGAAAATTTGAGAAGGATATCACCGATCGATTTCATTCTCTGAAAACAAGGCATGTAGCTGTCAGAAGCAGCGCCACCGCCGAAGACGCTGCAGAGGCAAGCTTTGCCGGTCAGTTTGATACATTTCTCAATGTTACAAAAGGAAATTTAATAAAGTACATAAGGAAGTGTTATGGATCAATAAATTCAGATAAAGTACGAAATTATATCCGAAGCAAAGAGATGAGCAGGGGGTCGATTAATATCGCTATTGTTGTTCAAAAAATGATTCAATCGGAGATATCCGGCGTGGCGTTTTCTGTAAATCCAGTAAGCGGCAATAAAAACGAAATAATTGTTGAAGCGGCGTACGGCCTAGGAGAATACATTGTTTCCGGCGTCGTAACGCCCGATAAATATATTTTTAACAAGAAATCGCTTGAATTAAAAGACAGAAAAATTAATTATCAGAAACATAGACTCGCCCTCGGAACAAATGAAAACAAGAAAGAAGAAGTGCCGTTGGTATATCGTAATGCCCAGAAGTTAAAGAAAAGATACTTCAGCCCGCTTTTAAAAAATATTATAGAGATTGAGAGACGCTATAAAACGCCAATGGACATTGAATGGGCCATCGCTGACAAGCGGATTTATATAACACAAGCGCGACCTATTACTACATTAATCTAGTCGGAGATGTTTGAACAAGCCCCATTGCCAAAAAAAATAAAATGGCAATTGATGTACGAAGGCCCAGCGTTGGGCCACCTTTTGGCATATCAGCTTTTTATTCGTCCTTTTATGGAGGGAAAAAAAAGCCTGCCGGCCAAATTAACCGGTTTGAATTATGATTATTATTTATGGTACAGCGATCGATCTGAGTTGGGGGGACTGCATAGCGGCTACTATTCAAAGAGTGATCTGGATAGCGCGCTAAAAAGAGGTGAGGTTATTTATTTCGACAAAAATTGGCTTAATAAGTGGTATGCGCTTATCAACGATGACTGCGATAAAGCGGAAAAATTGATGCGCAAAGCGAAGCTTGAAAAAAAGATTGGAAGTACGAGCAGGGCTGATATTATAAAGCTTATCCCAAAATTGATTGAAACGGAATACCGCCTTGTGTCGTATGTTCGATGCAGTCAACCTCAATTGACTGATGCAATGCAAAATAGACTGTTCGCAATTATTCGTAAACATGTTAAAAATAAAAGCAGTATGGGGGGCGTATTTACGAAATTAACGCTGCCGGAAGAGATGTCTCTTTTTACGGAGGAAGAAATAGCTTGGCTCGGCATTATTATTGAGGCTAAGAATAAGATCAACGGCAAAGATATCAATTATATAACATCGAGCTTTCTTTCGGAAAATTATAGGGAGATTTTAGCATTGCTTGAAAAGCATTTAAAAAAATATGAATTATTGCCAGCAAGCGACCGAACGCCGACTTGGGATCTCAATCATTTTATCGAGTTGTTGAAAACAAATTTAAAATCTAATATCAATTACAGTAAGAAGCGAAAGCACATTGTTGAGCAATATGAGAATGCCCCGCAAATTAAAGAGGAGATAGTCAAAAAGTATAAATTGCCACATGAAGCTATAGTCTTAGGCCGCCGCATTGCAAAGGTGGGATTTTATCGTTTTAAGGCAAGTTTTTACTGGCGCTGGATAGGCTATTATATGGTCCTAATTTGCAAAAAGTATGCGAGAAGATTCGGCCTTACATATGAAGAAATTGCGTGCACAACCAAAGAAGAATTATTAGAAATGCTCAGCGGCAGGTCTGTTATAGAAAAAGAAGAACTTATTCGCCGATCAGAGGCAGAATTGTATCTTCATTATGAGGGTGGTGATTATATTTGGTGGGGAAAGGAGGCTGTTCAGAAGAAAATAGAAATTTTTGGCGCTACCAATTTTGATGAGATTGTAAAACTTAAAGGTGAGATTGGTAGTATAGGAAAGGTGCGCGGAAAGGCATTTGTATTTTATTGGAGCGACAATATCTCGAAGAAAGTCCATCGGATGCCTATAGGAAGTATTTTAGTGGCGCCTCAAACACATCCAACATATATGCCGGCAATTCGTTTGGCGGCCGGTCTGGTATGCGATGAAGGCGGCGTAACCGGCCATGCGGCAATTGTATCGCGCGAGCTTAATAAACCGTGTGTCATAGGTGTTCATATTGGGACAAAAGTAATTAAAACAGGAGATGAGATAGAGATCGATGGTGACAGGGGAATTGTTAAAGTTTTAGGACGAATTAAGCATTGATTTAATAGTCGTAATGGTATAGTATGGTAGTGATATGATATTATGATTACCCCCACGCCAAAACTTTATATTTATATACTATGAAAATTTCACAAAAGTTAAAAGAATCTAGATTGGCAGATAATAATTCTCATTCTTTGGCGAGGGGGTTTACTAAATCATTCAAACAATTATCAAAAAAAGATGTGGGGATTGCCGGAGGGAAAGGAGCGTCGTTGGGGGAAATGACCGGGGCCGGGATTCCGGTGCCGCCCGGATTTGTAGTGCTGGCGTCGGCGTTTGATCGATTTTTGGAAGAGACCGATATTGATGTGGAAATTGAAGCCATTCTTCATAAAGTCAAACACGGCGACATGAATTCCGTTGAATTGGCGTCTGAAAAAATCAGAGCGCTTATTTTGAGCGCCAAGATGCCCTCGGATTTGCAAAAGGAAATTATTCATGAATTCGGCAAACTGAAATGTCCGCTGGTGGCTGTTCGATCGTCGGCGACAGCGGAAGATTCTTCCACCACATCATGGGCGGGAGAATTGGAAAGTTATTTGAATACGAATAAAAAAACGCTTTTGGAAAATGTGAAAAAATGCTGGGCATCGTTGTTTACTCCGCGGGCGATTTTTTATCGATTTGAGAAAAAACTTCACAAGACAAAGGTTTCGGTCGCGGTGGTTATTCAAAAAATGGTTCAATCAGAAATTTCCGGCATTGCATTTACGGTTCACCCCGTAACGAAAGACTACGATCAGATGGTAATTGAGGCCGGTTATGGATTAGGCGAAGCGATTGTGGGCGGCATGATAACACCCGATACTTATGTGGTGCATAAGCACGATCTTTCCATTCTTGATGCCAATATTTCCGAGCAAAATATGATGATTGTGAAGTCTAACAAAGGCAACGCTCAAAAATCAATTTCAAAAGTCAAAGGCTCAAAGCAAAAAATTTCCAGAAGTAATATTGTGAAACTCGCCAAACTTTGCCGAGACATTGAAAAACACTATAAAAAGCCGCAAGACATTGAATGGGCGTTGGAAAAAAGAAAATTTTACATAGTTCAATCAAGGCCGATTACAACGCTGTGAGGCGCAACATTTGACAGTTAGAATAAAATAATATAAGCTATGCTTGATTTTGTACATTTAACAATTAACAAACAGGAGGTGCTTTATGTCTAAATTTACCCAAGAAGAATTGGAAGTGTTAAAACAATATGTGACCGATCCGGAGTCCAATGTTTTTGCCGTACGCGGCTTAGACGGCATTATCGGTCCGGCTTATGCCAGATACTCGCGCGCCAAGGGAAGTTTTCTTGAGACTTTTTTAAAAGAGTTTATCAAAGAAGGCCAGCTTGATCCGGTAAAAGCCAAGGAGGTAATAGAAAGAATCCTGATCGCTTTTGGCGATGATTCGGTAGGTGAGCTTGAGGGCGCGCATTTGAGTATGGAGCAAGTCTCCAATCTGGCCACCAAAGAAATTGAGGACAGGCGTATTGGCGGAAGCCCGATTGAACAATCCACTCGCTATGTGGTGTATGATCAAAAAGACGAGCAGGGAGGATGGCGGTATTTGCGTCCCAAAGAAATAATGCAAAGCTCTTTGGCCGGAGAATATGAAAGCGTAATGGATGAACTTTTTGATACTTACGCGTCTTTGGTTCTGCCAATGCAAGAATATTACAAAAAAATAAAGCCGCTGGCCGAGGCGGAATATGATGTGCTGGGCAAGGGGATAAAGCAAAAGCGCGTTGATTTGAGCGATGAAAAAGACATAAAAGCTTTTGACCGCACTTATGGTTTTGATATCCGTTCCAAAACTTGCGATACGATCCGCGTTCTTTTGCCAGCCAGCACTTTGACCAATGTCGGGCTTTTTGGCAATGGCCGTTTTTTTCAAAACCTCATTTCGCATTTGTACACTCACGAGCTTGACGAAATGAATGTTCTTGCTGAAAAATCGCATGAAGCGTTGGACAAAATCGTTCCGACTTTTGTAAAACGCGCCAAGCGAAACGAGTATCTGTCCGCGACCAGGAAAAAAATGCAAGAACTGGTGGATAAAATGCTGGCCGGAATAACGCCGCAAGAAGAACAGCGCGTCAGATTGTTTTTCACCACTGATTGGGATTATTTCAATTTGGTGTTGGCGCAAGCTTTGTATCCGTACAGCCGTCATCCGTTGCACCAGCTTTGCGACATTGTCGGTAAATTATCCGCGCAGGAAAAACAGGAAATATTTGAAACATACGCCGGAGAGCGCAAAACGCGGCGCGACCGTCCGGATCGCGCATTGGAAGCCGGATATCCTTTTACTTTTGATCTGATCGGCGATTTTGGCATTTACCGCGATTTGCAAAGACACAGGATGCTCACCCAGCAGCGCCAGCTTTTGAATCCTTATTTGGGATTTGCGGATAATGACGATATCCGCCTTGCCGGTTTTCAAGCGAAAATTGATGCGGTGCGGGAAAAAGCCGAACGATTATACGAGAAAATCAAACAAGAGTGCGGACGCATTGTCGCGCAATATGCCGTGCTTTTCGGCCATCGCATCAGATTTACAATGGGTATGAATCTTCGGGAGGCCGAACATATGACCGAGCTTCGCACCACACCGCAAGGCCATCCATCATATCGCCAGATTTGCCAGGAAATGGCCAGGCAGATTTTAGAAATTTGCCCCTGGGCCGAAGAGTCGTTGAAATTCGTTGATTACGGCCAATATACTTGGGCCCGGGCCGATTCGGAGGCAAAGCAAAGAGTGCTGGAAAAAGAGCTGGAAGAACGGTTGAAGTCTTAAAGCCATAGATTCTAGAGCCGCAAAAAAATACTTTTGCGGCTTGATTTTTATTTGACGCAATGATACAATGTTAAAGTTAACAAAAATTGAAATTATAAGTAAAAATCAGCGTTTATGAATATTATTATCAAGTCAAAAAATTTTGAATTAACGGACGCGATTAAATCGTTTGTCAATGAAAAAGTAGGCGCCTTGGGAAGATTTGAAGCGAAAATTTTGGAAGCACGGGTGGATTTAGAACGAGGGACCAAGCATAATACCGGCGATATTTTTCGCGCCGAAATTATGATGTACGCCCCGAAAGATCTTTTGCGCGCCGAGGGAGAAGCATCCGATCTTTACGCGGCCATTGATTTGGCGATTCAAAAATTGAAAGTCCAGCTGGAAAAATACAATAATAGAAAAAAAGGACTGGTGAGAAAAACCAAACGGATTAGAAGCGCTCTAAAAAGCATTCCGGAATATTTTGGGTACACCTTTGAGGAGCCGGAAAGCGACATAAAGAAAAGAAAAATTCTTCAGCTGGAAAAGCCGTTGACTGAACAAAGCGCCATTGAAGAAATGAACCGCTTGCGCCATTCCTTTTTTATTTTTAAAAATGAATCAACCGGAAAAATTTCCGTAATTTATAAAAGAGAAGATGAGGGGTACGGAATTATTGAAATTTCTAATATCTAATTTCTAAATAAATTTTAAATACCGAGTTTCGGTAATTGAGATTTGCGATTTATTTAGGATTTGGAGCTTAGGATTTGGAATTTTTATCACAGATTTTTATGTCTTTTTTGTCATCTATTTTCGGCGATCCGTCCAAAAAACTTTTAAAAAAATATTTGCCGCTGCTTGATCAGATTAACGAATTGGAAAAAAAATATCAGGATTGGGAGGATGAAAAATTGCGCGCTGAAACAAATCATTTTAAAAAAAGATTGGAAAACGGCGAGACGCTTGAGCAGATCTTGCCCGAGGCGTTTGCGGTGGCCAGAGAAGCGGCCAAGCGGACAATCGGTCAGCGGCACTATGATGTCCAGCTTTTGGGGGGCATGATGCTGCATCAGGGAAAAATAGCGGAAATGCGGACCGGCGAAGGAAAAACTTTGGTGGCCACATTGCCGGCATATCTGAATGCTTTGGCAGGTCTTGGAGTTCATATTATTACCGTCAATGATTATTTGGCCAAGCGCGACTCTGAATGGATGGGGCAGGTTTTTTCGTTTTTAGGTTTGCGGGTCGCCTGCCTCCAGCACGAGAGCGCTTATTTTTTTGAGCCGAAAATAGCGGAGGATGTCACGGATATTTTAACTGCCGCATCGGAATGGAAAAATTTGCGCGCGGTAAGCCGGAAAGAAGCTTATACCGCCGATATTTTATACGGCACCAATCACGAATTCGGATTTGATTATTTGAGAGACAATATGGTGCCGGAAGTTTCAATGATGGTTCAGCGGCCGTTGAATTACGCGATCATTGACGAAGTGGACAGTATTTTAATTGATGAAGCGCGGACGCCCTTAATAATTTCCGCTCCGGCTGAAGAATCGTCCGAAACATATTTTACATTCGCCCGATTGGTGAAGAAATTATCCGAAGGCGAGGATTATAATATTGACGAAAAAATGCGCGCCGCCACGCTTACGGACGAAGGGATGAATAAAATTGAAAAGTGGCTGGGCATAAAAAATCTTTACGAACCGAACGCCATCCATTTGGTTCAGCATTTGGAGCAATCGCTCAAAGCGCACGCGCTTTTCAAATTGGACAAGGATTATGTGGTGAAAGACGGAGAAATAATAATCGTTGATGAATTTACCGGCCGTTTGATGGTCGGCCGCCGTTATTCGGAGGGATTGCATCAAGCCATTGAAGCCAAAGAAGGCGTGGCGGTCAAGCGCGAATCCAAGACTTTGGCCACCATTACGCTGCAGAATTTTTTCCGGCTTTATAAAAAATTGTCAGGAATGACCGGTACGGCCGCTACCGAAGCGGAAGAATTTTCAAAAATTTATAATCTGGAAGTGTCCGCGATTCCTACGCATCGTCCGATGATCAGAAAAGATTTGCCTGATCTGATTTTTAAAAACGAACAGCAGAAATTCAACGCTTTGGTGCGCGATATAGCGGAAAAGCATAAGATGGGCCAGCCCGTGCTGGTCGGCACGATTTCCATTGAGAAAAACGAATTGTTGAGCGACGCGCTGCGCCGTGCCGGCATCCCCCACGAAGTCTTGAATGCCAAACACCACGAAAAAGAAGCGGCTATCATCGCGCAAGCCGGACGGCCGGGCGCTGTGACTGTCGCCACCAATATGGCGGGCAGAGGCGTTGATATTATTTTAGGGGGCAATCCGCCATCGGCGGAC
>Ga0209541_10001227_pt1 | contig 51484 bp, 47 predicted proteins | sample RifCSPlowO2_01_FD_184027 | JGI IMG/M metagenome (GOLD analysis project Ga0209541, IMG submission 184027) | Groundwater microbial communities from Rifle, Colorado - Rifle CSP2_plank lowO2_0.1 (SPAdes) (version 2) | ecosystem: Environmental > Aquatic > Deep subsurface > Groundwater | place... | reverse complement strand
GTGACATCGACACCGGTATGGCCCGTTGGGTCTATCAGATGACCCCGCACGATGAGTGGGACTATGACGGCATCAACGAGCATGTCCTGGTCGACATGAATGTGAAGGGTAAAATGACCAAGGCGGTGGTTCACTTCGACCGTAATGGCTACGGTTACACGTGGGACCGCATTACTGGCGAGTTGCTTGTGGCGGAGAAGTTTGATCCGGCTGTGAACTGGTCGACGCATATCGACATGAAGACCGGTTATCCACAGACCGTCAACAAGTACAGCACGCACTATAACGGTGAAGATGTTGTGTCCAAGGACATCTGCCCGGCTGCGCTGGGTACCAAGGATCAACAGCCTGTATCCTACAGCCCACGTACTGGCCTGTTCTATGTTCCTACAAACCACGTTTGTATGACCTATGAACCTGTCAGCTATGCGGCTGGTGGTAACCAGTACACCGCTGGCCAGGCCTATGTTAATGCCAATCTGACCATGTATCCTGCTGGTGCTGTTTGTCCGGATTGCCCGAACAACAACGCTACCAAGGACAACATGGGTAACATGATTGCCTGGGACGCTGACAAGGGCAAGATCGTCTGGTCTATCCCTGAACAGTGGTCAGTCTGGAGTGGTGTGTTGTCGACAGCGGGTGACGTCGTGTTCTACGGCACCCTGGACGCCTGGGCCAAGGCAGTTGATGCCAAGACCGGTAAACTGCTGTGGCAGTTCAAGGTCCCGTCAGGCATTATCGGCAACTTCAACACCTGGGCGCATAAAGGCAAGCAGTATGTTGGCGTACTCTCCGGTATCGGTGGGTGGGCTGGCGCTGTGGTTGCTATCCCGGGTCTGGCGGCAGCACCTGATACAGCTGCCCTTGGTGCGGTCGGTGGTTACAGAGCTCTTCTGAACTCCAATCGTAACGCTGGCATATTGATGGTGTTTGCACTGCCGTAATAAGTAAAAAAGCTTCAAAAACAAATTCTGTTTGTTTTTAATAAGCATATCCCCGGCATCTTAAGGATGCCGGGGTTTTTTGTTTGTAAGGAATAAGCAATTTATTCTGTCTGAAGACCGTGCTGTGTTTCACGTAACAGAATTCTGTTTTGAAACTTACAAATGTTTACACAGTCTATTAGGGCGATATCATAAAATACTTAGATAGAAGTTGGGCATTTTAGTAAAATAACCTGTGTTTCTGGGCTGAGATTTTGTTCTTATTGTGTTACATAATTTTGTGTTGTTAATAATACAAAAATGGAGAAAATAACGATGAAAATTCTGAAATATTTTACGGTGTTGGTGGGCATGGTATTCATTGCACCAGGTTTTGCTGCAGAACACACCATTAATGCCGAAGCACGTGTCTATAATCCCGATATCATTTACGTTGCGCCAGGCGATACCATTGGATTTAAAAATATGACTTCACATAATGCTGTAAGTTATGTCGTCCCGGAAGGTGCGGAGGGCTTTGGAGAGAAAGGGAAACTTCCCGGAGGCAGTTTCAACGTAACTCTTGAGAATGAAGGTATCTATGGTTATGTCTGTGAACCGCATATCGGCTTTGGCATGGTTGGTGTGATTGTTGTCAGTAATCCGGTTGGCAGTGCTACGGCCGAAATGAAGGATGCAGCCCTGAAAAAAGCCAACGAGACACTAGAGGGCCCTTTCAAGCGTTTAATTGGCAAACTTAACAAGGTTGAAGTAAAGTAACCTGTTTTTAGAAAAAATTCACTGCCGTGATATTTCAATGATCGGCAATGTTTTTTTCAACTGAGGTAAAACCCTCATAAAGGTACAAATTTAATTCAGATATGAAAAGATATAAAATAAAATTGATGAAAATTGCATTCCTGTTCATTGGGATGATGTTATTTTTAACCACAACGATAGCCGCTCGTGGTGAAGACTCGTCAGAACCTGGTATTCTGAAAGTCTGTGCTGATCCCTACATGCTTCCATTTTCCAACCAGGAAGAACAAGGATATGAAAACAAGATTGCTGAATTATTTGCCCAAAAGATGGGTGTCGAACTTGAATATACCTGGTTTCCCCAGCGTATAGGGTTTATACGCAACACTCTCACCAGCGAAGAGGGTGGCGAATTCAAATGCGATCTGGTGATGTCTGTCCCGGATAAGTTTGAACTGGCAGCAACAACGGATCCCTACTATACCACCACTTATGTTCTGGTATATGCCAAAGGCCGTGGTCTGGATGAAGTAACAGATCCGCTGAAGTTGGGTAAATTCGTTGAAGAAAAAAAACCGGATTTGAAATTTGGACTGGCGGATGTAGGCCCTGCACAACTTTGGGTCTTTTACCAGGGTCTTATGGGAAACATGGTGCCCTATCAGGGGCAGCCGGGGGATCCAAAATTGAATCCTGGCAAGAGAATGATAGATGAAGTAGTCAACGGAAATGTTGATGTAACTATTGTATGGGGGCCAACGGCAGGGTATTTTGCCAAGCAATACAAGGACAAGGTAGAACTGGTATTACTTCCACTCAGCGACGACCCCATAAATCCGGAACTGAAATTAACCTATAATATGTCCATGGCTGTACGTTATGGTGAAAAAGAGTGGAAGGACAAGATTAACCGTTTAATCAAGGAAAATAAAAAAGAGATTGATCAGATTCTTACAGACTATGGTGTTCCATTGAAAGAAATTGTTGTAACAAAGAAAAATGACGATGATGACTAGATTATTCAGCTTGATTATTTTTGTATTAACCTGTATTTCACCGGCAGTACATGCAGAAAATACCCAGGATAATGCCGGGAAACGCGAATTGACCCAGGAAGAAATTGATGCCAGTATCGGCAGATTCGGTGAAGTAGAAGAAATTCCTGAAGGTTTTAAATTTTCTACGGCAGAAAACAGACTCTGGTTTACAGATCACCTGAAGAACATACAAAAACCGATGCGGTTATACTATGAATTTGTAAAATCCGGCACCTACGAGGAAGGTTTTTCGGATGCTGTTTATCTGGACATTATAAAAATCAATGATGACGGGACCAAGAATGCCATGCTTGACTTTTTTTCTGCGGACAGAAAACAGGCTGTGAATCCTGATAACGTAACCAATATTACCGGTAATCCCATACTTGGTATTTTTATGCAGGGTGATGTTTATGAAATGAATCGTCTTACTGAAGGCAGTTGGCGCCACTTCCAGAAAATGATCAAGATTGCCCTCAGAGAAGTTGCATCAATAGAAAAGGTCAACTTTGATTACAATGGAAAAAACCTGGAAGGTGAAAAAATATCTTTTTCTCCTTATTTGAATGATCCTCACCGTAATGATTTTGAAAAATTTTCAGGAAAAAAATATGAGTTTATCTTTTCCGATGATATCCCGGGCGACTTGTATCAAATTAAAACAACCATTCCTGACATTAAAGATGAAGGAAATGGCCCATTAATAGAAGAAGTGTTGACTCTGGTTGAAGAAATACAGGGTTAGATCAGTTCCCTTATTTTTTTCGCTGGATTATATCATCAGCCCGTTGTCCCGGTTTTAGCCTGACTGCACAAAACTTGAATTCAGGGATCTTGCCAAACGGATCCAGGGCGTCGTTGCTAATCAGGTTTGCTGCAGCTTCAGAAAATGTAAAGGGCATCATGACCACACCTTTCTGCATATGTTCATCAGCACGTGTGGTTGCCGCAATTCTTCCCCGCCGTGATTCAATCACCAGCATATCGCCGGATTTGAGATCGAACTGATCAAGGTCGGCAGGATTAATCATGATACAGGGCCCCGGTTCAATGGCATCCAGTACGCGGGAATGCCGGGTCATGGTACCGGTATGCCAGTGCTCCAGTTGCCGCCCGGTCACAAAAATGTAGGGATATTTGTTATCCGGCAGTTCTGCTGCTTCGATATAGTCAACCGGTACAAACCGGCCTTTTCCGTCATCAGTCGGGAAAATACCGTCTTTAAAAATAATCGGTTGACCCGGATCACCTTCTTTGGTGAGTGGATAAGTCAGTGAATCAACCTCTTCCAGTCTTTCCCAGGTCATACCACCTAGACTGGGTACCGCCTGGCGGATCTCGGCAAACACATCTGCCGGTCCGGAATAATCCCAGTCAAGCCCCATGCGATTAGCTATCTCCTGAATGATCCAGAGGTCCTGGCGGGCATCGCCCGGGGGATTAATAGCCTGCCGTCCCAGTTGGACGCGGCGATCAGTGTTGGTGAACGTACCTGTTTTCTCGGGAAATGCCGAAGCAGGTAAAATGACATCCGCATAACTGCAAGTTTCCGTGAAAAATATATCCTGAACCACCAGATGATCCAGCATGGCAAGTGCTTCCCTGGCATGGTTAAGATTCGGATCAGACATGGCAGGATTTTCGCCCATGATGTAGAGTCCGTTTAATTCTCCCCCATGTATAGCATGCATGATTTCAACGACAGTCTTGCCGGCATTGGGATCCAGTTTTGTCCCCCATAATGCTTCAAATTTTTTACGTACTTCAGCACTTTCTACGGGTTGGTAATCCGGGTAGACCATGGGTATTAATCCAACGTCCGAGGCACCCTGGACGTTGTTCTGTCCGCGTAATGGATGCAAGCCGGTACTGGGTCTGCCAATCTGCCCCGTCATGAGCGCCAGCGAGATAAGGCAGCGTGCATTATCGGTACCATGGATATGTTGGGAAATACCCATGCCCCAGAAAATAATAGCGGTTTTTGCAGTCGCATAGATACGCGCTACTTCCTTGATAGTCTCAGGAGGGATGCCGCATAAGGGTGCGACCTTTTCAGGTGGATATTTTTCAACAGTTTTTTTGAGTGCTTCAAAGCCATCGGTATGTTGCTCGATAAATTCCTTATTATGCAAATCTTCGGTAATGATGGTATGTATCATTCCGTTAAGAAGCAGGACATCTGTTCCTGGTCTTAATTTAAGCATATGTGATGCATGCAGATACATCTCGGAACTGTAGGGTTCGATAATGATTAACTTACTGCCACGTTCGGCAGCGTTTTTCATGAAAGTCGCAGCTACCGGGTGGTTATCATTCGGTCGTGCACCAACCAGGAGGATAACTTCAGCTTCTGTGCCATCAGCGACCTGATTGGATACTGCACCGGAGCCAATGGTTTCGAGCAGGGCAGCCACGGATGAGGCATGACACAGCCGGGTACAGTGATCGACATTATTTGTTCCAAAACCGGTCCTGACCAGTTTTTGGAACAAGTAGGCTTCCTCATTACTGCCCTTGGCACAGCCAAAACCAGCCAGTGCCTGGGGTCCTTGATTTTCCCGGATGCTGCGTAAACCTGTAGCGGCAAAATCAAGCGCCTCATCCCAGCTCGCCTCCCTGAAATATTTATGCATTTCAAGCGGGTCGATCAGTACCGGTGTTTTAACCGCATCTGTTTTACGTATCAGGGGTGTAGTCAACCGATCAGAGTGATGCACATAATCAAAACCGTAGCGCCCTTTGACACATAAACGTCCGTGATTTGAAGGCCCGTCTCTACCATCAACATATTGAATGAAATTATTTTTGACATTAAATGTCAGTAAACAACCGACACCGCAATATGGACAAACAGATTCCACTTTTTTGTCCGGTTCCACCAGACCGGCATTTTTTGCCGGCATTAAAGCACCGGTAGGGCAGGCCTGGACACATTCACCACAGCCAACACAGGTGCTTTCACCCATGGGCTCGCCCATATCAAACACTATTTCGGAACGGCTGCCGCGGAAGGCATAACCAATGACATCATTGACCTGTTCTTCCCGGCAGGCACGCACACAACGTGTACACTGGATACAGGCATCCAGGTTGACGGCCATGGCCGGGTGCGACAGATCGGGACGGGGCTGTTTACGTTGGTGAAAGCGTGGATGATAAATCCCGAACTTGTTCACCCATTGATCAAGCTCCGAGTTTAACTTGTAGGGTGACTTGCCTTGCTGTGGCATATCTGCAAGCAGAAGTTCAATCACCATCTTCTGCGAATGCAGGGCACGTTCATTGTCACTGGACACTTCCATATTCTCCGTGGGTTTCCTGCAGCAGGCAGGTGCGAGTACACGTTCACCCTTGATTTCCACCATACAGGCACGGCAATTGCCGTCAGGACGATAACCCTCCAGATAGCACAGTGTCGGGATCTCGATGCCATGGCGCCTGGCTGTTTCCAGGATCGTTTCATCGCCGAAGGCATCAATTGCTTCACCGTTAAGGGTGAATTTGATCATTTTTTCATGCAGGTATTCCGGATTTGCGGCCATTATTCAAATTCCTTTGGGAAATATCTGATAGCACAACGCAGCGGGTTTGGCGCGGCCTGTCCCAGTCCACAAATGGAAGCATCTTCCATGGCCCGGGCCAGTTCCTCCAGCAGAGGTTGATTCCAGTCTTTTTTTTCCATTAATTTTACCGCTTTGGCTGTTCCAACACGACAGGGTGTACATTGCCCACAGGATTCATCCTCAAAAAAGCGCATGGCGTTCAATGCCATGGCCCTGGCGCTGTCCTTGTTGGATAACACTACGATGGCGGCAGAACCAATGAAGCAACCGTGCGGTTGCAGTGTGTCAAAGTCGAGGGGGACATCACCGAGGGAAGCCGGCAGGATACCGCCTGAGGCACCGCCGGGGAAATACCCGTAGAATTTATGGCCGGGCAGCATGCCGCCACAGTATTCATCGATCAATTCACGCATTGTGATCCCTGCAGGTGCCAGATGGACGCCGGGTTTCTGTACACGGCCGCTGACCGAGAATGACCGCAGACCTTTGCGTCCATTCCGGCCCTGGGAGGCGAACCAGTCTGCACCCTTCTCAATGATATCCCGTACCCAGTGCATGGTTTCCATGTTCTGTTCAAGTGTAGGCCGGCCAAATAATCCAATCTGGGCCACATAGGGGGGCCGCAGCCTCGGCATGCCTTTTTTTCCCTCGATGGATTCGATCATGGCGGATTCCTCGCCACAGATGTAGGCGCCGGCACCACGGCGTAAATATATCGGGGGTAAATCGCAGGGGGGATCCTGTCTTAACGCATCAAGTTCCTGTTGTAGTAATTTTCGACAACCCGCATATTCATCCCGCAAATAAATATAGATAGCATCCGCCTCGATGGCCCAATGGGCAATCAGGGTTCCTTCAATAAAACGATGGGGATCCCGTTCAAGATAATATCGGTCTTTGAAAGTACCGGGCTCTCCTTCATCAATATTGATGGCAATTAATCGGGGTTGTGGCTGATCCCTGAGAATGCGCCATTTACGGCCGGCAGGGAAACCGGCTCCACCCAGGCCCCTGAGACTGGAGTCTTCCAGGATTTGTATAATGTTATCCCGATCATGCTTACCAGTAATACAATCCTGCAGGACCTGATAGCCGCCTTTATCAAGATATTCCTTGTAATTAATACATTTTGGTAACTCTGCCTCGGTTTCATTATTCTGTATCGCCGTAAAGACCTTTTCCCTGGTTGCTTTTTCAATTGGGTTCATGCCTACAACGGCAACGGGTGCGGCATTACAACGTCCGACACAAGGGACATGTTGTATGCGTACGTGTTTGTCTTTTTCTGATTCGAGTTCCTGTACAAGTTGTTTAGCCCCGAACATATCACAGGTGAGCGAATCACAGACGCGAACTGTCAAACGGGGGGGAGGATCCCCACCAGGTTTAATGACATCAAAATGGTGATAGAAGGTTGCTGTTTCATACACCTCAGCCATGGGTAATTCCATTTCAATCGCCAGAGCAAGGATGTGACGATTGGAAATATGACCAAAGCTATCCTGAAGTTTGTGCAGATGTTCAATCAACATATCACGGCTGCGAGGCTCATCTCCGAGAAGATCACGGATATCAGCCAGGGCCTTATGAGGTGTGGTACGGCCTTCGACGCGTCCTTTTTTCCCACGTGTGCGTTTCATGATTAATTTCTCAGGTTAAGTGTATGCAAGATCAGGATTTCTCCCTTTCCGTTACGTGCTAAATCACCTGAAAGACGATGCGCTTCCGGCCCAAATTCCTTGAAAATTGAAAATTCATTACCCATATTCGAAAGTTGTGTGAACAGCAAGCGTAAAAACTGAATTTTTAAATTTCCATTACTTTTGAATGTAGCGGCTATATGAGAGGGTTTCTTTGCCAGAATGATTGTTCCGCGTCGCATTCCAGCTCCTGAGTTCTTTCCAGCTTTATCAAGAACGATAATTGTCCCTGCATGCATACGGCTACCACAATAATCACCTGCTTTACCATATATTATGATCATGCCGCGGCGCATTCTGTCGCCGACACGATCCCCGGCAGAACCGGTAATTTTGATGATGCCATCAGTCATGCCAAAAGTATCACCAGGTTTGCCAGCACCGACGTGATCACCAGCATTGCCATTAATATCAATGCGGCCACCAGACATGTTGTTTCCGACCCATGAGCCCGCGTTTCCATTAATTGTAATAGTACCACCATGCAAATATGAGCCAAGAATTTTACCAACATTGCCATTTACATTGATTGTTCCATGGGTCATATATCTCCCGACTGCGACGAGCTTTTCACAACTACGATTGATCTGAATATTATTAGAATCAGTACCTGTAACACTGAAGAGTGTGTCCAATGGCACCATATTTTTACCATAAGGCAATTTCAGTGATTTGATTTCTGTCTTGTTCAAACCAGCAAGATTATCGGGAGTTAATTGAGCAACATCCAAAATAAATTCCGGTTGAATCTTTAATGTAAAGATTAACGGATTCATTTCAGTATCTTCCTGAGATGGAAATGATACGGTCCCAATTCCCCGCCATAATTACCGGCACTAATACGGCAGATACCTTTTTTTGGGCCAAAAGAGCAGACCGCTTTAATACCTACACGCATTGCTTCGTTGATTGATTCTTCATCAAGACCATCAATAACAATTTCCAGAACAGAACCAATCTCTTCACTCAGTTCTGAATTAACCTGTCCTTTTAATGTGGGACAATAAACCTCATTGGTTGATGCCGGAAGAAAATCATATTTCGATCCGACTTTTGAACCTGATCCGACCATCCCCCCTGGAAAAGCGGTAATGACGCCTGGAATTTTGTTTATTTCATCAACTGCTTTTTCACAAGCCGTTAGAGCATGGCGTGCAGTTTTTGCCAGAACAAGAAAATTTCCGCCGCCTATAGCATTGGTTACGCCAGTGGTATCTTCGCAAATGAATTCACCATGCATAACGGGTATCCGCCAAAATCTTCGGCCATTGATCACTTTTGATATTTGATAGCCATCACCAAAAAAACGTAGACTTTTCCCCATGGCGATTTGTTTACCGTCAAGAATGCCAGCGTAACAGGATGTCGTCGCCGTTGTCATAACAGATTGACCTACACGTGTCGGGACTTGTTTTTCCAGGTCTTTTGTCGACATCGCGAATATCATCAGTGAAATTCCAGGTCGACCATCGGGTGTTTCCGAAGGTAATAACTCTCTTTCAATATCTGCTTCACATCCGCAAGCGATAACAGATGAAGCAAATCCCCTGAGTGCATTTGCTGCCTTGTGTGCCCACTTTAAGTTCATTGCTGTGATAATAATACGCGTGGCTTTCATAGGGAAAGCCTCTGCGAAAGTATCATCGATAAATATACCGTTTATTTCCATGATATTTTATGTACAAGGTTGAATAATGATATTGCTGTTACCATGCTCAACGATTTCATCATCATCGATCCTGAAATTAACCAGTTTGATTGTCATATAACGATCAAAATATTTTTTCAATGATTGTTCAATACTCTTGTCGTAATCAGGTCTCAGGGTGTGAGTACCGCCAGTTACAATCTTGACGATCTTGCCATTTTTGACAATTTCTTCTCCGTTTTTAAAGACATAAAGTGGTTTTTCAAACATCTTTTCTTTATCTTTCAAGTCGTTGTACACAGTTATATCTGCAATGGCACCACCACCTAAATGACCTCTGTCTTTCAATCCCAGACTACGTGCTGGTCCAGCGCGTGTCATCTTTGCGATTTCATAAAGGGTATACTCGCGATCAATACTACTTAATACACTTGCTGCAGCAGCACTTTTGTTGATCGTCGCCAGCATGTCATTTCTGAAACTACGATCCATTAATAATCGTATTAAATGTGGGTAGCTTGTGAATGGTGCGCCATTTGGATGATCGGTTGTCAGGAAAACACGCCATGGATCTTTAATTAATAAAAAGAGTTCAAGGCCTATTGCCCACTGCAAAGCATTAACAAAATTTTTGTCTCGATATTTAAAGGGGACAATGCCACAGCCTGCATCACATTCAATGTCCATAATAACCCATTTTTGTGGATGTGCATGCCAATGTCCTGAATACTGCATCATGGTATCACCTGATGCGGTAACTGTTTGTCCAAACAGGACCTGTCCAACATCGACAGAAATATTCGGGTTTGAGTTTACAGCTTCAGCGATTTGCGCAGCACCCGATGAAAATTTTCGGTCACCTTCAGTGCCATAGCTGTGAAACTGGACATGTGTTAAATGTAATGGCATGCCCTCGACGGCATGAATGGTATCCAGTGTTGTTTGCATATTGCCTGGAACGCCCAGGTTACATCCATGTAAATGTAGAGGGTGGGGAACACCTAATTCGCGAACAGCACGTGCGAGTGATTTTATGATCTCACGAGGTGAGACACCATAATGTTCATTCTGTTCATCCAGGTTCAATCTACGTTGATTAAACTTAAAGGCATTGATTCCGCCAGGGTTTACAACTTTAATTGCCATTGCCTGTGTTGCATTAATTGTCCAGCCCACGTAATCGCTAATGGCTTCACGATCTTTTTTAGCGGCTAGCATACGAAGGAAGAAATCATCACTACCCAACATCGCATAGGCGCCCTTATCGACCATTGGAGTGTCTGCCATTTCCATGTGTGCCTGACGTGCATTTGCCGGTAGCATAGCCGGTTCAAAACAGGCGGTATAACCCATTTCAGCGTACCGATATCCCGCAGTAAATGTTGACGGTGCGGCATGACCACATCCTGAACGGGTTAGTTTTGTTTTACTTACAAGGTCTGACCGGTGATCTTCGGGTAACATCATACGTGCAATATTTACCTTGCCACCACCAATATGAGTGTGGATATCAATTGCACCAGCCATAATTATTTTGCCATTAAGGTCGTATATCTTATCAATCTTTACCGAAGCGGCTGGTTTTCTCGTGATATAACCATCCTGTATATAAATATCTCTCTGTTCACCATTGATACCATGAACAGGATCGTAGACTGTGCCACCAGATAATTTAATTAACATAATTCGATGGTCACCTAAATTAAATCAATCATGCGATTTAATATGTCGCTAACACTCTTGTATTTTGAATCTCGTAATTTTTTTAGAGTGAGTGAAACAACATTATCTGTTCGGATTAACTGGCCTGAATGATCAATGCCCGGTGTGGCAACAGGGATAAACACATCAGGTTTAAAATTCAGTTTTGTTCCTGGTGTAGCAAGAACAATGGTTGGTATATTCGCTTTTGGAGGATTATTATTTGAACTAAAGCTGGAAATCCAGATCAATGCATCAACTTCTTTATTTTTCAGTAAATTTTTGGTTGAATTTCTACCGACATCTTGTTTTGGAAAACCTTTACTGAAATTCACACGTAATGGAAAGCCACTTTGCCATGCACTTAAACTATTCGCACTCATTACTCCATCGCCACCAGCCAGGGTAAATCCGGCAAACCGCGTAGTTCTGGTCAGATACTTTACCAACTCACAAATACTTTGAATGGTTAATTCGGCATGTGGAAAGTTTAATTCGCCAGGCGCCCAGACAATAACGCCGTATTTTGCCTCTTTCATTTGATTGGCGAGTTTTTGTAATGTTATAAGATTAATTCCTGCAATTATTGGCTGGTGTATTTTGTTGCCAGCAATGATAGTATGCAAAACCGAAATGATTTCATTGATTTCTTCTTGTTCACACTTTAATACCGTAGGTAATGTGCCTTCGAGGCTTTTCCCCGCTGAGGTATTCAGCTTATCGCCGATATAAACAATCTTTCTTTTTTTCACATCACTAAATAATGAATCTTTATTCCAGATGACACGTTCGAAAAAGCGTGGATAATTTGATGCGTCTGTCCCTGCAAAGATAATAAAATCCGCCCGATTTTTTATTTCTGACATGGTTGTCATAACCCAACCAAGATCTTGTAATACCAGTGTGTTCCTGATCGCACCATCGCTGTGCATATGGTCAATCGTCGCACCAATATTATCGGCGAGTCGCATAACAGAGCGCATGCCTCTAATATCCGTGCCCAATCCGGCAAGTAACGGTTGACTGGATTGTTTCAGGATCCTGGCTGCAACCTCAATAGCTTTATCAATAGAACAGGATTTACCTTTCAGAGCGGGTGTATCATCAGGTGGTGACTGGCTGAAGTGTGCTTCCACTATAGCGCAACCATTTTCTTTCACTGTCAGTTTGCCATCACTGTTCTGAATGACTAAATCGTCACAGATAAGACTGCAAAATGGACAAGGAACGTCCTTCAGCACAACTGCCTGATGTGTCTTTGTTTTCATAAAAAATATTTACTGACTTAAAATTATTGTACTGACATAATATTACAATTGGTCATCATCCTGCCATCGCAGGTATTTTCCTGTTAATGTCTAATTATACTGGAAACTTAAAGGTTGATTCGGATAGAAAAATTCGTAACTCATTGAATTTATTGTTATTATTACTGCGTATGGATTGCTCACTGATTAAGCACATAGAAAGCAACAATATACACTATTAGAAATATTCTGTAAGTAGATAATTATGCTAGGTGTTTTTACAGTTTTTGAATTATAGATGAATAAATTCCTTCTCTAATTCAGACTAACCAGCATTTCCTTGGTATAGATTATTTTTTTCGTTGTTTCCTTTTAGGTTCACCCATCCCTATTTCCTTTTCATCAATTTGTTTCCATTTATAAAAGTTGGTAAATTAAATTATTCTTTCTATTAACAGATTATAAATAGCTTCAGAACCGAACTTCTAATACAGCAAAAATGTCTACACAGTAAGAACTGGATGGTATTTAATGTGAAACAGAAGCGTAATATGTAGAAGTGAATTCTGAGAATGCTCACTGGTAATACTTGCTCAACAGGGGTGGTCCATATACAGACATTCGTATCTGGTGCTTAAACGTTAATTATCCAGCGTAAGCGGTCGTTCGGCCAGGGACATTAGAATAGTAATTTGTGGCACAAGTGGTAGTTTGCACAATCTCTACATCAGTCTTATTTGTGTATGTATATAAACCCTGATAAGTATATAGGCAGGATAATAAATACTATAAAAGGTTACAACTATTTAAAAATTAACAAATCAATAATTGGAGGAAGTATGATATTCAGACCATGTATCAGTAAATGTACTGATGAAGGTACACATTGCGAAGGTTGTGGCCGTTCGCATGAAGAAGTGGCAGAAACCAGTCAGATGGTAATGCAGTTGGTAAATTATGCCTGTGATAAGGGTTATGAGAACATAGAAGAGTTTGCGCACTCTATGGGCAAGAGCATTCTTTATAAGTTACAAAACCCATCGTAAACAAAGTTGTTATCATTCTGCTGGATATCTCTTTAGAAGTTTACAGATATTGTCTATTCTCGCCTTGGTTTTGGCATCGTACGACTCTCTCGACTTCTGTTCCAGACTCAGGTTCTATCTCCCATCCTTGGGGTCATACCTTCTGTATCCATGCAGTCGAGCGGGGAGTGACAATAGTGTGATTTTATAGGCGATTAAGCCTTTCTGTATGCTGCCAGGAGATGCACTTCATTTAATCAAAGTCCCAATGCCTTTTTTCTCTCCTCTGCGCCTGGTAATGGATCCCACTTTTCATTACATACGGGTAATACTTTTGAGCGCTCTGCGTTGATTGCAATCCAGTGTTTATGCTCTTCGGGGATGGGATCTTCAAATATGGCTTCTACCGGACATGCCGGAATACAGGCACTGCAGTCGATACAGACATCCATATCGATATACAGACATTCATCATCATAATGAAAGCAGTCAACAGGACACGGTACGACGCAGTCGGTAAAACGACATTTAACACAATTATCTGTAACAACTGTTGTCATGATCTTTTCCCCCAAGGGTGTTTAGGTAAAATATTAGATCGCAATAATCATTATATCTATTTGTAACTGACAATCAATTTACATACAATAAAATTTCTCCGCGATTAAGTTCAATAGCATCACCGACCCATCGTTGGTAGTTACCAACTAACTGTGCGTCATCAATAGTCAGGCCCTGCTCTTTAATATAGGCGAGGTACAAGCGCACAAAATATGGGTGATAGGTACAGGCATGCGAAAATGTCGGGAGCATATCTGCATTATGCATGGAGAGGATTGTTCCACGTTTCATACCTGCTCCACTGCGGATACCCATTTCACCGAGCACAATTATAGTTCCTGCATGCATGTTGACACCGGTAAAGTCACCACTATTACCTCCAGCAACGACGAGCCCATTTCGCATCGCACTGCCAAGTTCGTTGCCTACATTCCCATGAATAATGATTTCGCCACCCAAGATCCCCACGGCATCGCCTCTATAGGCACTCCCCACCATATGGCCGGCGTTACCCTTGATGATGACTCGTCCGCCAGTCATCTCAGGGGCGACCCAGTTTCCTGCATTTCCCTCAACAATAATTTCACCACCAGACATGCCAGCGCCCAGATGTTGGCCCACATCACCTTCGATAATCATCTTACCAGATGTCATTTCAGAACCAAGGTGTTTAACATTGGCTAAATCACCTTCGATATGTATTTCACCATCGCACTGTCCCTTTACTGTAAAAAATTCTCCAAGTGCAGTTTGGTCATTACCATGGAAGACGGTCAAGGCAGCGATTGCAGTTTCATTTGCACCATTTAATTTATCAGTACAGATAACAGCTGCTTCGAGTGGTACATCAGGTTTTGTATGTAATGAAAGTTTTAAACTCATGACCGTTAGCTTGCTTCCAGAATTTTGTTTAAATACAGATGATATTGGCCTAAATTACCACCATAATTACCCGCAGATAATTGCTTGATACCTGGTTTTGCAGCGGCATGTAAACCAACACGCATCGCATCAGCAACAGTTGCTTCATTCAAACCATCAATTACAATTTCAAGTACGCAATTTACATCTTCGGGTACAAGTGATTTACCCGTTACAGTTCGTAGAGTTGGGCAATAAGCATCATTGCTTGATGCAATTAGTGATTTATACTTTGAACCGACCTTACTACCACTGCGTACGACTCCAGCCGGGAAAGGTAGAATAACCCCATCAATCTCACACATGGCTTTTGTTGCTGCTGTTGCTGCTTTCAAAACAGTTTTTTGGTCTTTGCCTAAAATCAGAATATTGCCGCCGCCGACGGCATCCTGGATACCGAAATGTTCATCAACGACAAATTCGCCGTCCATAACCGGGATACGCCATAGCCGTTGATCTCCCAATACCTTGCCGATTTGATGTCCGTCACCGAAGTAACGTAACTGGCCACCAACAATGGCTGTTGTGTCAGATTCAAGACCATTGAAGCAAGCCGTTGTTGGACAGGTCATGACACACTGACCAATGCGTTCCACCAGGCGTTTCCCCAATCCATCAGCATCCATGGCAAATAACAGCACACTGACCCCGGGGCGCATGTCTGGTGTCTCTTCAGCATTAAGTTCACGCTCAATGCCTGCTTCACATTTACATCCAATCACTGAGGTGGCGAACCCTGTCATTGATTGTGCGGCTGCCATAGCCCATTGTTTCGTTGCAGCGGTGATAATCACGCGAGTGCCAGACATCTTGAAGGCTTCTGCAAAGGTATCAACAATTTCTGTGGATTTGATTTTCATTGTTATCATGAAGTTTTGGTTGTCTGGATCACCTCATGATCGTGCATATAAGAATCATCGATCGCGTAATTGCCAAATTCAACGGAATAAAAACTTTCAAAAAAAGGCTTAACCGTTTCCTCGATCGATTGATCGTATTCTGGTGTGATATGCAACAGACGGCCTGTGTGATCTCCCCTGAATTCGTGGTCTGCGATGATGGGTATGCCGGATTTAATAACATAGCGCGGAGCATTAAACATCATCTCCTTGTCTTCCATCTCATCGTAAATTGTAATGTCGGCATCGGCTCCTGGCCCCAGGTGCCCCTTGTTTTTCAAACCGAGTGCACGGGCCGGACCAGCGCGAGTGATAATAGCAATCTCATTGAGGGTATATTCCCGGTCCAGATCATTGAGCGCTGTTTTTGCAATAGCCTTTTGATTAACACGGCCCATTTCTTCCCTGCGAAAGCTTTTATCCATCAACAGACGGATCAACTTGGGATAATTCATGAATGAGCCGCCATTCGGATGATCTGTTGAAAGAATAACTCGCCAGGGGTCTTCTGAGAGTAGAAACATTTCAAGTCCAATTGCCCATTGCATGGTATGTGTATAGACGTGTTCCTGATAAGTGAATGGCAAGATGCCACAGCCACTTTCACACTCCGTATCCGCGTTAACCCACTTGTTTTTATTAAAGCCACGCAATACATAGGCGAGTGGTGCATCTGCTGTCATGATGGTGGCATTGCCAAACATGACCTGGCCGATATCACAGGTGATGTTTGGATGCTGGTTGACATACTCTATGATTTCCGCGGCTTTAGATGTTGGATTTTTCCCTGTCACTCCGCCATAGCTGTGAAACTGGATATGGGCCACGTGCAGACGCTGGTCACCGGCAGTACGCATGGTCTCGAGGGTGGTTTTGTAGTTTCCACTATGACCGAGGTTGTTACAGTGAATGTGTGGCGGATGAGGAAAGCCCATGGCATTAACGGCATTGACAAAGGCTTCAATGATTATTCGGGGTGATATACCGTCAACCTTCTCGTCGATATCAGTAATATTCTTGTTACGTTGCCCTTTCCAGGGCTCATCACCACAGGGATTGACCAGTTTGGTGGTATAGGCCTTGGTAGCGTTCACCCACCAGGCAATGGTTTGACGGAATTCTTCATGACGGCCCTCTCTTAGCAGATTATGCAGAAAGATATTGTTGCCTAACAGGACATAAAAGCCCTTGTCAATTATCGGAGTACAGTCCAGTTCCTCCAATGTATGTCTGGCTGTGATAGGGGGAACGGCCGCCTCCATTGCCGTAGTGTAACCGAGTGTGGCATAACGGTAGCCGGTAGCAAATGTTGATGGAACGATGCCACCTGTCCCTGAACGGGTGAATGCAGTTTCAGGGTGTGGGTCCCGTCTGTGATCTTCGGGCATAAGTTTGCGCCCGGCATTGACCTTTGCCCCGGCAATATGACAGTGAATATCGATACCGCCAGGCATGATGACCATACCCCCGGCATCGATGCGGCTAGCATCATCAGGCATGGACTCTACAATACGTCCGTCCTCAATGCAGATGTCCCTGATTTCCCCATCAATGTTGTTCATGGGGTCGTAGACTTTCCCATTAACGATACGTGTCGTAAATGTCATTAAAACTCCAATCGTCTATCTTGTTCTTTTTATTTAATGGATAAAAAATCTTTTACTAATGGGTCAATTAAGCGACCTTCCTTTTTTCACGTGTATCTGATGCACCGCGTTTGGCGTGTGTCAATTCAATTACCCGATTCTTGATGGCCGTCAATATTTTTTCATCTGAAGGGAACGGAGAATCATAAGCCTTACGCAGGGCGATCGGTACATCATCCATCCTGTAAACCGTGCCGCCAGTATTTATCCCATAGGTCGACGTAGTGAAGGCGACATGTGAAAGTGAGCTGGTCATCGTGTGCTTGGCATCGAGTGTAATAACGGGTATCCGCTTCATGTGTTCAATTGCCGCCTTGGGAAAATTGGAAGCGGGGTCACTGGCAATAAACATAGCGGCATCAGCGGCACCACTGCAGAGGGTATCTACTGTCGTGAATTCGCCCGGATTAAATCGGGGATAACCTAGATTGAAGTTCACCCCGAACGGGTAACCCGTGCTCCAAGTGATCACCTGATCACCACCGGATACATTGCCATGGCCACGCGCCGATCTGACGACAAAATGGGTGTGTTCATTTAAGTCGGTTGCCAGTGATAACAGTGCACCAATATTAAAATGGCGACCACGTGCCATGGTCAGGCCCATACCGAAGAAGATCACACCGTAACGGCAGTTCTTCATGCGTTCTGCCAGGTCTTGCAACGCTTCCAAAGAGACCCCTGTCACTTCCTCTATTGAGGGATCAATTTTTTTACCTTTGATTAAGGCACGTAATGCCCAAATCATCTCAAAATCCTTGCCTGGTTTAACCCGGATGTTGATATTTGCGACGGGTGAACTTTCTGTTTTTCTAACATCGACCAGGACGATGGTTCGATCCTTCTTTCCTTTCGGCATAAACATGCCTGTGGCTGTTACTGCATAACGCGTGAAAAGGCGTGGATGGGATACTGCGGGATTGCAGCCCCAGAAGATGACCAGATCGGCCCGGTTTTTTACTTCACCTAGCGTCATGGTGCTTTCACCGACCCCCTGGAACGCCATACCGGTTGGCCCATGACAAACCGATGAGGTGGAGTCAATGGTACCGTGCATATAATCTGCAATAGCAACTGCCTGGCTTTGGGCCTCGCAAGTCGTACTGCTTAAGCCATAGATTATGGGGAATTTTGCTTTTGTGAGAATCTGCGCAGATTCTTCTATTGCTGCTTCGACACTGACCTCCTTGCCATCGATCATTGCCGCTGGCAGATCTTGAATTCCGTGCTCAGCAAACCAGGCCCGCCCCAGAGTACAGGCATTCTTGGCTTTGGTAATACGGTTTTCATCAATGTCTATCGTGAGTTCCATGTCATCACAAACACAGCCACAAAAGGTACATGTTACATTTTTTACTGTTCGGATATTTTCACTCATGAGATAACTCCATAGTCAGCAATATTTATCATTCATGCGACCTTCCTTTTTTCACGTGTATCTGATGCACCGCGTTTGGCGTGTGTCAATTCAATTACCCGATTCTTGATGGCCGTCAATATTTTTTCATCTGAAGGGAACGGAGAATCATAGGCCTTCCGCAGGGAAATCGGTACATCATCCATCCTGTAAACGGTGCCGCCAGTATTTATCCCATAGGTCGATGTAGTGAAGGCGACATGTGCAAGTGAGCTGGTCATCGTGTGTTTGGGATCGAGCGTAATAACGGGTATCCGCTTCATGTGTTCAATAGCCGCTTTGGGGAAATTGGAAGCAGGGTCACAGGCAATGAACATCGCCGCATCCGCATCTCCGTTTGAAAGCGTATCCACGGTGGTATATTCGCCTGGATTGAAACGGGGATAACCGAGATTGAAGTTCACCCCGAACGGGTAACCGGTTGACCAGGAAACAACATTGTCACCACCGGTAACATTCCCGTGTCCACGTGCTGGTTTAACGACAAAGTGGGTGAATTCATTTAAATCAGTTGCCAGTGATTGCAATGCACCACTATTAAAATGGCGACCACGTGCCATGGTCAGGCCCATACCGAAGAAGATCACACCGTAACGGCAGTTCTTCATGCGTTCTACCAGGTCTTGCAACACTTCCAGAGAGACCCCTGTCACTTTCTCTATTGAGGGATCAATTTTTTTACCTTTGACTAAGGCACGTAATGCCCACAACATCTCAAAGTCCTTGCCTGGTTTAACCCGGATGTTGATATTCGCAACGGGTTCACTGGCTGTTTTTCTGATATCGACCAGGACGATAGTTCGATCCTTCTTTCCGCCCGGGGTAAACATGCCTGTGGTTGTCACTGCATAGCGCGTGAAAAGGCGTGGATGGGATACTGCGGGATTGCCTCCCCAGAAGATGACCAGATCGGCCCGGTTTTTCACCTCGCCAAGTGTCATGGTGCTTTCGCCAACCCCCTGGAACGCCATACCGGTTGGCCCATGACAAACCGATGTCGTGGTATCGATAGTGCCGTGCATGTAGTCAGCTATGGCAACCGCCTCCTGCTGGGCTTCAGAAGTGGTATCGCTTAAGCCATAGATTATGGGGAACTTTGCCCTTGTCAGTACCTGGGCAGCTTCTTCTATTGCTGCTTCGACACTGACCTCCTTGCCGTCGATCATTGCCGCCGGTTGATCTTCAATAACGTGCTCAGCATACCAGGCCCGCCCCAGAGTACAGGCATTCTTGGCTTTGGTAATACGGTTTTCATCAATGTCTACCGTGAGTTCCATGTCATCACAAAGGCAACCGCAGAAGGTACAGGTCGCATTCTTTACTATTCGGGTATTTTCACTCATGACATATCCTCGCTAATCAATTGTATTCGATCATTTAACAGCTATTTTTTCTATCGTTACTTCCATGTGCTTGGAGACTGGCATGCCACTGCCATAGGTTTCACCGGACATCAAATGGGTTGTGGGTGGACCGTAGGGGATGAATAACACACCATTTGGTAAATCTTCTGGTTTCTTTCCCCTGCAGGTTACGACGGTCTCTCCAACCTCGTTACTCAGACGTACCTGGTCACCTTCCTCTAATCCAAGGCGTTTCATCTCATCCGTGTTGATGTCCAGCATGGCAGTTTCCGTCTGATACTCTTGTTTAAATTTTCCCTTATTTAAGGCTGTTCCCTGCTCATTGGTGCGCCCTGGAATTAATATCATGGTCTCTGTCATTATATTTCCACCGATATTGTTGATTTGTGCATCCTGTTATTAAGTCATATTTAAAAGTATAAATTCTATTTTATTAATCAGTATGAAAAGTACCCATTGCCGACTCAGTTCACATGCTGATCCTGTTGCACCTTCTCCAGGCAATGCGCGATCCAGTGGCGAGTCAGTTTCTCATGTACTGCATTTTGGCACAGGCGCTGGCGCAGGGCAGGGAATACTACCTCATCCAGGAGTTGATCCTGGTTGAAGCACGAGAAAACAACAGATTCTTTACCGGTCTTCGGATCGCGATGTGGCTGCATACATTGAGCACAGATCTCTTTCATCATACATTGCATGGGCGAGTTGATGCTGCCGAGGCCAATGTGATCGGGTTTCAAGTATTCTTTCAGGACCGTGTGTCGGGACTCGCGCACCGCGTTCATCATTAAATCCGAACCAATGGCGAGAATACGGTTGCCAGTGTTGAGCGGTATCTTGACCTGGCCCAGTTCGCCCTTGGCATAAGCTACCATCGCCTGGACGACGTTGCCGACAAACGATCGGTCTTGCGGTCTTCCGGGTTCAAAACCGGGGGCCTGGTCACAGCACCAGATGACCTCATCGGCGGCAGCCTCTATGTTCTCGATATGGTAGCGATCATGTACTGTCTTATAGGCGGCAAAGTACAGTACTTTTGAGCCGGCCTGACGAAACGCCTGACCAATGGAAAACAGGACAGCGTTGCCCAGACCACCACCCAGCAAGAGTACTGTCTCGTCGCCTGGTGTCTCAGTGGGGGCGCCAGTGGGACCCATAAGTACCACAGGCTCGCCGGGGTTAAGCATGGTACACAGGTTTGAGGAGCCACCCATTTCTAACACGATAACAGAAATCAGTCCTTGTTCGCGATCTACCCAGGCGCCGGTGAGTGCAATCCCCTCCATGGCCAGGGTGGTACCGTTGACCTTCACGGCGTTGGCCTCGTAATTCTGCAGACGGTAAAACTGTCCGGGCTTGAATGCCCTGGCGGGTAGCGGAGCATGGACAATAACTTCGACTATGGTCGGGGTCAGTCGTTTAACCTCGCGGACTACAGGCCTTAGTCCGTCGTTGAGCGACCTTACCAGTTCAGCGGATGATACCGGGGACGGTTCAACCTTGCCCAGCATCCTGTTGATTACCGGGTAGCCCTGTCTGGCACTGGCGATGGCCTTGACCACGTTGCCTGCATATGATGGATGCAAATCACCGAAAAAGCTCATCGCCCGTCCATCATCACGGAGGTTCATCAGGATATGCACGTTTTCCGGTTTGGTTGACCACTCGGGCTTGACCTTGTTGCCGTCCTCATCGTAGGCCTGAAAGTACTTGCCATCGATCTCGGCAAAACCAGGGTGTTCCCGTGCCAGCACAGTATTGGGTTGCGTACCGGCGGCTACCAGCAGCGAGCGTGCAGGCAGTGATACATGTTCGCCTGTTGACTTTGGCCGTCCGTCTTCACCGATAGTCTGGCGTTCCAGTTGCACCGCCCTGACGTGGCCATATTCATCGACATCGACTGCGGTGGGTGCCAGTAATTCGGCGAAGCGGATACCCTGTTCAAGGGCCTTTATGATTTCTTCATGGTTTAACTGATAACTGGGGGAACCGGTCATCTGGCGGCGATAAGCAATGGTCGAACCACCCCAGCTGTTGAGAAGCTCTATAAAGCTGGGTTCGCGTCCTTCTTTTGCAGCCGCTTGCCGCTCAGCACGGAGCGCCCGGGCATGGCCAACGAATTCGTCGACGATGGTCAATTCTTCTTCCGTATAGGCGGCCCGTACCGAATCCTCATCGGTTTCTGCGGCCAGTTTCTCGTAGCGTTCCAGGAATTTCTCAACTTGGCGCACGTAGTAACCCAAAATCTCAGTGGCCGTATCGATTGCAGTCAGGCCACCGCCGATGGTTACCGCTGGCAGGCGGATCTGCAAGTTTGCAACGGAATCTTTTTTCGCCGCGCCGGTAAGTTGTAGCGCCATCAGAAAGTCTGATGCCTGGCGCACCCCCCGGGCCAGTCCGTTGGGAACATCAAGGAATGTGGGTTTACCCGCACCCAGACAGAGTGCAATGTGGTCGAATCCCATCTCATATGCAGACTCAGCAGTGATCGAGCTGCCAAAACGGACCCCGCCAAACATACTGAATGCGCTTCGCCGTTCAACTATAAGCCGGACCACTTTGAGAAAGTTTTTGTCCCAGCGAACCGTGATGCCGTATTCGGCGACGCCACCAAATCCGGCCTGGGATCGTTCGTCCAGGGACTCATAAAGTGTCGAAATATCCTTGATTGGAACAAAGGAGACTCGCTCCCCGAAAGGTGTAACCCCGGAAATTTCAGGTGCCAGCGGCTCTATCTTCAATCCATCTATTACTACAATTGTGTGTCCCTCATTCATCAGGAAGTGGGCTAACGAAAACCCGGCCGGTCCCAGGCCCACGATCAAAATCTTGTAGCCTGACTCTGCCAGAGGAAGAGGCCGTTTAAAATTCAGAGGATTCCAGCGCGTCATCAGGCTGTAGATTTCAAAGCCCCAGGGTAGAGCAAGAATATCCTTCAGGATACGGGTTTCCACTTGAGGGATATTGACCGGATCCTGTTTCTGATAGATACAGGCCTTCATGCAATCGTTACAGATGCGGTGTCCCGTAGCGGGCACGGTTGGATTGTCGGCAACGATAATGGCAAGTGCCGCAAGCGAATGCCCATCCATCTTGGCGCGATGCATTTCAGAAATACGTTGTTCGAGTGGGCAGCCTGTAAGAGGAACATTTAATGGATTTATTGAGAACTTACCGGTTATTTTATCTGGATAACCCTTACGGCAGTAGTCCTTGCCCCGTTCGTGGCAGATCACGCAATAGTTTGCATGATCCAGACCACCCACAAGGTCCATTCCATTATCTGTCAATGCGAAGCCGTCTCGATGGTAAATTTCTCCGTCGCCCATCACCTTCATGGAAATATTGTGCTCTTCAATCGTTGAGGTGGAGACCAGGTTCATAAAAGCAATCTTGCCCGGTTGTCGGAACAGGACATCATTCTTGTGACGTGCATGTCCGGCTTCTGTATATAATGCCCAGGCGGCATAACGGCTGGCCAGGTCGAGGGCTTCAGCGTTGGCCTCTTTGTCTTCCTGCCAGGTCATCACATAATTGGCAAATGTAACTTCGTTGAGGGATGTGCCAAACAGCTTCTCCAGTTCACCGGCGAGTGCCGGACCGTCAAAGGTTTCAGCCTCGTTTTGGGGGTATTCTTTAGCGGACTGGCGTTGTACGAAAAGGCGCTTGCAGTCGTAGAGATTATCCAGGTTTTTTTGTTTGGTTTTCAGGCTTGATGCGGCATCACCAATGTTAAACAGACCTACCAAAAATGAGTCCAGGTGTGGCGCAAGTGCCAGCATCAAGTCTGATATCTCTTTTTGTTCCAGATTATTTGGTGCCTTTCTTGTCTCAATTAACCGCTTGTGCAAATCTTCATCGATCTGGCGCAGATTATCCAGGAACAGGCTATCGATACGCACCAGTCCATCAATATCATATAAATCCTTGAAGGAGAGTCCGTTGGAAAGGGTCAGATCAGTCATAACAGCGGTCCTCAGATGATTTCCAAGTTGGTTGGGTCCGGTATTTCCTCGATTGAAGAATCTGAGGCCAGTTTCTTTAGAATAGGGCGGAGGTATTCCACTCTTGGGAAAGGACTATCTGCTTCTCTATTCATAGTGCTGTTTACCGGAATGTTATAATCTTAAACCTACGCTTAATGCGGTAGTTTATATCCATCATTCCTCATGCGGCGCAATATCGGGCGCATAAAAAAGTGAATATACGATCCAGCCCTCGAATAGTGATTAAATGGTAGCACAGTTTTTTCCACTATTTTATTGATTTAGATCAAAATTCTAAAAAAAAGAGGATTATTTCACTAGACCACAAGTACTGTAGTGGTACCGTTTTAAGGTAATCTTTTAGAGTATCTCGATCATCAGAGTTGAAGTAGAATAAACAAGTTTTTGGCTGATTTTATAGATGGGTCATAAGCTGCTATTCAGAAAATATAGTCACAATTAAGATGAAAACAGAAAAACAACAGATATCAGAGAACAAAACAGTAAAAGTTATAGCACCTGCCAGATTACATCTTGGATTTGTTGATATGCATGGTGGTTTGGGGAGGAGTTTTGGGAGCCTGGGCCTCTGCTTAGATGAACTATTTACACACATTGTTGCGTCTGCATCTCCAGACGTCATAATCCAGGGCCCTTCTAGTAGTCGTGCCAGTGTGTATGCTGGCAAGATTCTTGAATATATTGATGAAAAACAAGGTGTTAAGATGATTATTAAGCAAGCGATTCCTGAACATGCGGGACTTGGCTCGGGAACACAATTGTCGCTCGCGGTGGGTACAGCAATTGCCAATATTTATGGCAAAGTACTTAGTACAAGAAAGATAGCTGAGATTATGGATCGGGGTGTACGCTCAGGTATTGGTGTAGGTGCATTTTCCATGGGTGGATTTCTGGTTGATGGCGGACGGGGCGAGACTACCGAGGTGCCACCTATTATAAGCCATCTCAATTTTCCCGAGGCCTGGCGTCTTCTCCTGATCTTCGATATCAACTTACAGGGAGTCCATGGGAATTCGGAAACAGAGACATTTCAGAATTTGCCACCGATGCCGGAACAGACCACGGAATACCTGTGCAGGCTCACACTGATGCAATTACTTCCTGCGTTGGCCGAAGAAAATTGCGATCTGTTTGGTGCCGCAATTACCGAAATACAGCATTATGTCGGGGATCATTTTGCCCCGGCCCAGGGTGGCCGTTACTACAGCCAGACAGTAGCACAAATCCTGCCCTGGTTGCTTGAACAAGGGGCCAAAGGAATAGGGCAGAGCTCATGGGGGCCGACCGGTTTTGCCTTGTTTGCCAATGAAACCCAGGCCTATCAGGCCCTGAAACAGGCCCGTGACAAGTGGCAGGATGAATCCAGCCTGAAATTCAAGGTATGCAGGGCCCGTAATCAGAAGGCTGAAATAAGAATCGATAATATTGCTGCAAACAATAATCTTAAGCTCAAGAATATTTAATCTATAACAGAAGACCTAAGGGAAAAAATAATGAAAGATCCGTATCTGTTGCATATTTTCAATCCGACCAGAAATGTTAGCCCATTTGATGTCAACATGGCCTATGAGGCCGAGTTTGATGGTGTGATTCCCTATTCAGAGGTTGGCCTTGGTGACGTGCATGCCTTGACCCAGGACACTATTTTTTCCCGGGGACCGACCGGGGTAAAACGTACCGGTATTTTTATCGGTGGACGTGAATTCGGTCTGGCCCTGGATATGTTGCATCGGGCCAAGGCGGCCATGGTACCACCCTTTGAGGTTTCGGTATTTGCTGATCCAAGTGGTGCGATTACCACGGCAGCCGCACTGGTGGCCTGTATAGAGGTCTGGGTTAAAAAGAAAACAGGTGACAGCCTGGAAGGCAAGAATATCCATATCCTGGGCGGCACCGGGCCTGTGGGAATCTGCGCCGGTATCCTGGCTGCCAACTGTGGTGGGAATGTCTTTCTTGCCTCTCATCGCGGGAAAAAAGTAGGTCAGGAAGCTGCGGATGAATATAACAAGCGTTTTGATGTGAATATGCAAGGTGAAGATTTTGGATCGGAAGCCGCTATTCTCTATATGCTGGAAACATCAGATGTCATGGTGGGTACGGCCAAGGCCGGGGTCAAGATCTTGTCCAAAGCCCAGTTAAAACATGCGAAAAAAATGGTGGTTGCAGCCGATGTGAACGCTGTTCCACCGCTGGGGATCGAGGGTGTAGATGTCAACGACATGGGCAAGGAACTGGATTTTACTCCCAACAAGGCAGTGGGGATTGGGGCGCTCGCCATTGGAAATGTGAAATACAAGGTCCATCACAGGATGTTCGAGATGATGAAGACCACCGACAAACCTTTATATCTGGAACATGTGCAGGCCTTTGAAGCGGCAAGGAAGTATGCCGCGCAATAAACCCTGGCTGGTCATTGCACAATCTGCGCGCGCGCTGGCCTGCTCGGCAGCCAAGGCAGGGATTGAAACTTGTGTCGTAGATCGATTCGCAGATCTGGATACACAAGCTGTTGCCAGTGATGTCAGGTTGATAGAAAGTGATAGTAAAATACTAGATATCAATAAGTTACTAGATATTATTCATGAATATTCTAACCTGAAGTTTGCTGGTGTTGTCACTGGCAGCGGGCTGGAGTCACATACCGATATACTGGAATTTATCAACCGGCACTGGCCGTTGTATGGAAACGATGGAGAGACGGTCAGGGCCTGCAAGGATCCTGTCCTGTTTTTTGATTTACTGGATAAACTGCGCATTCCCCATCCGGAAGTTGCATTGGGAAATCGTGTCATTGAGGGAAAGTGGTTGTTAAAACACACGGGTGGTGCGGGTGGCGACCATATCTCAGGATACGTGCAGGGCGGTGCACTGCCATCGGAAAGTTACCTGCAAAAGAAAATAGTAGGCCGTGCTTTGTCCGTGGTATTTTTGGCGAATGGCAAAAACTGCCAATTGATTGGCATCAATGAAATATGGCCAGTCACGTCAGAAAAAGATGATTACCGTTATCTGGGTGCGGTTACATTACCTGAGATTGGCACACAGCTGTCCGCTGAACTCGGGGAAATCACCCATACACTGGTGCAGGCATTAAAACTCAAGGGGCTGTGTGGCATGGATTTAATCGTTGATGAAAACGATCAATGTCATATTCTGGAGATCAATCCAAGGCCGACGGCCACCTTTGAATTGCATGAGCGCGCTAACAGTCTGTTTGAGGCACATATCCTGGCTTGTCAGGGGAGACTTGAATTCTCACCTGATACAGGCAAAATATATTTTGCACACAAGGTGATATATGCAGCAGAGGATTTCATCTTGCCTGAATTTGTCTGGCCATTATGGGCAACTGACAGACCCGTGTCAGGCAGGGTAATCAGGAAGGATAATCCGGTGTGTATGATCCAGGCGCATGCGGAAAACATCCATTGTATTCATCATCTGCTGGAAAACAGGACACAGGTACTGCGGCAACTTCTGCCCATGCAAAAGCTGGCCGCGTGAAAACAACAAGAAAAATATTACCATTAATTCACAGGAGTGAATATGCAAGAAAGAAAATATCCCAGTGTAAATAAACTCACAGCACCGCTGGTGCAGTCATTGATTGCCGATGCGATCCCCTTGAGACTTGCTGTTTCTGAACTGGCCAATGGCACACAAGTCATTGATGCAGGTATGAAAGTGACTGGTGGTCTGGAAGCAGGCCGCCGTATTGCCGAAATTTGTCTGGGGGGGCTGGGTAGTGTGAAATTACGTGCCTCCACCAATTATGATAAATGGTCATGGCATGTTGATGTCCATTCTTCGCATCCTGTGGTTGCCTGTCTTGCCAGTCAGTATGCAGGCTGGAAGTTGTCCCACGGTGAAGGCAAGGACGCCTTTAATGCGATGGCTTCCGGTCCAGGGCGGGCCATAGGCAGCAAGGAGGAGTTGTTTGATAATATCCATTACCGGGACCAGGCGGACAGTGCCTGTGTCGTGATTGAGGCAGATACTTTGCCTCCGGTAGAGGTTGCAGACAGGATCAGCCAGCAATGCGACATAGCAACTGAAAAACTGGCACTCATCATTACACCCACTTCAAGTTTATGTGGAAGCATGCAAGTCGTTGCACGGGTGCTGGAAACAGCCTTGCACAAGACCCATGCACTGGGATTCCCGCTGAGAAAGGTGATCGATGGAGCGGGCAGTGCACCGATATGTCCACCATCAAGTGACTACATGACTGCCATGAGCCGTACCAATGATGCAATACTCTTTGCCGGTCAGGTGCATCTGTTTGTGTATGCTGATGATAAAGATGTAGAAGATCTTGCAAACAAATTGCCCAGCAGCGCTTCCAGTGATTATGGCAAGCCTTTCGGTGATGTATTCAAGGACGCAGGTTATAACTTTTACAAGATTGATCCCATGTTGTTCAGCCCGGCGCGTGTTGCCGTAACATCTCTGTTGAGTGGAAAGACTTTCCATGCCGGTAAAATAGACAAGGAATTACTGGATAAATCTTTCAGTAACAAGTGTGGTTGAACTCATCCCGCAAATAGCGATAGTCACTGACGACCCAGGTTGGCATGGGCGCGAACTGGTCAATGCCCTGAAAAATCATGGGCTGGGTGCACATTATCTTTCACTGACTGAATGTCAATTTACGTTTGATAGTACCGATCAGGTAGTGCGCATACCTGGTTTTGAACACAGGTTGCCACTGGGTGTGTTTGTGCGTGGTGTACCCGGTGGCACACTGGATCAGGTGATTTTCCGGCTGGATATCCTGCATGCCCTGGTTAATATGGGGATTACGGTATACAACGATCCACATGCCATTGAGCACACTGTGGACAAGGCCATGACCACCTTATTGCTCAAGATGGCGGGACTGCCCACGCCCAATACCTGGGTGTTGGAGTCGATGGAACACGCACAGCAGATCTGCGGCCAGGAATTTGCTCAAGGCAGAACGCTGATACTGAAACCTTTATTCGGTTCACAGGGGATAGGTGTGCATCGCATTACACCTGATACCGGATTAATACACGATGAAAAATTTGCCAGCCTTTATTATTTACAGTCATTCCTTGAACGAAGCAACGCTGAATGGTCTGATATTCGCGTTTTTGTTATCGACGGCAAGGCCATTGCTGCCATGCGGCGCTGCAGTGACAAATGGATCACTAACCGGGCCCAGGGCGCCAGATGCGAGCATCTGGCTATAGATAACGGTCTGGCCCAGCTTGCAGAGGCTGCTGTGCAAGCTGTGAATATCAATTATGCCGGCGTTGATCTCATCCCGGATAACAACGGCAAATTACAGGTGATAGAGGTTAACAGCATTCCGGCCTGGTTTGGTCTGCAAGGGGTCACTGATTTTAACATTGCCGGTTGTCTGATAGATGACTTTGTCCGGTGTATTGGAGAAAGACATGCACTGACTGTATTGTCCTGATGACAACTGCGATGCATAACAAAGATCTCGGCAAAATTGTTTTGTCGAGTTTCCTCACAGAAGTCAACGCATTGAAACCGGGAAATGTCAGCCGCTATGCCGGTGGTCACGGAATGACGATAGATGATTTTGTGTTGAGTGCTGAACTGGTGAGTCCAATCCTGTGCAATCAAAATCTTTCTCTGGGTGAACGGGTGTTGCAAAGTATAATAATCACCAGGGAAAAAGTTGGGTGTAATACCAATCTCGGCATGGTTTTACTGGCTGCTCCTATCATCATGGCAGCAGAGAAAACTAGAACAAATTCAGATATTGCGCTGCAAAACAACCTTAAGATTTTACTTGAAGCTGTTAACAAGACTGATTCCAGATTGATATTCCAGGCCATCCGGGAAGCAAATCCCGGTGGACTTGGACATAGTGATAAATTTGACGTAAATTTATCACCGGATTGCAGTTTAAAGGAGGCGATGGCTGCAGCCCAACAGCGTGATTTTATTGCCAAACAATATGTTACAGGGTTCAATGATATATTTATGGCAGGACTGGCCTGTATAAAAGAATTCACCTCACGCTGGAATCGTGTAGAATGGGCGGCAGTTGCATGTTATCTGACCTTTCTGGCGGGTTTTGCAGACTCTCACATAGTACGCAAATTCGGCAATCAGTTAGCAGAGCAAACAAGAATAAAGGCGATTGCAATCGCTACACAGTTTAAACAACACACAAATCCGGACAATGCTGTCACAGCATTGCTGGAGTTTGACAAGGAACTGAAAAATTTAAATATCAATCCTGGTACTTCCGCTGATCTGACGGCGGCCAGTGTATTGATATATGAATTGAGCAGTACAGGAATTGCAGGTTTACAGACCTGAGTCTGTGTAATCGGCAAAATAAGTAAGGGTAAAACCTTTTAGTTTATATATTCAACAATAGGAAAGCAGCGATGTCTATTTTCAGCAAGCTCTTAGGCTTTCTAACTGGAGGAGATAATAAGATGGCGGTCATTGATAGAGTATTAGTTGGTGAATCACTGGTTGGTGACGGTAACGAAGTTGCCCATATTGATTTGATTATGGGGCCTCGTGGTAGTGCTGTTGAAACGGCTTTTTGTAATGCTTTGACCAACAACAAAGATGGTTTCAGTACTTTGCTGGCTGTTGTTGCTCCAAACCTGGCCTGTAAGCCAAACACAATTTTGTTCAACAAGGTCACCATCAAGGGTGCGACACAGGCAGTTCAAATGTTCGGTCCGGCACAGCGTGCTGTCGCTATGGCAGTAATGGATTGTGTTGAAGACGGCACTATACCTGCGAATGAAGCTGATGATATTTTCATCTGCGTCGGTGTATTCATTCACTGGTTGGCTGAAGACAACAACAAGATACAGGACTACAACTATCAGGCGGTTAAGGAATCCATCAAGCGTGCAGTTGCTCGCGAACCGAAGTCATCCGAGGTTGTAGCCAAGAAAGGATCGTCAGCACATCCTTTCGCAGCGCATGTATAATAATAATAAGCTGTGCGGTCAGGCTGATTAAAATCAGCCATTGCTATGATGATGCCCCGCTCTGCGGGGCATTTTTTTATGTACAAGGATGTACTGTATACTGCTCGTGCAGGAGCATACGAGCAGTGTATGTACAGGATGTACGGTATGCCGCAGGCGCATGGATGCGCAGGAGCGGCGATGTACAGGATGTACGGGTCGAAAATTGTTCCCTACATTTTCGGCACTTCCGCCGCACTGCTCATTCACATCCATGTGATCGCAGTATTAGTACATCCATGTACGTTTCCCTGGCGGTCGTAGCCGCGGGCGCATGGATGCGCAGGAGCGGCGATGTACAGAGGGATGTACGGGTCGAAAATTGTTCCTTACATTTATGTACAGGGAAGTACTGTATGTCGCAGACGCAGGACGCGTAGTAGCGACTTCGACACTTCCGCCGCACTGCTCATTCACATCCATGTGATCGCAGTATTAGTACATCCATGTACGTTTCCCTGGCGGTCGTATCCGCTTATGCAGGACGACATACAGGGATGTATTAGTGTCGCGTGAAGCAGGATGCTGATAGCAACCGCCGCAGGAGCGGCGATGTACATTAATACAATATGCCACGGGCGGTGGACGACTTGCAGGGATGTATTAATGTTGCGGGAAGCACGACTCCAGGGTGGAGGAGGTGAACCGCGTCAGGAACGGCGATCGAGGATAGCTGATAGCGACCGCGCAGGAGCGGTGGCGATATTATTTCAGTGCGGTTATATCCTGGCGGGTTATTTGCCCGGTATGCAGGCCAGTTGCAATAAGGACACCTGCAACACCGGTATTCTCAAGCATCTGCAAATCTGTCACATTTCTGATGCCACCTGCCATGTAAATATTTTTCCCCGCCGATAATGCATTAGTTTTATACAATAATTCAATATCCGGTCCCTCGGATAAACCCACTCTGGCGAGGTTCATGATAATAATATTTTCCGGCCATATCTCAGGTTGCTGTAATAATCTTGTATCACCTGAAAATACACCTTCTTTAAAATCCAGTGATAAAACCAGCTCCGGCACATTGGCAGTCAAATCACGAAGCATATCAGGCGTCACTCCTGTTTCGCTGCCTATTACTTGCGTGATTGAATCCTGATATGTGCCCATAAGATCCTCTTTTTTGTATTTCCCGGCATCCAGCCAGAACGCAAGTTGTGGAAATTGTTGTTGCAGTTGATCGATAACGCGTCTGTTTCCCGTATTATCCCGGATGCTGTCCAGGTCAGCGATATAGAGTGTGGTAAAGGAATACACATTGAGTATTGCCTGTACAATAGTAGAAGGATCACTGCCTGCACAGAGCCCGGATCGGACAGGTTGATAATGTTCACGCTGACCACGTACGGCATGGACAACCTGCCCCTGGTAAATATCAATGACTGGAATAATATGCATTAATGGAAACTATGCGTCTGTTTATTTGTGAGTTTATCACGGGTGGTGGTATGCAGGATGTGGATTTGCCTCCAGCATTGGCCCGGGAAGGGGATATTATGCTGTCCGCATTATTATCGGATCTGCTGGATGCAGGTTTTGACAATATAATTTGCACCCGTGATTCGCGGTTGGAAAAAATCAACGGGAATATTGAAATCATCAAGCCCGGAAAAAACGTATGGCAAACCTGGCAACGGTGTATGGAGGATAGCGCGGCAGTCTGGCTGATTGCACCGGAAACATCCAACGTTTTGTATGAGCTGACCTGTATGGCACAGGCAAGTGGTGGTTTATTGCTGGGTAGCAATTCCGCCGCTGTGGAATTAACCACCAGCAAGTCCAATACCATTCAGTATCTCATTACTAACAATATCCCTGCTGTTCCGATATTGCATGATATTGATAATTTTTCCCCAAATAAGACCGGGTGGGTCATTAAACCGGATGATGGTGTGGGTGCAGAAGGTTGTTACCTGTTCAATGACATTTCTGCATTGCAACGGCATATCAATTATCTCAACAGTAAAAATTATATTGTGCAGGAATATATTCCCGGCATTCCGGCCAGCATTTCAATGTTATGTCTGCAGGGGCAGACTCGGGTATTGGCCTGCAATGAACAACTGTTTAAGTTTGAAAATGGCAAAGGACATTTAAGCGGTGTCGTTGTGAATGGCTTGCGAGTGTATCATCAGGAGCTTGAAATGATCGCCCGTGATATTGCCGGTGTAATTGATGGACTGACCGGCTATGTAGGAGTTGACCTCATTATGGCGGAACAGGGACCGGTCGTGGTGGAGATTAATCCCAGACTGACTACTGCCTATGCCGGCCTGGGATCATCCCTGGGCAGGAATCCGGCCGAAATGATTATGAAACTCATGCAAAACGCACGCTTCCCTGACTTCCATCAGGTAAAATATCAGCCAGTTACAGTCAGGTTTTAAACTTCATGAAGACAAGGGCATTTATTGGTTGGGATATCGGGGGCGCACACCTCAAGATGGCGCATGTTGATAATACCGGAAAGGTAATTGCCGCCCATCAATTCCCCACACCTATCTGGCGGGATTTGCATATTCTTGATGATGCCCTGGCAAATGCAAAAAAATATTTCCCCGCTACATTAACAACTCATGCGATCACGACTACGGCAGAGTTGTCGGATATATTCAGGGACCGTCGTTCCGGCCTGAGAGCGCTCGTTACAAAAACATCTACTATGCTGAATAATGACAACATGCAGTTTTATGCCGGTCCGGCAGGGTGGGTTGATGCCAACAATACGGACCAGTATGTCAATGAGATAGCCTCTGCCAACTGGCATGCCACAGCCAGTTTTATAGCGGAGAGTATAAAAGAGGGGATACTGGTCGATATAGGCAGCACGACCACAGACATTATTCCATTTGCAGCAGGCCAGCTCCTGAACCGCGGCTATACTGATTATGAAAGGTTGGCGTGCAATGAACTGGTTTATACCGGTATTGTACGTACGCCGGTCATGGCCATTACATCACATGCACTGGTCAACGGCAGAAGACAGCCGGTGCTGGCCGAGCAATTTGCCACCATGGCTGATGTTTACCGCTTGACCGGTGAGTTGCAAGAACAGGATGATATGATGCTTACAGCGGACGGGGCCGGTAAATGTCAGTTAGACAGTGCGAGGCGCCTGGCACGCATGTTTGCCATTGATATCAGTGAACAAGCAAATACAGATATGTGGAACAAGGTTGCACATTTCATTGCAGAGACCCAATTGGAAAAGATTAGCAGGGCTTTCGATCAGGTGCGTTCAAACATGCCGGCAAAGGACAAGCCGGTTGTGATAGGTGCCGGCGCAGGACGATTTCTGGTAAAAAAACTGACACAGAATACGGGTGATACCTATATGGATTTTGCTGAAATACTGGATGCCTCCGCAGAGATCAAACCACATGCCGCACGTTCTGCGGCAGCCGTAGCCGTGGCACAACTGGCAAGGTCAGTAGTGTGAGTATCAAATTAACCGAATTGCCTTACCCACGCGATTCGTCTGCCGTATTTTCCGTGATTGCGCATGAACCGTGGAGCATCTTTCTGGACAGTGGGTATCCGTATACGGATACAGGACGCTACGACATACTCGCTGGCCGTCCCTACACGACCCTGATGACATTCGATCAACGAACCATTATTACAGATCAGGATGGCAATCAAACACATTCAACTGAAGACCCATTTAACCTGTTGAAAAATCTGCTGGGAGAAAAACGGGACAATTTCTCTGGTCTCCCTTTTTGTGGCGGAGCATTAGGTTATTTTGCCTACGATCTCGGCAGGCGTATAGAACATCTGCCACAGATTGCCTTTAATGATATTCAGGTACCGGACATGGCCATCGGTCTGTATGACTGGGCAGTGGTGGTTGACCATCATCAACGCCGTAGCTGGCTGGTCAGTTATGGCCGCAACCAGCGCACCGTCGAACAATGGCAGGACCTGTTGCAATTGTTTAAATCCGGTGTAAACCGCCATCCGGTAAATTTCTCTCCACTCAGCAAGGTTGTTTCCAATCTGGATTCTGATTCCTATGCCAGGGCATTTGACCGGATCAAATACTACATTCGAGAAGGGGATTGTTATCAGGTCAATCTTGCACAACGTTTTATGATCAAGGTCAGCGGTTCACCCTGGGATGCCTATCTGCGTTTGCGAAAAATCAACCCGGCGCCGTTTGCGTCGTTCTTTAATCTGCCGGACTGTGCAGTATTGAGTTCATCTCCCGAGCGTTTTCTTAAAGTTACCAATGGCCTGGTGGAAACCAAACCAATCAAGGGCACACGCCGCCGTTCCGCATTTGCCTATGAAGACAAGGCATTGGCAGTAGAATTACTGGAGAGTGAAAAAGACCGCGCTGAAAACCTGATGATTGTTGATCTGTTACGAAACGATCTGGGCAAGAATTGCATCAATGGGTCGGTATCGGTGCCGAAACTTTTTGCACTGGAAAGTTATGCAACAGTCCACCACCTGGTGAGCACGGTCACCGGTCAGATCAGATCGGATCGACATGCCCTGGATTTATTCCGCGGTTGTTTCCCTGGTGGTTCGATCACCGGTGCGCCTAAACTGAGGTCCATGGAAATTATTGAGGAGTTGGAGCCACACCGGCGTACTGTGTATTGCGGTTCCCTGGGTTATATCGGGTTTGATGGCAATATGGATTGTAATATCGCCATACGTACACTGCTTTATCATGACGGCAAAATGTATTGCTGGGCGGGTGGTGGTATCGTGGTTGATTCAGTCATGGAGGCTGAATACCAGGAATGCTTTGACAAGGCCGCAGCACTCCTGCATCTGCTGGAAACAAAAGAGATAAAAGATGTGGGTAGTTAAACTGGGCGGCAGCCTGATCAATACCTGCGATCTTCCTTCGACATTAAAAACACTGGCGGATCATGGCGCAGGGAACGTTGTCATCGTTCCAGGCGGTGGTGTTTTCGCCGATCAGGTGCGCTATCTCCAGAAAGAATTGCAGATTGACGATACGACCGCCCATCGTATGGCACTGCGCGCCATGGAACAGTTTGGAGCATTACTCACTTCACTGGATCCACGTTTCCACGCTGCAAATACTATTGAAGCCATGCATAATTGGCTTAATAAAAAAGAAATTCCGGTCTGGTTCCCTTACGACATGATCGCTGACAATCCGGTGATTAAGGCCACCTGGGATATTTCATCGGACAGCCTGTCACTCTGGTTGGCACAAGCCTTGCGTTGCCAGAATCTGGTATTGCTGAAATCCACTGTCCCGGAGAATGACAATTACTCTGCAGATTTCCTGTCACAGAGTGGTTATCTGGACCATGCGTTTGCCAGTATGATGACAGAGATGCTGGTAAAACCGTGGTGGTTGTTCTATGAACAGATAGAATCTTTTATCAGCTTGCTGGATAACAAGGATGATGCGGCAGCAACGATGAAGGAAATAACCTGAGGATAGCCTGGTTATGTTAACCTGTACCAGCACGGCCTACGCGCAGGGCCAGCGGCCAATGGACTGTTTCCGGCAGTCCAGGATCATACCATATTTCACTCATTTTCTGTTTCAGTTCCAGGACAGGATCGTGTCCATGTTCCTTCAGATAACGTTGTGTAGCGGACCAGGTGCGGATATAACCCATAATTTCATCCAACGTCATGGCCGCTTCTATCTTAAATGCAGGGGTTTGAAGTTCATCAAAAGGGAAGGCCAGTGAACGATAACCTTCTTCCACCAGTTTGCGTTCAGGTGGCCAGTACGATCCGACCGTATCAAAATAGAAATGGCCCAGGACAGAACGCATCTGCGGATTATCAAATTCCATTTTGCCATAGGTCCACACAGCCAGTACACCCTCCGGTTTTAACACGCGCTGTGCTTCTGCATAAAAGGCCGGCAGATCAAACCAGTGTAACGCCTGGGCAACAGTAATCAGATCGATGCACCCGGAATCCAGCCCGCTTTTCTCTGCGGGATTGACATGATACTGGACGCGGGGGTGTTGTTCCGCATGAGCAATCTGTTCTATGCTCGCATCGGTCGCAATGACCTGATCGAAATGCTGTGCCAGTACTACCGCCGCCTGCCCAGTTCCGGTTGCACAATCCCACGCGACATCTTTTTTCAGAGTGACAGAAGCCAGGTATTCAAAAAGGGCAGAGGGATAACGGGGCCTGAATCTGGTATATAGATTAGCAACACTGGAGAAAAGATCCTGGAATTGAAATTGGGTCATAGTTTATTAAATAACAAGGAGGTGTAAATATCACTGTCCGATTCATCATTTTCATAAATTGGTAAAATTCAGATGACACTGAATAGCTGATTACTTTTTACGTGAAGTGAAAACCTTTTTCTTCAGATTGCGGTCCTTCTCACGGGATACCTTTGCCAGGATAGCTTTGAACTGAATTATCTTGTCGAGGAGTTTTCTGTTACTGGTGGCCAGAATCTCCAGCGCCAGCAGACCTGCATTTCGCCCGCCACCAATAGCCACTGTCGCAACCGGTACACCTGCGGGCATTTGGGCAATCGATAATAATGAATCAAGGCCCTGTAATGATTGGCTCTCCACCGGTACGCCGATCACTGGTAAAGGGGTGAGGCTCGCAATCATGCCGGGCAGATGTGCCGCGCCACCAGCGCCGGCAATAATGATCTTGATTCCTTTTTCGTGAGCCGTGCGTGCATATTCTGTCATGTCCAGCGGTGTGCGATGTGCCGAAATAACACGTACTTCGGTGGCCACCTTGAACTCGGCACAGACATCAGCTGCGGCTTTCAGTGTTGGCCAGTCGGAATCACTGCCCATCAGGATGGCTACTTCCACAGGGTTTTTCTTTTTCATGGTTTGTTTCCAAAGGTAATGTATTCAGCAGCCTGTCTGGCTGCAGCATATGCGGTTTCCAGTGTATCAGACACAGCAGTGACATGACCCATCTTACGACCTTTACCGCTCTTTGTTTTACCACCAGAGCACGATCAATTCCGACCGGATACCCCGGACCCAGGTCTGTCCCCAGCAGATTCACCATCACTGCGGCCGGGCGGACCATCTGGGTGGATCCCAGCGGCCAGCCCAGAATGGCGCGGACATGATTTTCAAACTGTGAACAGACGCAGGCTTCAATGGTGTAGTGGCCGGAGTTATGCACGCGCGGCGCAATCTCATTCAAGATGATTTTGTTATCTTGGGTAAGGAACATTTCCACCCCGAAACTGCCGATGGCATCAATCTCGATAATGGCACGGCGCGCAGTCTCCGCTGCCAGATCGGCAACTTCCTTGTCTATCGCGGCAGGGGCCTTCACAACGTGGCAGATATGATCTTTCTGGATGGTTTCGACCACCGGATAAGTTACTATTTTGCCGTTACGCGAGCGCGTGATGATCACGGCCAGTTCCATGGTGAACGGGCAATATGCCTCGATATACAAGCCGTTTATGGCGCCATCCAATTGTTTCCAGGCTTGTTCGATATCTGCTGCAGATGAAACAGTGTAATTACCTTTACCGTCATAACTGTTACGGCGTTTTTTCAAAATCATGGGCCAGCCAAATGCTTTGCCCGCTGACTCTATGTCATCGGGGCTGGAGACTGCGCGGAACTCCGTTACACCAATTCCCGCACCTGAGTAGGTCTGTTTCTGCAAGTATTTGTCCTGTATCAAGGCCATGGTACCTGCCGAGGGGAAGAGGGTATAACCGTGATCTGTTAATACCTTGAGGCTTTCGGCATTCACGAATTCATTTTCCAGTGTCACGATATCCACGTGTGCCGCGAGTTTCAGCAGTTCTTCCGGTAAGTCCCAGTCACCGATCAGGGAATGGGTAGCGAGGGTTGCAGCCGGGCTGACTTTCTTTCTTTCCAGCACGACGACATCACAACCCAGTTGTAATGCGGCCATCGCGGTCATTTTGGCGAGTTGACCGCCGCCGATAATACCAATCCGGTAACTGACAGCGTCGGCAATATCGGTTGCCGGCTTCTGTTGCAGTTTTTTTGCTGTATCTGTATCAGGCATTAGTCATCACATTTTCCGGCTAATAAAACAAAAAAAGTGGCCCCTTAATTTATTAATTTATTTTCTGGGGGCGGCTGGCAATGGGGTGCATAGTATATATGGTTCACCAGCCAGCAAGAAATTTTATTACGGTTTCCAGAGGAACCGGGTAAGAGATGTCCTGCCATCAGGACTGAATGTGATGCCTTCTTCTTCGAGTAATATTCTTTGCAGTCTTGCATAATCCGGATTGCTGCGGCCGCTGATCTCGCCCCTGGCGTTGATCACCCGGTGCCAGGGAATGTCATTATCGGTTAAATGGTTGAGTGCATAGCCGACCTGGCGTGCCTGTCTCGGAATACCGGCGAGTCCGGCTACCTGGCCATAGGTGGCTACACGGCCATAGGGAATCTTTTTTACAACAGCGTAAATTTTCTCGTATGTGGAAGGCACTAATAATCCATTGTATGAATTATTACTGTTTGAATATGATACGGATAACTTTCAATGCAGCCGGTTTGCCGAACTTTTCCTCAACCATGAGCAGCAGGTGCCGATGGTCATAACCTTTCTTGCTGAGTTCCTGGATAATTATTTCCAGAGCATTATTTGACCATTCATATTCAATGGCATCAAAAAGGGTTTGCACCAGAGTTTCCGGATCCAGCATCTGGAATGCATGGCGGTTTGTGGAATTGTCAGTTTTTTGAACAGTAATATCGGTCATAATTACAAGTGGTTACTGTTAATACTTTGTTAAAGTATAGAAAAATTGTACTTATAGAAATACAAACTGTGTCACAGTTTGAAGTAGCTTTATCCACTTTAATATTCAAATTCTTTAGACATCTATTTCGCCTTGTACGGCGAGTGACTTCTTTTCAAAAAGAAGTCACCAAGAAAACCTTTCCCCCGATGTCATGGCCTTTGGCTTCCTTCGTCAGTTGTCAGTTATGACGGGTCGCGCTTACATGAAATCCATGTCATGAGCGCGCTCAACTTTTCATCCTGAAAAGCTGCCCCTATAACTGCCACCTTCCTCAGCATGACAAAGGGGGATTCCCACTCGGCATATTCTTTGATACTAAAAATCATACAGTAGTAATTATTTGACAAACATTTTCAACATAATTTTTCATAGATGCAGAAATTACTTCAATTTCTTCCGGGCTAAATTGTATTTTTGAGTTTAATTTAATTTCCAACTTAATGTCTCGAGGTTGTGCGTTGGTTACCTGCCTCATTAATTTTGCATCAATTAAAGATCCCGCATGCGCGATAGCGTTGCGGCATGCTTGCGCCAGTATTATATTATTTACATGATTATTTTTAATTAATTCAATACCCAAGTAATCTTTAAATGAACGATATATGCTTTGCATGTCTTGAAAACTAATATCTTTCTTATCAACGAAAAAATCAGGAAATGTTTCTGCTAAATTAAACTCACTTTCATTAAGCTCTCTAATAGAGAATTTTATTTCTTCAGAAAGTAATTTCTCTAACGGTTTTTTATTTAAACGGTCAGTCAAGGACGCTTTAAATAGGTCAGAGATTGTTGATCCAAAATATGATACAAGGAGGACAACTGCTAGATTAAAGATTTCTTCATACTTTATTCGTAAAGAATCATTGGCTCGAATTTGTTTTAAATTTTTAATGGTTCCTTCAGCAGTTAATGCAGGATTATCCAGATGGTGATGTTTTCTGAGCCTTCCATGTAATTTTTCTATCGAGTCAATTATCATATCCATGAGGAAGTGATCAAAATTAACCAACGTATTAACAGATTTTAGATTTTTTTCAAAGGTAGTTAATATACTAGATATATTACTATCTGATGCTAGGTCTGACATTCTTTTAAAGGAAATATACTTATTGAATTAGAGAGTGAAAAAGAAAGGAACTCTATATAAGCAGCTCCTATCAGGAATAAGAAGGCCTGGCATCCGGAAGAGGCTGGAGATGCCAGGCAATAATCGAGCATCCGGCTCGATTGTCCGCTACGGCGGTCACGGTAAATCTTTTAACTTGCTGCTCACCGGTTGTGCAGACCAGCGTTTCAATTGTGGGCCGATCTGCCAGTACTGATCCGAATTATTTCCGGCGCTTACACCAAGTTCCGTTTGCCAACGGCGTTTGGCGGCAAGCTGTAAATGTAAACGTTTTATTCCCACGTCAGTGCACCACCGGTTTGATATTCCGTTACGCGGGTTTCAAAGAAATTCTTTTCTTTCTTCAGGTCCATCATCTCGCTCATCCACGGGAACGGATTGCTGGCCTTGGAATATTGTTCCGGCAAACCGATCTGTGAGCAGCGGCGGTTGGCGATGAACTTGAGATAGTCCTCAAACATGTTGGCATTCAGTCCGAGTATGCCGCGCGGCATGGTGTCATGTGCGTAACGTATTTCGAGTTCAACGGATTCTCGGATCATCTTGATGATCTCTTCGCGGAATTCCGGTGTCCACAGTTGCTGGTTCTCGATCTTGATCTGGTTAATCACATCAATACCGAAATTCATATGCATGGATTCATCCCGCAGGATGTACTGAAACTGTTCGGCGCAACCGGTCATCTTGTTGCGGCGACCCATCGAGAGTACCTGCACGAAGCCCACGTAAAAGAAGATGCCTTCGAAGATCACATAGAAGGCGATGAGGTCACGCAACAGACGCTGATCATCTTTTGTCGTTCCGGTATGGAAATTCGGATCACCCAGACTCTTGGTAAATTTCATCGCCCAGGTTGCCTTGTCATGAATGGACGGTATTTCACGGTACATGTTGAATACTTCTGCTTCATCAAGGCCGAGGGATTCCACGCAATACTGATAGGCATGTGTATGCAGGGCTTCTTCAAACGCCTGGCGCAGTAAATACTGCCGGCATTCCGGGTTGGTGATGTGGCGATACACAGCCAGTACCAGGTTATTGGCCACGAGCGAATCGGCCGAGGCGAAAAAACCAAGATTGCGCTTGATGATGGTACGTTCATCTTCGCTCAGGCCCTGCGGGTTCTTCCACAGCGCAATGTCAGCATTCATGTTGATTTCCTGCGGCATCCAGTGATTGGCACAGCCATCCAGGTATTTCTGCCAGGCCCATTTGTATTTGAAGGGAACCAACTGGTTCAGGTCCGCCCGGCAGTTGATCATCTTTTTGTCATCGACCGTGATACGGCCGGCACCGAACTCGACTTCTTCCAGCCCGGTCACGCCGTGCTGTGCATCATTGGTGTCTTCTGTCTTCGAAGCAGGTGAGGGTGTTGGTCTTTCCCTGGGCAAACGCACCTTCTTTACTGTGATGTCTTCATCATCATCATCACCTCCGCGCGTGACAGGTGGCAGATTCGTTTGAACTCTGGCTGATTTCGCAGCGACTATCGGATCATCCCAATTCAACATTGTTAACTACCCCCTTCTGTTTTATTGTCTTGTATTAAATTCCTGGTAAATATGGGCCACTACGCATGACTGTCTGATTGCGCAATACGCCCATTCCTGTTGTGTATCACTAATTCACTGTGCTGGTGACGGCTGATTTCGCGGGCCATCATGACGGCATATGTCTTGATGTCGTAATGTCTGCAGGCACGTTGTCCGCCACCTCTTTTTACCTTCCATCCACCATTCGAATCTGGAACTACGTGATGTGTCTTACGAGTCATAACACGGCCCTCCCGATCAACGGTTCATTTGTAACTGGGTTACTGACATGCCTCACAATCCGGATCATTGATGGCACAAGCCCTTGGTGCACTGGCATCTATAGAATCAAGATTACGCTGTACGGCCGCGAGTTTATTTTCACGGCCACCGGAGAGGGTGCTCTTCTCCACATGGGTCGCACCCATGCTGCGCAGGTAATAAGTGGTCTTCAAACCCCGTATCCACGCGAGCTTGTAGAGGTTGTCGAGCTTCTTGCCGTCCGGGTCTGCCATGTAGAGATTCAATGACTGGGCCTGGTCGATCCATTTCTGGCGGCGGGCACCGGCCTCTACCAGCCAGCGCGCATCAATCTCGAACGCAGTGGCGTAGATGTCTTTCAGATCATCCGGGATTCGGTCGATCGGTTGCACGCTGCCATCAAAATACTTGAGGTCATTGACCATGACTTCGTCCCACAGATCGCGGGATTTAAGATCGCGCACGAGATAGGGATTAATCACGGTGAATTCACCGGACAGGTTCGATTTGACGAACAGGTTCTGGTAGGTTGGTTCGATCGACTGGGCGACACCGCAAATATTGGAGATGGTAGCGGTCGGTGCAATCGCCATGGTGTTGGAGTTGCGCATGCCGATCTTTCTGACGCGTTCCCTGAGGCTGTCCCAGTCCAGGGTCTGGCTGAAATCCGCCTGCAAATATTCTTTGCGGTCTTCCGCCAGCATGTTCATGGAATCGATCGGCAGGATACCCTGGCTCCAGAGCGAACCGGGGAATGAAGGATAAACACCACGTTCTTCCGCCAGTTTGGTGGAGGCCTGGATGGCATAGTAACTCACGGCTTCCATGCTGGTATCAGCGAAGGTGATGGCCTGTTCCGAGGTATAAGGGATGCGCAGTTTATACAGTGCGTCCTGGAAACCCATAATGCCAAGGCCGACGGGGCGGTGACGCAGGTTGGAACGGCGTGCCTGGGGCACGCTGTAATAGTTGTAATCAATCACGTTATCCAGCATGCGCATGGCGGTGTTGATGGTTTTTTCCAGCTTCCCGGTATCCAGTCCGCCATCTTCATTGATGTGCTGGGCGAGGTTCACTGAACCCAGGTTGCACACGGCGATCTCATCGACTGAAGTATTCAGGGTGATCTCGGTGCACAAGTTGGATGAGTGCACGACGCCAACATGGCGCTGTGGTGAACGCAGGTTGCATGGGTCCTTGAAGGTAAACCACGGATGGCCGGTTTCGTACAACATGGACAGCATCTTGCGCCAGAGGTCCAGCGCCAGCATGGTCTTGTAAATCTTGATGTCCCCGCGTGCAGCCTTTTCTTCATACTCAACGTAACGCTTTTCAAATGCTTTACCGTAGAGATCATGTAAATCAGGTGTTTCATTAGGAGAGAACAGTGTCCAGTTGCCTTCTTCAACCACACGCTTCATGAACAGATCCGGGATCCAGTTGGCGGTGTTCATGTCGTGGGTACGGCGGCGGTCATCACCGGTGTTCTTCCTGAGTTCCATGAATTCCTCAATATCAAGATGCCAGGTCTCCAGATAGGCACACATGGCGCCCTTGCGCTTGCCGCCCTGATTGACAGCCACAGCGGTATCATTGGCCACCTTGAGGAACGGCACAACACCTTGTGATTTGCCATTGGTCCCTTTGATATGGGCGCCCATGGCTCGCACCGGCGTCCAGTCATTACCCAGGCCACCGGCAAATTTTGATAACAGCGCATCGTCCTTGATAGCACTGAAGATGCCATCCAGATCATCAGGCACGGTTGAGAGATAACAACTCGACAACTGCGGACGGCAAGTACCGGAATTGAACAGCGTCGGTGTTGAATTCATGAAATCAAATGACGAAAGTAATTCATAGAATTCAATGGCACGGCTTTCACGGTCCAGTTCATTGATGGCAAGGCCCATGGCGACACGCATGAAGAAGGCCTGTGGTAACTCGAAACGCTGTCCGTGTGAATGAATAAAATAACGGTCATACAGGGTTTGCAGGCCGAGATAGGTGAACTGGTTATCACGCTCTGCCTTTAATGCCTGACCCAGTCGCTTGAGATCATATTTGGTCAGTTCGTGGTCGAGCAGTTCGAGTTCGGCACCACGCTGGATAAATTGTTTGAAGTAATCCCGGTAGCTTTTAATCATCTCCTTATGGGTCGCTTCTACCGGTGCTCCGTGCAGGAAACTCAGTGCTTCATGGCGCATATTGTCCAGTAATAACCGGGCAGCGACATGGGTATAATTCGGTTCTTTTTCGATCAAGGTGCGCGCGCTCATGACCAGTGCCGGATTCACATCAGACTCATTAATGCCATCGAACAGATTACGCAATGTGTCATCAATGATCAGGGCCCCGTCAACTTCATCCAGGCCCTGGCAGGCTTCAGCCACAATTGAGCGCAGGCGATTGATGTTCAGTGGGGCCTTGCTGCCATCGGCCAGGGTGACCCGGATCGGGACAGAGGATTTTTCCTGGGCCACGGCAGGTTCTGCGGCAACACTGGCAGCGCGTTCGCGGGCACGTTCTTCACGGTAAATCACGTAGGCGCGGGCAATCTTCTGTTCACCGGCACGCATCAGCGCCAGTTCGACCTGGTCCTGAATATCTTCGATATGCACCGTGCCACCCCCCGGCATACGGCGGGTGAGGGCATTGACGACCTGACTGGTCAGATCCTGAATGGTTTCATGGATGCGTCTGGATGCAGCAGCAGTGCTTCCTTCTACACCAAGAAAGGCTTTGGTCACAGCCACACTGATCTTGCTGGCATCAAAGCGAGTCACTTTGCCGTTACGGCGGATTACCCGGTATTCTCCGGGCAGGTTTGCATTGATCTCGACAGATGAATTTTCATCGCGAACGTACCCGGCCGGGTGTGGCGTAACGTTTTTATTAGCCCCGGTGACAGATTCAATAGCCAGTTTTTCAGCCTCCATTAACCCCTCCAAACCATGTTCTGTTTTTTATCGTTCCAAAATTCATCAAGAATGCTTGGAAACATATTGATATTTTTAGTGTAAGTGAGATCTATAGCACCACTATAAAATGTGGTCAAGTGCTAATTAAACCACAATATAATGTGGATTGTCCTGTTATTATCAGTTGAGTTTTCTGTGGATAAAATGCGCATAAATCAGCCGGTGTGGATGCTGCTTCGCACCAATCACAGTGGATTCATGCGTTTACCGGGAAAGGGGTGGTTTTATATTGCCGGGATTCTGTCGGTGGATATGTGCAGGGACATCGCTCGATGCACAATTCCTGTGCAAAAATTATTCAGAAAATGCGTAATCGATCAAAAAATTAACTTTGTATCAATAAAACTGACTGATCGTTAACAACTCAATCCTGGTTTTAATGAAGACTATTTTCAGATTTTTGAATGACTGCCATCACATAAGGGTTGATTGCCGGTCTTTTTACAAGCGCAGAACCAGATTTGTGTAGTTTCTGTTGCGGTGTATTTCAGGGGACTCTTGTCTGATCCTTTGTGGGAGCCGTCACAGAAGGGCTGGTTCCTGCTCATGCCGCAGGCACACCACCAGTATTCCTGACCTGCAGTGACATCAACAGGAATCGGGCTCTTGTAAGCAGTTTCTGTCATTTTCTTATCTCCCTGTAGTTACTAGGAAGTTATATTAATCGCAGCGCACCAAACTGGCGCGTCATGGCACATCAGTATAGTATTAATGCCCAATATAATTAAAAAAGTTTTCCGTATTTTCTTGTTACAGATACCTGTCCGGAGGTAATGCATGTCTGCACAACTCAAACCTGAGCGTCAAGAATTCCACGGCGGTTGCCCGCATGATTGTCCGGATACCTGCTCCATGGTATTCGAAGTTGAAGAAGGGAAGCTCGTAGGTGTCAGAGGGAATAAAGAACATCCCATGACCCGGGGCGGTCTTTGTGTCAAGCTAAATGATTATGAAAAGCGTCACTATCATGTGGACCGTGTCTTATATCCGTTACGTAGAACAGAACCAAAAGGCAGCAAACAATTTGAACGTATTTCCTGGGACGAGGCACTGGATGAGATTACCGCCAAATGGAAAGCCATTATTCAAGAATACGGCCCGCAGGCAATCATTCCTTACAGCTACCTCGGACATCAAGGCCTTGTGCATGGGTTAAATGGTGGTGATGCATTTTTCAATCGTCTTGGTGCGACTGTTTGTGAACGTACCTTTTGTGGTGAGGGATCGTGCACGGCCTGGCTGTTGACCGTTGGCCCTACTGCCGGTGTCGATCCGGAAAGCTACCTGCATTCAAAATATATCGTGCTCTGGGCCTGCAACAGTGTGAGTACCAATCTGCATCACTGGCACATTGTGCATGATGCAAAAAAAAAGGGGGCCAAGGTGGTGGTGATCGATGCCTATAAATCCAAAACCGCCAAGCATGCCGACTGGCATATCTGTCCCCGTCCGGGTACTGACGGCGCCCTGGCGATGGCGGTGATTAACAGCATAATCGAACAAGGATTGGTAGATAAGGATTACGTTGAAAAATACACCATCGGGTTTGATGAACTGGCCGAACGTGCCAGGGAACGTACCCCGGAATGGGCAGAAAAAATTACAGGCGTTTCTGCGGATGATATTCGTAAATTCGCGCGGGAGCTGGCGACGGAGCAACCTGCGGCAATCCGAATGGGTGTGGCACTTGAGCGGCATTATGGCGGCGGCCAGACGATACGTGCGGTGACCTGCATACCTGCCCTGACCGGGGCTTGGCGGCATGTGGGTGGCGGTGTCACGCAATTCCCGGTATGGGAACATCCCTACAAGTTTGATGTGATTTGCCGTCCTGATTTAATCCCTGAAGGCACACGTGTAGTCAGCAATTTACAGATTGGCCGTGCCTTGACAGGCGAGATACCACTGGATCCACCGATTAAATCGATGATGTGCTGGAATTCAAATCCGGTCACACAGGCACCGGAAGCAGACAAGATTGTGAAAGGGTTGATGCGTGAGGATCTGTTCCTGGTTTCTGCGGAACATTTCATTTCAGATACGGCGTCTTATGCTGACATTGTGTTGCCTGCGTCCATGGGTGCGGAGATGGAAGATATCATCCTTTCATGGGGACATCTGTATCTCACTTACAATACCAAGTGTGTTGATTCACCGGGTGAAGCCATTCCGAATAATGAAATCTTCCGCCGCCTGGCCGAGCGCATGGGCTTTGAAGATGAAAGATTAAAATGGTCGGATTCTGAATGCCTGGAGAATTTTATCGACTGGAATGCGCCTGCCTGTGATGGTATTGATCTGGACTATCTGCGTAAACATGGTTATGCCCGTCTTAATGTCGGTACCAAGGATGATCGTTGCCCACATAAAGAAGGTAAATTCCCGACGCCTTCAGGCAAATGTGAATTCTATATAGAAGGGGCAAAGAATTTTGTCGCCGCGCCATTCCGCCAGATGTATGAGGGTTTTCAACCGGGTGAACCTTTGGACAGCTTGCCGGATTATGTCGGACCCAGGGAGAGACCGGAAACCAATCCGGAACGTGCGAAGAAATATCCGTTGAATATTGTGTCACCCAAGAGCCACAGCTTTCTCAATTCTTGTTATGCCAACATGGACTACAAGATCAAGGAGCAGGGCGAACAGTTCGTGTTGATCAATGCCGCCGATGCCGGGACGCGTGGAATCAAGGACGGTGATATCGTGCGTGTGTTCAATGATCGTGGTGGCTTTGAAGGTGATGCCCAGATCACGGATGATGTGAACCCGGGTATAGTTGTTGCCACGCTGGGTTACTGGCGGCAATTGAACAACGGTACGGTGAACGCGATCAGTTCAGCCGAGTTTACTGATATGGGTCATGCGCCGTCGTTCTCAGACAACCTGGTCCAGGTAGAGAAAGTCGCCTGACAAGAGCAATAATGATCAACACATCAGGGAGATGGTAACTAAAGGTAAAAGCCGCAGTGGTTACACAATCACTGCGGCTTTTTTATTGTGAATTCAAAGAATAAGTAGGCTACTAACTTGGGGGTCGGGAGTTCGAATCTCTCCGGGCGCGCCAAATCTATAAATCTATGGGGTAGTCTATACTAACACTGTCCCATAGATTGTTAACTGTCCCATAAATATAGATAGAGTTATACCGAATATAACCTATATTCATTCAATCATGTTAGATAAACTCAATGATGTAGTTTATTTCCTTATAGTTATAGGCGGATCCTTCGTATTAGGTGTAATTGCCGGGACAGGAATTAATTTATATCCATCTATAGAAAAACTTTCTTGGGAAGCTATTATCGGTTTCTCATCTTTATTTATTGCAGTTCTAGCATTTGTACATACTATTATACAAGGCTATGAAGCAAATAAATTTAATAAATCTACTGTAAGGCCACAACTAACAACATGGACGCATTCTGACTACAACAATATGTCATTTGATGTATTTATTAGAAATAATGGTATTGGCCCTGCATTAATCATGAAATTTAAATATTTAGTTGACGATATTCCTATTGAAGGTAAGCGGGCAGAAGTTGTGAAAAATTTATTATTAAAGTTATTCCCTGACTATCAATATACGTTTACCTCAGCATATGTAGGCCCATATTATGTAATGAGAGCAGGTGAAGAAGTAAAATTATTTAATATTATTTTTGATCATGAAAAAAAGCCTACTAAAGAGATTGTTGATGCTGCTGCAGATAAGGTAGATATCATTATTAATTATGAGTCAGTGTATGGAGAAAAACTCGATATGAATACAAAAAAAATGATACAGATGACTAATTTATTTTAGAGGTTTAACAACCTCTGCTTTTCTTCTGTAAACTCTTTCCGTAATTCCCATATTCGAGTGTCCAAGCAGTAATCTTGCATGTTCAGATTCTGTATCACTAGCAACCTTTGCCCGCAAATCATGCTCGGTGAATCTTTCCTTAACATTCGTCCTGGTTAACACCTTATCCATAAACCGTCCCCAGATAGAATCAAAACCATTGGCTGAGGCATCAGGCTTGATATAGGGTTGTCCCTTGTTGGTGTGAAATAGCCAGATGGAGTAAATCTTTTTTCTGAGCCGGGTTATTTCCTCGATTAATGCACGTAGTTCGTCTGACCATTCGATAATCAATTTCTTGCCGGAACTGTGCGCAGTCTTTCGGGGTGTGACGTGAATTCCGTCCTCTTTCAGGTCTGACATTTTGACAGAGAGCATGTCACCACGGCGCATGCCTGTGAGTAGCTTTAACCGAATATAGGCCTTGATGAACGGGGAGGCGACTTTCAATGCTTCCTCAATCTCCCAATCTTCCACATACCGCCGCCGGGGTGGGGTGCTGAATTTCCGGACTTTGCCCTTGATGGGGTGGTTCTCGCAAAGCCCCCATTCAATCGCCTTGGTAAAGGCATGACTTAACACTTCAATGTCATGATTGGCCGCTTTCTTGCCATCTCTCCCGCGTTTGTCCCGGTACTGATACACATGGATAGGTTTGACTGCAGTGATGGGCATGTGCCCGAATACTGGTTTCAATTTACGAATCGCGATGAGATTTAACTCCTGCGATTTCGGTGCCTTGGTGGGGATAACTTCCAGCGCATATCGGTCAAGTAACTCCGCCATGGTTTTGGCATTGGCGAAGATGTCCAGCCGGGTTGCCCAGACCCGGTAGGCTTCGTTTAACGTCTTGCCGAGCCGATATTCTTTCTTGCCTTCCCAGAGTTCCTCAAGGCCAACAGGAACGCGGTAGTAATACGCTCCGTGCTTAAATCGCCAGCGAGCCGGCAATCCGCGATTCTCTTCACGCCGGGGCTTCGGACTCATTGGAACATACTGAAATCAGGTTCAGCCTCTTGTACCTTTTTTGGGGGATTGTACCCATCCATGACAGCTTCGAAGTGGTTTCGAGAGACTACCGGTTTTCCATCAGCGCGGATAATGAAAGTAATACCCAACTTGCGGAGGTATCGGATTTGAGCACTAGGCTTGACCTTTCCGGTAATCTTCCGAAGTTCTTCAGATGTCAGACAGATACTCATAAACTTTTTACCTTTAGCTTCTCCTGTTCCGCTTTCGCATAGGCGCAGCTCACCCGTCAAGCAACGGTTGTGAGCTGCGCTGACAACCGTTGTAGTTACAAACCCGGCGAAGTGTCCGACTCGGGTAGGGATCCACTTGTGGCAGGATCTCGCCAGAGGCTTGCCAGCCCCGATGTTACGTCCGGCAGGTTGTTCGAGAAATAAATCTCGCCATCCTTCGTGACGTACTTACTCAGGTACATGCTGACAGCGTTGTTTTTTTCCACCGGCTCAACACGTGCCCAGCCGTTCTTGTTGCCCATCTCAGCCCAGATATCCATGTAGGATAAGCGCCGGGTATCACCAACTCCGGTGATGAGCAGATGCAAAT
>Ga0209541_10001223_pt1 | contig 51528 bp, 66 predicted proteins | sample RifCSPlowO2_01_FD_184027 | JGI IMG/M metagenome (GOLD analysis project Ga0209541, IMG submission 184027) | Groundwater microbial communities from Rifle, Colorado - Rifle CSP2_plank lowO2_0.1 (SPAdes) (version 2) | ecosystem: Environmental > Aquatic > Deep subsurface > Groundwater | place... | reverse complement strand
CATCATTTTGGCAATCTCGAATAAGGTCAGTTCTTTCCAATATCTAAGCCACAGAAGGCGGCGAGTTTTGTAGGGCAAAAGGTTCAGGCAGTCATTAACCCCGACTTTGAGTTCCTCTAAGACTAAGTATTCCTCGGGTGAGAGCTCGCTGCTTTTGTACTCGGCCAAGCGCTTAAAAGTTGGGGTGATGATACGAGAGCGCTCATTGACCTGATCGCGGTAATAGTCTGCGGCTTTATTGAGAGCAATCCGGCAAAGCCAGGTAAAGTAGGTACTTTTGTGTTCGAAACTGTTCCAACCTTTCCAAGCAGCTTCAAGTGTACGGGAGAAAACTTCTTCGACTGCGTCCTGGTCACCGCCTACGCGCTTGACGATGAATTTAGTCAGGGGTAAAGCCAATTTTTTGTAAATAACCTGAAACGGCTCCGGCGCAGGTTTGTATGGGTTTTTCCTCATTTCCCTGACTAACAGTATACCATGACCGATAAAGCTCCAATCAAACAATTAGTTACCTGAAGAAATTAAAAGGGAACCTTCGGGGTTTGTGATTTGTTTGGTCATCAGGCTTCAATAGTGGTTTAACTACCTCGTCAAGAGTTTGAAGATTTGGGGGAACAACTCCAATTACGCAGCCGGTGTCTTTGATAACTCTTGTTAACTCTTTTAAGATAATTTCGTGAGAAGGTAAATCTGTCTTGATGTCTGGGTCTTCACCGACCAACTTTTGAAGGTGACTTTCGATAATTGGTGTAACAAATTCGGAAATGTAACTTTCAAGAATGTGCGCTGCCAGCTCTCTTTGCATCGTGGCTAAATAGTGCGGAAAATTCTCGTAGACCTCATCACGCTGCAAGTTTCCAGCTGCCATCTCTTCTTTTATAAGTTCTGCCAAATGGAGAGCGTTGGGGGCATAAAAAATAAATTCTACATTGCTGTCCCATGGTCCCTCGTTTATTTCTTTCTGAAGCGCTCCAGAATTAAATGGGTTTAGTGGAACTTGATGTTCTTGTACCTGGTATTCATAGTCTTTAATTTTTCTGGCTAAGTGCTCGAGAATGAATTCTAAGTGTTGGTCGCTTTCAATGAACTGATCAAGATTTATGATTCTTTGGTGTCTGGGAGCATTTGCCAAATTACGCATTTTCTCTCGTGCTTCGCGTACTTGGTCTCTAATGGATTGTTTGTCTATTAAACCGTCGGCCGCGCTTTCTAGATTTAAGGCATACTCTTCAAGCGAGGAGATGGCTGACCGACCATTATTTTCTAGCTCTCTGAGTTTTTCTTGTCGGATGTTAAATTCTTGGTTAGACCAAGAGAGGGTATTAACGTCGACTTGAGCAAGGGGCAGAATAATTGGAACTGGGAGCTCGGTAATTACGTTGTTCCAGGCTTGTTCAGTAATTAGCTGGAGTTGATGAAGTTGTTCCGGGGTGACACCATTTTTTGTGCCTGAGCGCAGAGATTTTAGGTTTAGAAGGTGGGCGTCTCGATTGGCAATGCAACTTTCTTGCCAAGACTGGTAAGTACTGATGAGTTCATGGGTTAAGCTTCCTATTTCACCTTCTGAAGCTAATGCGAGTATTGTACTTGGTTTTACAATATAACTTCTGACGGGTTCGGTTACCCATGCTTCTGTTTGGGATCTAGCTTCAGTTGTAATTCTGTCCAGCATATAACTAAAAAACTCTACTTTAGAGAGTTTAGATTTATGATAACAGGACGTATTATGACACTGTTTGAATAGATAAACAAGCGCGCTGCCAGGGCACTTGTGTTGAATTTTTAACCACTTGACTAATAGTATAGTAGCGAGGGGGTTTAGCGAAGGGACACCCTTTTCCTCAAACGGCTGTGGAGTAGGCTTTAATTGCACTTCATATCCAGGAGGAGGCCCTCAACAGAATTTTGAGAAGTTAGACCACGGATCGTGGGTGATCCAGATTCAAGATGACCAACAATGTGCATTATGAAACGGCTCCGGCGCGGGTTTGTGAGTTTTTGTCATTCGTTATTTATTTTACCAACAAAAAACCACCCTTGCGAGTGGTTCTTTGACCATCTGCACACCAGTGCATCAGAATCACGTTTGTCTAATGATAATGTATCAAGAAAAACCAGAAATGTCAATCCCTGGTTTGATGAGAGGCGTGGACCTGGGGGGAGTTGAACCCCCGCAATCAGGTTTGACAGACGTAATTCCGCACCGGCGCAGGCCCACGCCGGTTTCAGTATAACACGTGGGCTAGGAATCATTTCCCTGACTAACAGTATACCATGACCGCGGAAGCCCGCCGGATTACCATGGGCCCGTTCGAAGCTGCTTTGAGGCTAGGTGCACGAGAACAGAGAGTACCGGCGACTATACATCCAACTGAGACAAACAGTAAACCAAATGGAATAAGAAACGCAGATGATCTTAGCTGGCTGGGGTTTAGAGAATTTGAGAGAGATTTGGGAGTAGTGGTCGGGCAGATGTTAGAATACCTTGATGAAAAATAGAAAATCTTTAATATTGGTTAAACTCGGGGGTAGCCTGATTACAGATAAGAAAAAACCTTTTACGGCAAAATTGGATGTCATTAAACGTCTAGCAAAAGAAATTCACCGGGCCCAGGGGAAAGTTGATGCAAAACTGATTGTTGGCAATGGCGGGGGTTCGTTTACGCATTTTGTTTCAGAAGAATACGATTTAATTAACGGATTAAAAAACTCGACTAGTTATAAAGGATTGGCCCAATTGCAAGAGGCAACCGTAAGGTTAAATCAAATAGTAGTCCAGGAGCTTATAAAAGCAGGCGAAAATGCTTTTACCCTTCATCCTTCAAGCTTCATCTTTGCCGACACTAAGCAGCTGAATAAAGTTTTTTTGGAGCCGCTACTCAAGTTGCTCACGCTGGACATGCTGCCGGTGGTCTATGGGGGAGCGATTTTTGATTTACAAAAAGGAGTGATTGATTTTTCAACTGAAAAAACTCTTAACTTTCTGGCTTTACAGCTGGGTAAATATTACAAGATTGAGAGAGTCATTTATTGTAGTAAAACAGATGGCGTCTACGATCATAAAGGTAAGACAATCGCGATGATAATGACAAAAGATTTTCCCAAAGTTAAGAAATTGATTGGCAAGACAGAGGGCATAGACGTCACGGGTGGAATGTTGCACAAAGTTGAGGAGTCTATAAAACTGGCCAAAAGTGGAATTCCATCGCTGATTATCAATGGAAGTAGAAAAAATGAGCTTCTTGATGTACTATTGATCGGTTCTCATCACGGTACGCTTATAAAATGAATAAAGATAAAGAAAAAAGAGAAGCCGACCAAGCCTTACCCTGGGGAGTAGGGGTGATTATCAGGCACTCGACTGAACCAGATAAAGTTCTTGTAGTTCAAGAAGCAACATCTGATGGAAATATTGGCAAAGAAGTGGGGATGCTTACTTTTCCTTCAGGCCACGTTGAATTTGGAGAAACACCAGAACAAGCAGCCTTAAGAGAAGTTCTGGAGGAAACGGGTTATCGGATTGAAATAGATTATTTACTGGGTCAATATACAATTCCGGGCATAGTTGGGTTTGCTTTAGTTGCTAATGTTGTGGCTGAACCTGATTGGTCATTTATTAGACCCGACGACGTGCTGAATGTGGCTTGGGTTTCAATTAATGAATTTGTAAATGGGGGGTCTAACTTGCGGCCTGGAAATCAGGCGGCGGTTGAAGATTATTTAGCTGGTAGGCGCGAGGTAATAAGAGATTTGAGATGAGGCATGTTATACTAATTATTACTATTAATGACAGAAAAGTTGTTGGCTCTTCCAAAAGGTACGGTTGTTCCCGATCATCTCGCCATTATCCCAGATGGTAATAGGCGCTGGGCCAGAGCCCGGGGGTTAGATCCGATTGAGGGCCACAGGGCCGGTGCCAAGCGTGCGATGGAACTAATTCGTGCCGCCAGAAACCTTGGAGTTCACACGACCACTTTTTGGGGCTTATCAACTGAGAATTGGCGTGAGAGAAACGAAAAGGAGGTCAAATGGATCATGAAAATTATTGGTAAAATTATCGATGATAATGTTGATGAGGCAAATAAAGATGGTGCGAGAATTGTTCACTTGGGTAGGAAGGAAAGATTACCCAAGACTTTGATCGACAAAGTAAATGAAGCGGAAGATAAAACTAAAAATAACACTAAATTTATTTTTAATATTGCCCTGGACTATGGCGGCCAGGACGAGATTGTAAGGGCGATTCAGAAAATGATAAAAGCGAAAGTTAGAGCAGGGGATGTCGACATTAAACTTGTTGATAAATATATGGACACAGCAGATCAACCTTATCCATACCCAGATCTTTTTATCCGGACGTCAGGCGAACAAAGAACTAGTGGCCTTCTGCTTTGGCAGAGCCACTACGTTGAAACCTATTGGGAGGACGATCATTTTCCTGATTTTTCTCCTGAGAAAATGCGTGAGGCGATTTTGGATTACTCCCGGAGGCGAAGAAGATTTGGTGGGAATGACGCGGTTGAGCATTTAAAATTCAAGCCCGAGTTAACGGCTAAGCTGGAGCTTGATTGGTGGCGGCTATCAAAAGTTCCCGAAGGCACCAGATTCAGAGATTTTGTAATTGCTTACCTGGCTGAGCAATATGGAATCAGCAAAAAGCATGCCGGAGCGGCGGCCAAATACCTGATTTGGGCCCTGGCTAATGGAAATAAGAAAGATTGGAAAGCTGCTACCCGCCATTTGAAGAGCTTTTACAAATTAATCAGGGACCACATTAAACTGGCTTTCGAGCCCGAAATCGTGGCCAGTCTTAAAGTAAAGTTCTGGCAAAATCCGGAGGATGAAGCCGCAAGAGCGCTTTACGCGGAGGAATACAGAATTAGTGATTTTCAAGCCGCTAAGGCAGCCCATTTGCGGGTTCTGGCCCAAAAAGAGCGCACCCTGGCGCTTGAGAGTGGCAACGAAACTCATTGGAAGCGGGCCCAGGATTATCTTCAAAAGCACTACAAAGCCCTCAAGGACCGCGTTGCCTAATTTTTGCCTCTTGACACCACTTGTTCTCCTTTGATACTTTGTGATTAATATAAAAATATAGCAAAATGGATGATACTACTAAGAAGAAACTAAAACTGGCCAACCTTCCTGATTTACTAACGGTTCGAGAAGTTGCCGAACTGCTGCGAGTTTCCCCTTTAACAATTAAAAGGTGGGGCAAGCGCGGTAAACTTCCGGCCATCCGCATTAACTCTCGCGGCGACCGCAGGTACAAAAAAGAAGCCGTCCTCTGGCTTTTAGGTATACAAGGAAAAGAAGAATAGTGTAAAATAAATTCATGCGATTTACTGCCCGAACTCCAGTCTTAGTGGGTGTCTTATCTTTCCTAATTGCCGCTGGAGTTGTTACTATTTGGTACCGCTTGACTCCGACACCGGAAAACATTATGGCGGCGGATTTGGGGTCGACTTCCTTTAGAGTTGGTTGGTACACAGCCAAACCAACCAAGGGTTGTACACTGGCAATTGCTGATGCTCCTTGGCGGTTCGTAGCTTGGGATTTTCTCAAATCTCAGTTTGACCGCCACTATACAGGTCTATATGTAAATAGAGCTTGTTTTGTTGAAACAGCTAATACCCACCTGGCAACTTTCACCAACCTTCTGGAAAATTATCCTTATCGGGTAGCCGTAATGGTTGGACCCAGAAGAGTCGAGCTTCCGATTGGCAATCCCGTAATTACTAAAAAAATTAGTGAGAGTGAAGAGCCACCTCTGCCTGAACCTGCGTATGGCGGCGTTACCTATGAAGACGAAACGCCGGTTGTTGGAGCGCTGGTTTATTTTTACAGAGGCTTGGCCGATGAGTTCAGGTATCCCTTAGCCGTGGTTACCAATAATGACGGCAACTACGCCATAGATCTGGCTAATTTCGACGATTCTGACGATATATCTACCTACGATTCATATCTGGTGGATGTGGTTGATACAGAAGGGAAACAGACACGCCAAATATTGCCACGCGACATTCACCAACCTTTCCCGCCGATCATTGTTAATAGATGAAAAAAACTCTAGCTCTATTAATTACAATAGCCCTTCTTTTTTCCTCTGTTTCTCCGGCGCTAGGGAATGGAGGATTGTATTTTACAGGAAGTAAGGAAAGTAAAAGTAGTGGTGGAGGAGGTGGGTCAACTAATACTATAGTAGTCAGCGGTGGAGGTGTTGTTAGCTCATCGGGTGCGGGTGGTGGTGGAGCTGCGTACAACGCTCCAGCTCGAGATCCTGGTGGCGGTGGGAGCGGCGGTGGAGATGGTGGCGGTGGGAGCGGTGGCGGGCTGGTGGTTAGTGGTGGTGGTGTTCAATATGTACCTCCACCGAAAGAATATAAAGTTGACGGCAAAGTTGTTTCTCAGACCGAATATGAAACGGTGGTCAAAGAGTCTCTTGCTGCCGATGCTTTTTTTAAGGATTTTGTAGCAAGTCTAAATACGTCTACTACCGGGAGTACTCCTCAATACTCGTTTAATCTCCAAGGTGTACCACCTGCCAGTACACTTAACACAACACAGAATGTCATTCAGGAGCAAAGCCTGGCCCAAAATCCGTTTAGTCTAAGTCAAATCTTCCAATCCACTCAACAGCAAAGTCTGCAGCTAAAAGCAGAGGAAACGGCAGCCAAGCAAGTTCTTGAAGCAACAAGAGCGTGCAACACCGGTAATCTGTCCGCCTGCGCTTCGGCGAGAGTAATTACAGGGACGTTGAGCCCGACAGTTGTCCAGCAGGTTGAGAAAAGTATTAATGATGACAAAGTTGCATCTAATTTAATTGGGGCGGTAAACAGTTGCCTTGGTGGTAGCAGTTTGGCTTGCGGTGTTCAAAGCACTTTACAGAGTGCTCTTCCAAGTGGTTATGGTTCAAGACTAGTTGAGGTTGCCACGCAAGTTGCACAAACTTATGGCCAGCAGACTTTATCTACATTATCCGACGAACAAACGCAGAGGTTTGTTTTGGCTACTGTCGGTTGCGTGACAGATACCTCTGGCTGTGTTGGTCAGGCCGTAAGTCAAGCCCTAAGTCGACCCTTGCCTGAAATTGCTCAGCAGGCCATCAGCACACTCTCCCGAGATGTATGTAGAGGAGACGCGGCTTGTTCTGCTGAGGCAGCTCAGATCGTTAATGAAAGGCCAGCTGAGGCACGAAGATGGGCCATTCAGCAAGAATTTAATAGCTTATGTGACACTGCTTGTCAGCAGTCTGTAGGTGGAGTCCCCGTTGGTTTGCAAGATGAGATAATTGAAGCAGCCGGACTCTCCAAATCCATAATTAATCAAAGACAGGCGGTCGTTGGTGCTGTCGTCGGGGCTGTCCAGGGTTTGGCTGCGGCGGGGGGTTCGGCCGCGAGCGAGTATTGTGGACGTAATATCTCTTCGATCTGTACGGATATTAGGGAGGGGAGTCTTTCGCCGACCCAGGTCACCGCGCTGATTTTTGACGATCAAGTCTCAACAGTCGGCTATGACCCGCGCGATTTAGCGGTTTTGCGGGGAATTGGCGAGGACAATTATGAAGCTGTTAAGGAGGGGTATCGTGTTGGCCAACTTCAGCTGGTCGATCCTAATAGCCCTGCGTATCAACAGTTCTACGCTGCCGTCAATGGCCAGCCGGTTATCCCAAGTTTGACGCGGGAGCAGCAGAAAAGAGCTTATCCAGGTATTCGCAGCGTTGGTCAAGGTGGTGTACCGACAAGTGTTGAGACTATCCGAGTTACACCTGAAAGTCTTTTACAGGGCCAGCTTGAAGCGGCTCGGGGGGTAAGCTTGGGTTATGTTCAATCCGAGCAGGGGGAGGACTTACTGGCAGGTAAGCCCTTTGCCCGCTTTGCTCTGGAAAATCCGGTTTTAGCCGGCCGTATTGGCAATTTCTTGACAAACGGGGTGACAATTCTGGCTGGAGCTGGGGAAACAATTTCTATGTCTAGTCGCACAGTTCTCAACCCAGCAGAGATGGCTAGGTTGACAGTTATTGCACCAAGACAAGAATCGCTTTTTTTTCCATTACTGAGTGCAGTTCAGACGATTCGGGAGAACAATCAAGAGTTAAGAGGATTGCGAGGGGAAGAACGGCAAACGTTTTTTACAAACAGGGCCGAAACATTTGTCACGGATCGGGCAACGTATGAATCTTGTAATAGTGGTAATGGCGCATGTGCTGCCTGGAACGCATACAATATTATCAATCAAGCTGCGCAAAAACCTGGCGCAACGGAAACAACCAGAGCAGTTGCCCAACAGGCTGCCTCAAGCTATCTACTTAATTTGGAAACACAAAGACAAGATGCAACAACTATTGATGTAATTGCTGGTGTAGGCTCATTTTTCGGTGGAATTGCTTCACCCAATATCGGACTTGATTTATTAGTTGGTCAAATAGCTGGTGCCGGGCAAACAATTTTTAGAGAAATTTTTATTGACACACCTCAGGAAGCCCTGGCCAGAGCCGGACGGCAGTATTTGTGGGAGAATCGTGGGCAAACTGATGAGGCAACAGTGAATTCTTTGCAACAGGACTCGGCTGCAACTTTTTGGGATGGTGTGGCAAGAATGTTTCGAAATATGGAACAACAAGCAACAGTTGGAGGTGGAATTGATGTGGGTCTGGCCGGTGTTGGTACAGTCCTCGGCCGCGGTGTCCGCGCACTGGCCGGCACCCCCACTGAGGTTGTCGAACAAGTCGTAGTTGTCCCTCGAACCAGCGTTGCGGATTATACCCCCCGGACGTCTGGCCCACTTTTTGGTACCCAACCTGCCTTTACAAGAGGGGCCGCCAGAATAGGGTTTATTGACAACTTAGCTGACGATTTTAGACGTGGACTTCTTGAAGCCGAGAGTTTTGTCTTTCCAGAGAGAGACCCATTTGGTGGCCTTCTTGGCGGTGCCCGCCGCTCGGATCAACTTAATGCTCCTGGGAGAATTGGGGGTGGGATGGGTGAAACTGTTAAAGCAATTACTGGAAGAAGTGGGAGAACTTACGATTTACAAAGAACCGGCTCGGAAGGAAATTTTGTTGTTGACGTAGTTGATCCTCAAGCCGGTCAACTAGCTGGACAATATCGAGTTTATACAAATGACAACTACTCACAGGTCCTAAATCAAAATCCTGATTTACCTCCTTTGCCACAGGAAGTCGAAACATTCTATTCAAGATTCGATGTTTTTTCTCAGTATCAAGGAGATGGTTTATCAACTCTAATGTTGCAGGATGTTTTTACTGAGATGGAGAAACTTGGAGGTAGGCATATTGAGAACTTTAGTACTATGGGTGCGGAGAGACTTCTTTCCAGATACATGGATCAAGGTTATAAACCATTTATTGATCCAACAACCGGTCAGGAATTCTGGTACAAAGATTACTTCGAATAGGTTATAATGGGCACGCCCATTTGGATGATAAAAGAATTGGTTTCAGTTTACAAGTTTAGTGGTAGAGATGTAAGTGTTCATCAGGTTCACCCTGACAAAGGTGAGAAAATGTTTGGGCAGCAGGCTCGGGTGGTTTCCCGAACGGCTGATTTTATCGCCGTTAGTTTTTTAGTTAACGAAGGATCGCAAAAGGAATTTGGTTTTGATGTCTTTAGCAAATTGGATAAAGAAAGATTTGAAGTGTTAGTAAATTCATGTAACGACTACGCCGAACTGGCAAAAAAGTTATCAGAAATTGTTCCGGAAGGAATTGTTGTTGCTTTCTAATTTTTCTTGACAAAACATACACACTTGTGTATTGTGTATGTATGGCGATGGTGAGAATGCAAATCTTGGTTGACCCTGAGCTTAGAGAGGACATATTGGCCTATGCTGACGAGTATGATCTTTCCATTTCTGAGCTGGCCAGGGAGGCGTTTGGGGATAAAGTGAAGCCTAAAAAGAGGGGCAAAGGCAATGCTGGAGATACACTTCTGAAAATGGCGGCTCATGGGTTCAAGGGTGGTCCAAGAGATTTGGCGACCAATGATGAGTATTTATATGGGAAGGACGCTCCATGATTTTTATTGACGCCGATGCCTTTATTGGTATTTACAAAAAAAGTGATCCTCATCACAAGAACGCTGTGAGAATATCTGAGAATTTACAGGAAGATGGTACCGGCGTGGTTACTTCTTGGGATGTTGTAGACGAAGTGGCGACAAAACTTTCGTATCAAGTGGCCAGAAAGATTGCAATTCAGTTTTTAGATGATTTGGGTGGCGGAAATATAAAAGTTGTGTTTGTTGACAGTAAACTGGCCAAAAAGGCGCAGAGAATTTTCAAAAAACAAACTTCTAAGAGGGTTAGTTTGACCGATTGTACCAATATGGCCATTATGCGGGAGATGAAAATTAAGACAATTTTTTCTTTTGACATCCACTACGAGCAAAATGGCTTTAAGTTTTTGGGGTAGAAAAATGTAGTATAATTGATTTATGGCGCTTGTGTGGGACTATGATCCGGGGGAATTGGCCAAAACAGAGTCTGGAAGGATAAAAATACTGGAGCGGCAGATAAACTACGGACCCGGTGAAGGGGAGAAAATTAAAGCAACTGACGTTAAGAAGTATTGGAACAAACTAAGTCTGTTTCCTGAGAGACAGCGACTAATGGAACTCCTGATATGGGGCAAAACTCGATCTTAACCCTGGAACAAAACCTTGTTTTTGGCAAGCTTGCGGAAAGTAAATATTTAACCGGTAATTTTTACTTCACCGGTGGTACGGCCTTGAGTGAGGTATATCTCAAACATCGAGAAAGTGTTGACCTTGATTTTTTTTCGCAGGGCGAGTTTGACACTCAAACAGTATTTAACGAAATTACTGGAATTGCCAGAAAGCTTGGTATTAAACTGAAACCCCAGCGAATTGAAAATACTCACATTTTTCTTTTTGAGTTCTTGAACAAAGTTCAATTAAAGGTAGACTTTGCTCTCTATCCACACAAACAGCTTGGTAAAGCAAGTCAATATGGGGGCTTTGAAGTAGATAGCAAGCTGGATATTGCCGTCAACAAGTTGCTATTGGTTGGTAGTCAGCGACGAGAGGTAAAGGATTATGTCGATTTGTATTTTTTGCTCAACGAATTTACAGTATGGGACTTAATTGAAGGGGTTAAAACAAAATTTGGAGTTAAACTGGAGCCATTTGTTTTAGCGTCGGATTTTTTAGCGGTAGAAAATTTTGACTTCTTGCCCAAAATGCTCAAGCTGCTGAAGTTGAGTGAGCTAAAGAAATTCTATATTAACTTATCGGGAGATTTGGGGCAAAAAGCATTAGCCTGACTGTTTGATCAATTCCCGATAAACCCAGACGGTGGCAAGAGTAGTAACGGGGATGGTAATCAGTGTTCCTATGAGTAGGAAAAGTATTCCTAGTACATTAATTCCTACGATAATAAGGCCAAATATAAACAACTGCCAGCGGGCATTTTTGGTTATTCTCCAGGACTCTTTAATTGCGGCAATAGGTCCAACTCCTTTATCAACTACTAGCAACGGGGCAAACTGAAGTGAAACCCCAAGAAAAATTCCGGGAACGATTAAAAGAATGAGTCCCAGCCCGACAGCCAATCCGTAAATTAAAGAGGTAACTAAATATTTGAAAAAGATGCTCACTTCCGAAAAAAGTGTCTGCAGAGTAACGTCGGCTCCGTCGTAGATATTAAAATTAATGCGCAGAAAGCCCATATCAACTAGTACTGTAGCAATCCAAGAAATAAACAAGACGAGCGCGGTGAAAAAAGCCGCTTCATCAGGGAGAGCGTTTGCTATGAACTTTGGTGCGTACTTTAAGAGTGTGATAATAATCATTACCAAAATGAAGAATTTGACTTTAGCTCTAAACCAATCCCAGCCATATTTAAGCGCGGCTTTTTTGTCAAAATGCTTTTGCCTCATTGATTTTAGTGTAGACTATTTGCTAATCTAAATACAAGATGTTTTTGTTTGGTCTGGCCGTCCCACTGGATGTTTATCAGGATTTAGTGCTTCAGGATAAATTTGAGCAAGCTTTTTCGGAGCTTCCTGCAGAAGAAAGAACCGTCGACCAGATCGTTACTATTTACAACAATCTTGAGGAGGAGATTTCTTACGAATTTACCGGGGAGTTAACTGTTGATGGGAGTCGCGTGAGCGGAACGACCGGTACTTCGGGGATCGCTTACGGTCTGGTGCCCAAAGGTGACTACAAAGTCAGCGTGGAGGCAATTGAAGGAGTGGATGTGAGCTATCCTGAAGTAGCTTCGACTCGCCCGGGTGGGGAGACGATTTTTATCGGAGTGAAGAATGGGGAGGGGCGGGCTAGAGGTTTGAGCCTAGAGGTTAGAAGCTTAGTTAAGGAAGTCTATGCCCAGGAGCAGGAGGCGACGGATAGCGCTAGTCTGGCCGCCTTTCGAGTTGAAGTTTACCACGACGCCAATGGCAATAATCAGGCTGATCAAGGGGAAGAGACTTTGCCCTGGGCCGGGGTGGAGATTAACTTGGACAAGATTTCCACCGAAATAACCTATGAACTTGTAAATGGCTGGAATTTTATCTCTTTCCCCATTATTCCCTCCTCAATTCGCTCAGCAGCTGAGCTTGTTCAAGATGTAGCCGAAGATGGAGGCTATGTAACAACTGTGGCTACCTGGGATGGAGACAGGTGGGGTGAATATTCTCAGCGTGGGGATACACATTTTGGCCACGATTTTTTGATTGAGGCTGGCCGGGCATACTTCCTGGAAAACCATACGCCCGCGACTTGGACGGTGGCGGGGACAGCTTTACCGGATGATTTCCAATTACCCATTGTTAGAGGCTGGAATGGAGTGGGAATTCCGAGTGGAAATTATACGGCAGAGAGGGTTTTGGATGCGACCTTGGCCGAGCAACTTGCTCAATGGGACTTTGGCTTGTGGGATGTCTTTGTTAAAAGGCTTTTTGCCCCGGAAAATATCCAGACTTATGGCTTTGATTTCGAAATTAAAGACAACCAAGGTTACTTTATTTACGCGAAACAAGATCTATATTGGAAACCATGAAGTTCACACTAATGCCAAAATCAAGAATCATTGTTACCCTTTTGGGGGTGGCTTTTCTGACGGTGGCTGTCGGGGTAACAAGCTATCTCACCCAAAGCCGTCAGAGCCTGCGCTCACTGGCTGGTGGGGCTGAGGTTCCCAAAGAAGTTAAGATAACAAATTTAACAGAAAACTCCGTTTCTGTATCCTGGATAACAGACGTGGATGTAATTGGAAGCGTCAACTACGGTATAGACACCACTTTGGGTGTGACAGCGCTTGAGGACAGAATCGGGGCCGCTAAAACCAGTGTCCACCACGTAACCTTGAAACCCCTGCAGCCTGCTACTACCTATTACTTTAAAATAAGCTCCGGTAAGGGCCAATATGGGGAGGGGGCAAATGCGTATGTGGTTAAAACGCCGAGCCTGATCGGTACGCCCCCGCCGCCCCAAACGGTCTATGGAACGCTCATTAACCCGGATAGTAGCGTTTTTGGCGGCCGTGGAGTAGTCTACGTTGATACCCTGGGTGGAGGGACTGCCTCAACTGTCATTAACCCCGCCAACGGTAACTGGTCGGTGTCAATTTCAACGATTAGAACGAAAGACTTGAACTCGTATGTTAGCTTAGGCAACAATACTTCGCTGACCCTTTTTGTCCAGGCAGGTGAGGCAGGGACTTCTCGGGCGACTGTAAAACTAGTTCAAACCCAGCCGGTGCCGACCATGACTCTGGGAGAGACCTACAATTTTGAGCCCACTGATGTTTTATCTACCCCCAAACCACCAACCACGCCAACCTCATCAACCAGTGGGACTAAAAAGTGCATTACGATTCTTGCGCGCCGCCTCTGTCTTCCGTAGTATAATAGTTAGTATGACTAAGACTTCTGTTTTGGCAGCTTTTGTTGTCGCCGCGGTAGCGACTTTTTTGGTGACGGCGGGTGTTTTGGCCCAGACGGCGCCGACGCCCGCCCCCCGTGCGCGCACGGTGACCCCCACTTCAACACCAACGCCTGAGGCTGCCTCCAAGCCAGATTTGACTAAAGAAACCGCAGAAACCCTGGGACCTCTTGAAAAGCTTCTTAAAGAGCAGAAAATCGGGCCCGTTTACACCAACCCCTTAAAGCACGCCATTCGGGCCGCAGTCGAGGCGGGAGTTCCTGCCAACACAATTGTCCTGCTTCTCCTTTTACCGGTCGTAGCGGCGGTTATCGCTGCCACTCGGCAGTTGATTGGGCTTCGAGGTTTTGGCATCTTTTTGCCGGCGGCCCTTTCGGTCGTATTTATTTCCACCGGACCGGTAGCGGGTATAGGACTCTTTTTAGTAATTGTTTTTGTGGCTACCCTCGCGCGGATGGTCCTGAGGACTCTCAGGATCAAACTTCAATATTTGCCTCGGATGGCTCTGCTACTTCTTTTCGTTGTTCTTGGAGTTTTAGGAATCTTATTTTTGTCACCCTTGACCAAAAGACCAGATTTGACCGGTGTCAGCATTTTCCCAGTTCTCATTTTAGTCCTTTTGGCGGAAGACTTTAGCAAAGTTCAGATCGGCAAAAGCATCAAGACCGCGATTAACTTGACGACCGAGACGCTGGTTTTGGCGCTCGTTTCCTACCTATTTTTAACTTTTACTGCCTTGCAGCGCTTTGCCCTGACCAACCCGGAGATTTTAATCGTTTCGGTGGGAGTTTTTGACTTTTTGCTGGGCCGGTACGTTGGTTTGAGATTTATTGAATATTGGCGGTTTAGAAAATTAATATCTGAATAATGGCTAACCTCTCTTCAGTTTTGGGTAAAAACGCCCGCAGTCGCCTTTTTTCCTACCGCAGTAATACTGCCAAGGGCAGAAGGATTGCAACTTCCAAGTTGTGGGCTAAACAAGTTTTAAAGCGGGCCGGTATTCCCGTTCCCAAAACTTTTGCTAAATTCAAAATTCCTGAGGATACTACCAAATTTGATTGGGGTGGTCTGCCCGAGAGCTTTGCCTTAAAGCCCAATAAAGGCTTGGGTGGTGAGGGGATTATTGTGGTCAAAAAGCGCGCTCCTGACTACACAAAAGAAAATCCGGTTTGGATGACAATTAGTAAACAGAAAGTATCAGCCGAGGATCTAAAACTGCACGTCCTGGATATTTTAGAGGGGGCATACAGCATTAACAACGTCCCCGACAAGGCTTTTATTGAGGAGTTTATTGGCCGGCACAAGGCTTTTAGGAAATACGCATATCGCGGCTTTCCGGACATCAGGGTTATTGTCCTAAACTTTGTGCCGGTCATGGCCATGCTCAGGGTTCCCACTAAGGAATCGGGAGGCAGGGCAAATTACCATCAAGGAGCGATTATGATTGGAATTGATATCGCAACCGGTATCACAACCAGAGCTTTTTGGCACAACCGTTACATTCGTTACAAACCGGAAACCGAGCGCAAATTAAACGGCATTAAGATTCCCAATTGGACAAAAATCCTTGAATTGGCAGCCTCTTGTGGTACGGCCGTCGGCCTTGGTTATTACGGGGCGGATATTGTTTTGCATCCTACCGAAGGTCCAATGGTCTTGGAATTAAATTATCAGCCGGGGCTTTCAATTCAACTGGCCAACAAATCCGGGCTAAAAAAGAGGCTTGAGCGGGTTGAAGGTCTGGAGGTCAAAGATGCGGAACACGGGGTAAAAATCGCCAAGGCTATTTTTGCGGCACGCTTTGCCACCCGGGTTTTGGCCAACGAAGGAATTAAGACGATTCATGTGTGGGAGCAGGTGAAGATTTTAGGTCGCAACAAAAAAAGGCTTGAGGTGAAGGCCAAAATCGATACCGGGGCGTGGAGAAGTTCAGTTGATCGCACGTTAGCCGCCGATATGGGGCTCTTAACCGACGCTAACACGCTTTGGTCAAAAGTTTTTAAAAGTGGTTTGGGAATACAGGAAAGGAAAGTCATCAATATTACTTTCTATTTGGCCGGGCGGAAAATTAAAACCATTGCTTCAGTGGCCAAGAGAAGCCACTTGCGTACACCCCTGATCATCGGCCGGCGTGACCTGGCGGGCTTTTTGGTTAGTTCGAGGAAGAATCCAATATGAAAATTCTCATTTTCACCAAAAAGGAAACCCAGTTCATAAAAAAAAGGTTGGTTGACGAAGCTCGAGAAAGAAATCACCAGATTACTCTGGCTAGCTATGAAGAGTTAAGATTTAGGATTGGTGACAAGTTTGGGATTTTTACTTCAGACCAAGAGCTTGGGGATGACTATGATGCTGTAATTTTAAGAATAGCCCCGTCGGGAGTAATGGTCTATTACAAAGATTTGTTGGCAAGATCTCTTGGTCAAAAAAATTTTGTAGTGAACGGGGAGTCTTTTGTTAAGTGGCCATATTTGGGCAAAATCACTCAGAATTTCCTGTTGGCCCAAGCTGGTTTGCCAATTATTCAAAGCCAAATCTTCGCTCGGAGGAAGGAGCTGCTAGCATCTGATTTTGAATTTCCACTGGTGGCTAAAAAACATTTTGGTAAGCTCGGCAACAGTGTTTTTAAGGCTCAAAGCAAGTCGGAATTAGCAGAAATCTTGGGAGGGCAAACTCCGGAGTTTTTAATCCAGCCCTTTTTGGCAACGGGTGAGGACTATAGAGTAATCGTTCTTGGAGGTAAGGCCTTGCCAAAGGTAATGAAAAAGGTTGCACCCGAGGGACAGCTTGCTACAAATATCAGCCGGGGTGGGATAGCCGTGGCTGAAGAAATTAGTGATGAACTCAAGGCGTTATCAGAAAATGCTGCTGAAGTTTTTAAGGTCGACTATGCCGGGATTGATATTATGTATGATACAAATGGTAAGCCACACATCTTGGAAATAAACAGAAGTGCGAATTTTTCCGGCTTTGAGGACGCAACCGGCATCAATGTGGCCAAATTGACAATAGAAATGATTGAAAAAAAAGTAAATGGATAACTATCAAAAAATTGCCGCCAAAATAATCTCAACTTATGAGACTAATCTTTTTGCATTCAGAGAGAAATATCAGTACCATTGGGCGGCGAGGCTGTATAGAATAACAAAAAGCGATCGTTATCTCCATCCTATTTACATGGATTTTCAAAAAAGAACTTTGCGGTGGGCACGAAAAATTTCACACTGGAAAGTACTCCTGCCGGCTGGAAAGATTGGCAGAAAAATGCTTGATAGTTTTGATCCAACGACTCCCAAAGACAAAGAGAAATACGAGCTTTATAAAAAAAGACCAGAGGTTTTATTTTTCCTCAAACTCAATCACTATCTTTTTTTGACCAAAGTTTATGGTTTAGACAAACTGGACGGGTTCAACAAATACTATTTAAAGGCAATTAGAAAATTAAAAAACCAAAATTTTGAAAAGATACTGTTGGATGAAAAACTGATCAGAGCAAACCCCTCGATTGTGGCAAATAACGCCTCCTATCTTTCCTACTTGGGGATAACTAAGCTGGAAAGGCAGTTGGCTGAGGTTTATAAAAGAATCTGGCTTGATTTCAGTCCTCAAAGTAAATCTGATTGGCAGAACAAGGTCTACGCCCTAACTCATTTAATTATTCCGGCCACGCATTTTTATCAGCGGTTTGTAACCAGGGGTCAATTCAACTGGATTCTGAAGTATTTCGAGAAAAATTTTGACCAGATAGTTGAGAACACCAACCCTGATGTTATTGCTGAAGTTGGGCTTTGCTTCAAACTTTGCCAACATCAAGAAAGTGAAGTTTTTGAAAAAGCCAGGGGCATAATTGCCGAGAATTTTGACGCCAAGAGAGGCTACATCCCTAGAGAAGATAACCCCGAGGGTCTTGAAAAAGCTGAGCATAGAAATGCCATTGCCACACTGCTGTTATCTGATTACCAGAAATTTTTTCCCGGCCCGGATCTTTATGAATATATGATTAACGGTAAGCGGGAGCTCTTTGTCCCAAAAAAAGTTGAGTGGTTTGGCATTCCCGAGGAGGATATGGTATAATCCCCGGAGATATGGGTGAAAGACCAGAAGATCTGTTAAGGGAGCAAGCTAAAGAGATTGCGCAAAAAATGGTTGAAGGCGGGGCTGAAGACAAAGTTTTGTCTCAAGTTATTTCCCCAGCTTTTATAGAAAGAGTTGGGAAAGCCACTAACAAGGTTATTGCTGAGGCTGATAGTTTTGGTAATAGGGAGTGGGACAGAAAATATGCGCATAGGGACGGCGTTATCAAAGCTGTTTTCGGCCCGGATATCTTGGAGGGGTTTGATACAGCGACGCCTAGAGGTAAGAATGATCGAAAAAGAAGAAGAGTAATTTTGACGGCTGCTATCGATGCAGCACAAAAGGGAGATCCGCAGGTCTTTGCAAACAGGCTTCAAGACAATATCGCTAAAGGTAAGAATAGGGGTAGTTATGATTACCAGACCATGGCAATTCGAGAAAGACACCTCACCAAGGCAATTACAATTGTTTTAAGTCATGCTTGACAGATATATTTTTGTGAAGCAAGCTTAGTTGATGAACTTAAAACTACGGCGTTTTCATTTAAGAGTAATTTCTTCTTTGTTAACAGATATTGCTGCAGGTTAATTCTTGCCTCGTTGACGATTCGCAACCCCACTATATTGACAGCAACTTACTTTCTTGCTAGCCTGTACATAGGTTTTGCGTTCAAAGTTGAAGAAAACCTAGAAAAGTATGCCGGATCTAACTGAATTTTTTTCGAGAGCAAATATCGGTCTTGGCTTAGCAATCATTACTCTGATGATATTTTTCAAATTTTTTGCTAAGTTTCCTGAGCAGAAAACTTCCCGAAAATAGTCTTATTTAACCTCTACCGTGGCTCCCGCTGTTTTCAATTTATCAGCCGCGTCTTTGGCCTCTTCGGCTTTGACGTCTTTGACGATTTCAGCCGGCAAGTTCTCCGTCATGTCCTTGGCTTCTTTCAGGCCCCAATTTTGATTGATTTCGCGCAAAGCTTTGATGACGGCAATTTTGTTGTCACCGGACGCTGTCATAATTACGGTTTGATTGGCTCCTCCTACGGCTTCTTCGGCTGGTGCCTCAGCTCCCGCTGCTGCTGCTGGAGCGGCTGCGGCCATAGGCATAGCACTTACACCCAATTTCTCTTGCAAAGCCTCAACTAATTCGGACAATTCCAAAACAGAAAGTTTGGCAACTTCGTCAACAATTTTTCCTACATTTTTTGATGCCATTAATTGTCACCACCTTTCGCTTGACCCAAAACAAAAACTAATTCCTGCATTTTTGCGTTAAGGACAGAAACAATTCCGTACATCGGGGAAACCAAAGTTCCAATGACCTGGGCGGCCAAAACTTCTTTTGAGGGTAGACTGGCAATTTTTGTCAGACTATCTTTATCCTGGAAGCTGCCTTCCACAATTCCAACTTTAAAGGTAGGCAGCTCAAACTCGCTTAAAAATTTCCCTAAGACTTGGATGGGCGAAATGGCGTCTTCACTCGAGAGAATTACTGCAGTTTGGTCCTGTAAAATCTCGTCGTTGGCCAAATCAGCCGTAGCTTTGGTTTTGGCAAAAGCAAGCTTCAGAAGAGTATTTTTAACCACGTTCATTGAAGCCCCGACGTCAGCCAAGCGTCTTTTTAGCTCCTGCTGAAGCTTGACGTTCATGCCGGCAAAATCAACCAAAACGATAGATTTAGTTGTCGCAAGTTCTTGTCCTAAGGACTCAACCTGTTTTTCTTTTTTGTCTCTGTTAGTCATAAAAAAACGCGCCCAAGACGCGCTAGCTTTCTTCCTCGGCACGACTTACTTTTTCTGCGTACTGTCTTAGGTAAAAGAATAATAACAAAAATTTCGAGTCGGAGCAAGGCCCAAATAATTCCTTGACAATATCATAATACCATGATATCGTTTTAGCATGAGAAACTTAGTGGCCACAAACATCAGATTACCCAAAGAAGATTTAGAGATGTATCGCCAGATGGCAATTGAAGCCGGCGTGAGTTTCGCCGAGTTTACTAGAAAAGCATTGGAAGACAAAACCAGGGCGGTCGTCTTTGGGGGTAACAAAATTAGTAAAAAAAGCGCAGCTCGAAAAGATGAGTCCATTTGGAAGTTAAAACCTTTTAGTTCGGGGATAAGGGACGGTGCCAGAAATCACGATAAATATATTTATGGCGACCCCCACAACGTATAGATGAACAAAGTGCTAATGAATACGGCCGCTTTTAAAGCTGTTTTTGACGAGTCAGACGAGTTTCATCAAGAGGGTTTTACTGTTTGGCAGGACTTGAGAAAAGATAACTTTCAGATCTGGACGACTAATTTTATTTTGGATGAAACCTTTACTCTTTTTAGATCCCAGTTGGGAAAATCTAAGACTCTCAAACTGCGGAATAGCATTGCTCAAAGTTTAAAAAGCATTAGGATAATTAGGATCTATACTGTCGATGAGAAAAAAGCTTGGCACTATTTTGAAAAATTGCCGGGCCGGGGAATTTCTTTTACCGATTGCACCTCCTTTGTCATTATGAAACGCAACGGTATTAAAAAAGCTTTTACTTTTGATCGTGATTTTGCCGAAGCGGGGTTCACAGTTATTCCTTAAAAGGTATATAGTTGTAAAAAGCAAAGCGATTAACTATAATCGCCCAATGGGTCGGGAACTTTTAGCAGAAATTCGTCGGCAGAATGAGACCGATTATCAAAAGTTGGTTGGCAGTGTGATGTCGGTTGATTTAAAAGTTCCAACTGAGGATGTAACGAACTTATTTGAGCTAATGAATATTAGCCCTATCGAGATCGGTGAATTACCAGATATAAAAGTTCCCACAGAGTCGCTGGATTGGCTTAGTGACCCCAGGAGAAGGAGATTGCAAGTGGTTTTTGCCGCAACGATGGCGCACCTGACAAAACCAATCGCAACTGTTGCCAGGAATTATATCGAGAAGAAAGATGGTCCACCCGCCCGCTTCTCTCTTGAAGTTGGTTTTTTTGGAGAAGAAACTGGTGTGAGCAAAATTGCAATTAGGAAGATTAGAACGATGAACCTGGGGGCCGAGGGCGAACTAAAAACTCCATGGGAAGAGTCTTCTTTTAAGGGTGGAGACCTACCTTTCAGTGAAGACAGTCGGATTTTGGAAGGAAAGCTTGTTCCAATTATACGCAAAATGTCCTTAGACGAAGTAGATCAATTGTGGCAAATTGTTAAGACGCGAGAAATGGATCTCGTTGGATTGCGGGCTTACACAATGAAAGAGGTCAAAGGAAATGTCTTTTTACACGATTTTCGTGACGACCCCAACTTGGGCTTAAGCCCGGAAGCAAAAATAATTCTCGAAATTTATCCATCTGTGATAGACAAATATCAACCTAGGCCATCCGTAATGACGACTTTAAATGCTTATATGTCAAAAGATACCCGCCACATGATACGAATGCTGGGTGACATTTTATATCTTTTACAGGCAAGTCCGAGAGTTGATTGGATGATTTTTCTTAATTCCTTTTCCAAAAGAGCGCGAGGAGTTGGTAATAGGTAAGTTTTATGAGGGAGATAGATTTTGATGTCACCGTCGTTGGCGGAGGTATCGCTGGATCTGAAGCGGCAAGAAATTTGGCTAATCAGGGTTTTAAAACTGCTTTGATTGAAAAGAGACGAAGTCCTCCTGAAAAATCGTTATTTGTGAACTCAGACCTACTACCCCAAGATTTAGTTTCAAGACTGGCTGAGCGTGGAGCGATAATTCCCGTGCCAAACCATCTGCTTATAAACACAGATGATTCCAGACGAAACTGGGGAAAAAGAGAGGAAAGCAGTCCGCACTCGACGTTTGCCGTTTTTCATCCACCAATAATCGAAGATGCTAGAAATCGCATGAATGGTGAAATTGAACAAGTAGATGGTTCTTATAAAGGCTCTTTTGAAAACTACGAGAGAGTTACAACCCAGCTCTCAAATGAACGTTTGATAATAAGCGACTTTTTGATCGATGCCTCAGGTGATTTTGGCATTGTGGGTAGATTGCACCAAGTTGAAGGTAATGGAAAACTTATGGTAGAAGACGATCCTTTGGTTCTGTGGCTGAAAGGTGTGCGAGTCTTTGGGAAATTTGAAGAAGGTCTTCTTATTGATCCGATTGGTTCAAAAGTCGGTTTAAGTTGGGTGCTCCCGTATTCAGCAGATTATGGAGATATTGTTTCGGCAGATATTTGTAGGCTTTCTGAGTTAAAATCAAACCTTAAAATAAGACAGCAAATATTTAACAATTTGTTAAAATACTGTGTAGTCCATGACTTGTGTGAAATCCGCGTCGTTGAGCAAAATCTAACAGGATTTATTAGATGCGAACCTATATCACCAGCGGTTTCCCGAAAGTCAGCCAGAATGTACCAAGTTGGTGCGTCAGCCGGTATGGGTTCTCCGCTGATGGCGGAAGTTGTTCCCGCAGCGTTAAATTGGGCAAGTAGACTTGCTGAAGAGATTGCAAAAGGTGCAACGCCGTACGAATTTTACCGGAGGTGGAGATTCGAAAAACCGATGTTTCCCTACGACCTGGAATTAGCGATGTTAAAAAGGAGGGTGGTAAGACAAAAAAAGGGGATTTATGGAAGTAACCATCCAGTATATCGGGCAATTCTTGATTATTTACCCGATGGCGAACAGAAGAAGGTTCTTTCAACCAGAAAAATCTCCCCGCGATACTGGCCCAGAGTTTTGGCCGCAATTGCAGACAATCCAGAATTGGTCCCAAACCTGGCTGAATTGGGTTTTTACTATGGGGGAGTTAAAGTCAATAACGCCTTAAATGGTGGCTAATTAACTGCCAATTTGACACTTGGGCCCATGGTGGGCTTCATGTAGGCTTTTATGATTTGGCGGCGGTTGATAGCCTCAAGCAGAGAATTGGTGTTTTGGGTTAACTCGTTTTCTTTTTGGCTGACTTTGCCAACCACAGTATGAATTAACGGGGCTTTCTTTTCAGTTTTGACGACAACGGTATCAGCGGAAAAATTTTTAGCATCCTCAAGTTTTTTAATTAAGCTCCCGTTTTTTGGATTTGGCATCAAACCCCTTGGCCCCAAAAGTTTGGCAAAGGGGACGAGTTTGGGCATCATGTCGGGCGTGGCCAACAAAACGTCAAAATCAATTTTGCCAGCTTCTAACTTTTTGATTGTGCCCTCATTAGCGATCTCAATTTTCTTAGTCTTACCGGTAGAATGGGGAAGACTAACTTGAACACTCAAACCCTCTTTTTTGACAGTTAAATGCAATTCTACCGTTCCATCAAATTTGCTGTAACTGGTACTTTTGACTAATTTTACCGCTTCTTCCAGGCTGTAAAGCTTAGATTTATCAATTTTTGCTTTGGCTTCTTTGTATTTTTTCGAGCGAGCCTTTGGTTCGCGAGGGCCCCGCGGGGCCTTGGCGACGTGGGGTTGCTCTTCGATGATTGGCCCTGCTTCTACAGTGGCTACGCGCTCGCCGCCCTTTAGTCCCACGCCACGAACGGCCTTTTTTTTGGCTTTCTTTTCCTCTTTCTCTTCTGAGACGTTTATTGTTTTAGTCTTGCCCATTATTCAACTTTAACTCCCATTGATCTGGCTGTGCCTTCAACAATTTTGACGGCGGCAGCAATGTCTTTGGTATTCAAGTCTTCCATTTTGTCACGGGCAATTTCCTCCGCTTGCGCGCGAGTTAGCTTTCCGACAGTTTCCCGGCCGGCCAGACCACTGCCTTTTTGAATGCCTAATTTCTTTCTGATCATCTCCGCAACTGGGGCACTTTTTAACTCAAAAGTAAACGATCGGTCCTCATAGATGGTAATTACGGCCGGGATCATTTGGCCTTTTTTGTCGGCAGTTTTGTCGTTGTACGCCTTAACAAAATCCATAATGGCCACGCCGTGTTGACCCAACGCGGGACCCAAGGGAGGGGCGGGAGTAGCCTCTCCCGCAGAAAGATTAACTTTGATAACGGTCTTAATCGGTTTCGCCATTTAATTAGCTCCCTCAAATCCCGATTAAATCGGGAGGTGAGGTAGAGAACAGTATATCATTTTTGCTTTTTAGTCGCAATCATGATAAAGTCTTCGGGAAAGACACTTGACATCTCTTTTTGACTGAACTGTGTTCGGTCTTCTGCCACTTCGATTTTTAGTCCTAGTGATTTTAAGGTTGTATGAAGGTCGTGCAGCTCGTGTAACTTTTCAGTAGTAATATAAATTAGACCATCTGGACCAAGGTGATTTTTAGCTTGTTCAAGAGCGTTGTACCAATTAGATCCTTTTTCTGAAGAGAAAATGCTGGGGTTTCTGATAATTATCAATTTCGCACGAACAGGTTGGTTTTCCAAGTCTAGGTAACTTTTTGAATCACCAGCATCACCTCTTATAGTGCGAAGTTTCAGATTGTGAATTTTCTTGAGAAATTCAGCGGTTTCAACTGCAAAATCATCTTTGTCAATTGCCAAAAAAGAAGCCTTTGGAAATAGCTGTTTTAGTGGCCGGAATTCGTCCCCTGCTCCAAAACCGATATCGATGATTGTAAAATCTAGATCCATATTTTTTTGAATCCAACCTGGGTGGTTGTTGTTTAGAAGCATAGTAAACCTGTCAATGAAATTTTGTTGAGTAGGCAAGAGGGTTTCCGAATTTTCCATTTTTAATTTAAACTTTCTGTACCTGAAGAAAATCAAGTTCCACTGGGGTTTCGCGGCCGAAGATGCTGACCAGTACTTTAATTCTCCCTTTTTCCTCATCCACTTCATTTATAGTTCCCAGAAAATCTGAAAATGGACCGTCGGTGATTTTAACCGCCTCACCAATTGTTAGTTTGGTTTTGAATCTTTTAGCCGGGGCGGCAACGAACTTTTGGATATTTTCTACCTCCGCGTCTGAAAGGGGAGACGGTTTATTGCCGGCGCCGACAAACCCCGTAATCCCGGGAGTGGTACGGACAGCCAGCCAAGTAGCGTCGTCAATAATCATTTTGACTAGTAAGTAGCCGGGGAAGATTTTTTCCTTGACAGTTGCCTTTTTGCCCGACCTAATTACTATTCTGTCTTGGGTTGGGACTAAAAGCTCAAAAACACGGTCTGTTAAACCCATTGTTTCGACCCTTTGGCGCAGGGTTTCTGAGACCCTGGCTTCGTGTCCGCTGGCCGTGTGGACGACATACCATTTAGCACGGTCGTCCTGACTTTTGTTGACGATAATGTGGCCCGGGATTTTTTTGCTACCGGTACCGCGCTCGTCAACTACGTGTTCCTTTTTGTCCGTAATTTCTTTCATTTAATCAGTGTTTCCAGCAGTTTAGTAAATCCAAAATCAATACTACCAATAAAAGCCGCCATAATGGCAGAAATAATAATGACAATCAAAGTTAATTTGACCACGTCGGAAAGCTTCGGCCAAACCACTTTTGAAAGCTCATCAGCAACTCCGGAAAAATAACTTACAAATTTCTTCACGGGAACATATTGTAGCATGGTAAGCTATACTGTTGCAATGAGTTTACCTGATTTTTATTAACTTCGTGAAAACTTCGAGGAACATGCCAGAGTCAAGAATAATCATTAATGACTCCGAGAAACTTACTCAAAAGGCTCATAAAAGGCCATTCTTATGGCTTTTCATCTAGTTTTCCTCTTTTTCAAGCTCAATTAAGTGCTCTACGCGTCTTTTTTGTTTGTATCGCCTTCTTGAGGGCTTTTCGTAACGAATCCGGTCTCGATAATCAGACATCTTCCTTGAAGATAATTTCCTGAAACGAGAAATGAGCTTGTCTTCGCTCTCGCCTTTTTTCTTTATGACCACGACCACAATCAATCGCCCCCTCTCGTATTATTTCTATCATCATCCAAACCACCTCAACAAAAGAATTATAACACACCCTTTCCTTATTTTGGGGATTTTGGTAAAATTGTGCGCATGGAGAGTTTACTGATAATTCCGTACAGGCAAGATCATTTTAATTTGAGTGATAGGCCGCGGAAATATGGTTTTGAGGCGGCGCTGACGGCAGTTGAATTAGCAGCAGAAATTATTAACGCAGGAAGCGATCGGACTTCTGAGGTGGATTTTCAATGGCGATTGGTCAAGAGGGTTGAATCTGACGGGCACATCTACTCGCGTAATCACTTAAAGGAAGCATTGGAAGCATCGGCTGAAAAAGGTTCTTTTCAAAATGCTTGGGGAAGAACGAAATATGCGATGGTAAACGCCTTACTATGGCGTGACCCACAATACCGTAATAAGAGTTTTCAAGAAGCTGCTCTTGATCGGAGCTTTACGCAAACTTCAGCGGAAATTATCCAGAGAATTGATAAATTAATGGCTGGGGGCGATCATCAAGCTGACGATGGTGGTTTAGGAAGATTAGCTGCCTGGCTGGAGAAACGTTAGATTAAAAATTGTCGATACAACACTCTTAAGCTTTCCCTTTTTGTTTAAAATTAGGTAATCGAAGTTTGTTTTGAATTTTTTCAAAACCTCTCTATCTTCTTTTAATCTAAGCATAAATTTCTGAGCATCGAAATCGGCCCCGTCGCGCTTTTTAGCACGAATTCGCGCCTGATGCATAGTTTCGGTTTTTATAAAAATAATAGTTGTCTTTTCAGAAATCTTTTTGGATAAGATTTGTCTAATCAGCAATCGAATTTTTCCCCGCTCCCGGAAAGCCGGTGATAATAAGCAAACATCCCGATTTAATTTTTGATCTCATCGAAAATTTCTTTGACCTGCTTAGTTAAATATCTTTTGTCTTTGGTATTCAAAATCGTATAGCCGGCTAGGACGCCTCACTTTTCCCACTCCCGGGCAGCCCGGTAATGCAAACCAATTTAGTATTCATCATAAGTAATTACGTCAGTAAGAAGAATGGTATCGTTGATAATTTGGAAAGTAATTCTCAGATTGCCCTCTATCCACATGGCGAATTCCTCGGCCCTTTTCCCTTCCAGCTTGTGTGTTTTTAAGGATGGATGGGTGGGATTTTGGATAGCTATGGCTAGTTGTTTGCTTACTTTCTTTTTGAGTTGAGGATTTTTACTGATTCGCTTTTTTAATTTTTTGTCAAAATAGGAGGTGGAAGAGAGCCTCATAAATTATTAAGATATTTGTTGATATTAGTGATTTCATTGGTTTGTTTTTTTTGATAGCTTCGCAATGCTTGCAAGGCGACTCTTTCCCTTTTTTGACTCATTCTAAAAACGGGGATGGCAACGTCTTTGACGTCGTTTATCACTAAGTTTCGGACGTAAGCTGCCAAAGTAAGACCATATCTGTCGGACTTACTTTTGAGATAAGCATAAAGCTCCCCCGGTAAAGTGACTTTTATCTGGCTGGTATCAACGGCTAAATTGGTCATGCTACAATATTAGTACCTGGATAGTCCCTTGTCAAGTACTTTCTTGGTACTTCAAAACTAAGTCCACCAAGCTGATAGATACTACTTATTAGTTTCAATTCCATTTGCGAATTATGTTATTATGAATAATGAGCGATAACCGAATGCTTCAGATGGTTTTAGATAAAGTGACCTTAATAGATAAAAAGGTGGATGGAGGTTTCAAGGAGGTAAGTAAACGCTTCGATGAAACAGATAAACGGATAAATAAATTGGGAATTCAGCTTGCAGAGCTTGAAGATGACGCTCCGACGATGGAGGAACATGAGGACTTAGAGAGAAGAGTGAAAAAAGTGGAGCACCAAATAGCTTCAATTTAACCGCCAAGTTGGAAAGTGCATGGCGGGCAATTCGCGCACGGCAGCCCTGGATGGAAAATATTCGAACTTTTTACGCTCAACCGACTTATTCTCCAGTCTATGCTTGTTAAGCATACTCCGGAGATGAATGATTAATACTACGGAAAGTTCTGCTACAATATCTCCAGATGAAAATAAAAATCCCGCAGATAAGCCTTCTTTCTGGTAACAAAATTCCTAAATTGGGTTTGGGGACTTGGGGTATTGGTGGAGGACCCACAAAAGACCACAATAATGATGATAAAGGGCAAAATGTAATAATTATCCCAGGTTTCACAAGTGCTACCGACAATATTTCATTTAAATCTTTGGGCGAAGAATTATCCGCCAAAGGATTTAACGTTATTAAGATAGCTTGGCCATATTTACCCGAGGATTTAGGTAAATATAATTTTACAAATACAATAAATTATTCCTCGGAGGTTATTTCTAAACTTGAAAATAAAGGTTTTGTTTTATTGGGTTTTTCAATGGGTGGAGTAATTGCGACAAAATTAGCAACTCTTTTTCCCACTAAAAAACTTGGTTTAATAGTTAGCCCGTATCAAGCTGGCAGTGAAGACGATTTGTCTGGAAAATATAAGGAGTGGAAGGCTTCGGGGTTCAGAATCGCGAATTCGACAAAGTATGGAGAGTTAAAAGTCCCATTCTCGTTTATAGAGGATGCCCGAAAATACAATGCACTTGAAATGATTTCTAAAGTTGATTGTCCAAAATTATTTATCGTTGCCGAAAAGGATACGAAAGTTTCCAACAATGCTTCAAGAAAGCTATATAACGCTGCAAAGGAACCAAAAGAGTGGTGTCAAATTCCAAAAATGGAACATAAATACCAATATCAATCTCAGGAAATGATAGATAAGGTCAATGCAAAAATTATTAAATTTATTAACTCGTAAATATTTGAAGACTAGATTTTTATGGACACACTAAATGTAAACATAGCGAAAGTTTTTGTAGACGATAAAGGAGAATTTGGAAACCCAGTCGGAATTGTGTTAAACGAAAACAAACAATTCAGCGATGAACAGAAACAACAAGTCGCGACCAAACTAAATTTCAGCGAAACAGTGTTTATAGACAGTCTTGAAAAAACACCGATTGTTAGTATTTTTAACCCACAACACAAAGTTAAGTTTGCAGGTCACGCTGTCTTGGGTACAGCCTACTTCATTAAACATTCCCTTGATAAAGATATTGATTCAATAAAATGTTGGGATGAAAATGTTGCTGCAAGATTTGAAGAAGATAAAACATATGTAACAGCTCCTCTTTCAATTATGCCAGCGTGGAACTACGAACAATTGGATTCAACCAACCAAGTTGAAAGATTATCCAAGGAAGAAATTACACAAAAGAAGCATGTCTTTGTTTGGGCTTGGATAGATGAAATAAAAGGGTTAATCAGAGCCAGGACTTTTGCTCCAGATTGGGGAATACCTGAAGACCAAGCAAACGGTTCTGGTTCAATACTGCTTGCCACCAAGTTGAAAAAGCAGATAGAGATTTTGCATGGTCAGGGTTCGGTCATTTATGCTCGGCCGATTGGTTCAAATTTAGCTGAAGTTGGCGGCTTGGTAAAACTTGGTAAGAAAATTGAATTGCGAAATAAATAAGGACTTATATTTATAAAAATACAATGTTATTATGCAAAAGATGAAGAAAATTATTGTGTTCGGGGTTAAATTTGACGACCTTCAAAAGAAAAGGTTGGAAAGATTAGGTGAAGTTGAGTATGCTTCCAGCCCGGCTTCAGCAGAAGAACTTGTAACAAAATCAAAAGGCTATGATGTCATTTGTTCAGACGGTTCATTTCTTTTTGATAGTCTTCCAAAGTTGAAGAATGTTTTTGTCACTTATCCGTTTATAGAACTTGGAGCTTTTAATTCTGAAAAACTTAAGAAAAATGGAGTATATGTTGCAAACACACAAGGGAGTAGTAGAGAAACTATCGCAGAGTGGGCAATGTTTATGGTTCTGGCTCTTTTCCGTCAATTTATTCCATTGGTTAGAACTAAGAAGCAGCCGGAATTTCAGCTCTATGAAAGCTTAGTGGGAAAGAAAATATTGATAGTTGGGAAAGGAAATATCGGAACTAGAATAGGTGACTTATGTACAGCATTTGATGCTAAAGTTGACTATTTTGTTCATGGGGACAATCTCTTGAAAAAATCTTCTGATGCAGATATGGTAATAAACTGCTTGAATTGCAATTCGTCTACTAAAAATCTACTTAATGAAAAATTCTTTACATCTCTTAAGAAGGGAGCTTATTTTGTTTCCTTTGTCCGTTATTACACCTATGATATTGATGGTTTGATTAAGTCAATTAATGCTGGTGTTGTTGCTGGAGCGGCAATTGATTGTGACCCTGAAGAAGTTTTTGATACTTCAAACGCTTTCTATAAGAAAGCTTTGGCTAACCCTAAAATTCTGGTAACACCTCATGTTGCTTTCTCGTCTAAATTCGCTTCCGCTAATGGCCGAGAGTTTGCTGTCCAAAATATTGAGAACTATCTTGCGGGTCATCCAAAAAGAATTTTAACTAAAACATAGCATGAAAATAGCATTAGTAATGGGTTCTTCAAGAGGTATTGGGCGGGCAATCGTCATAAAACTCCACCAGGATGGTTATAAAGTGGTTGTTACTTATTGTTACGATGAAGCTGCTGGGAAAAAAGTATTTAAGGAAATAAATGAGGAGGGATTGTTAATTAAACTTCATGGAGGTGAGGAAAGTAGTATTAAGGAGGCTGTTAAAAAAGTAGACGATAAATACGGTCATTTGGATGTGCTAGTAGTAAGTGGTATGCATGATAGGCCGCACGGCTTCAAGGAAACTTCTTATGAAGATTGGAAGTTTGTGTTAAACAGTAAATTAGATTCCTCATTTTTAGTTCCTAAGTATTTTTACCCTCTGCTTAAAAAATCAGAGTCGCCCCAAATAATTCTTAACACTTCAAGTGTTGATGATAAACCACAAATTGGAGCCTTGGCTTATTCTGTAGCTTCTGCAGGAGTAACAAACCTAATGAAGGCTATGGCAATAGAGCTAGCTCCAGAAGGTTTCAGAGTAAACGCTGTCTGTCCGGGAACAACAAGAACTGATAACTGGATTGGTTTCGGACTTGAAGACGATGAGATGTGGGAAGGTTTTGCAAAATCAAACCCAATGAGAAGAGTCCCGACTCCGGAAGATATAGCAGAGGCTGTTAGCTATTTAGTTAGCGAAAAGGCGAAATATATCAATGGTCTGTTTTTGTATGTTGACGGTGGTAATCGCCACAGGGGTTGAGATTAATTGTCTACAACTTATCAATAACTTCTAGTATTTTCTTAGGAAGCTCTGCTATGGTCATTGTTATAGAAACCGTTTGTTCGTTCGTCCCATTGGTACTTTGTTCTGCAAGTCGATTATAAACTTCACGCAGGACGCCAAGAGCCTCTTTTCTATTGGCAATTTTTGCTAAGGATTCTTTAAGATATATCACACCAGAGAAAAGAAGAAGAGATACACCAGTTACAATTAAAGCCCAGCCCTTGTTTGTTTTAGAAAAATCAATGAAGAAAGCTGCCATAAACGATAACATAGACCCAGAAAATGAGATAGTGCCGATGGTTCCTAATTTTTTTACATCACTAGGCAAATTTTTAAGATTATACATAATTGACAATTATACTCCGCAGATATGATACTTGTTTAGTATATTGGGAGGTAAATTTCAAAAAATTGTTTGGTAGCATCTTCGTTTACTATCCGATATATTTCAAAATCAGGGACATTCTTTCTAACTTTTATATTTTTAAGACGGCAATACTTTTCTAATTCTTTCCAAAATAGGGAAAGGAGACTTCCTGAGCCATTGTGAGTATAGGTAATGACCTTGCCGGGGTTAAACTTGATGGATTTAACTGTATCTTTATAATCTTTTTTAATCTCCATTCCACTTGTTGCCAAAGCTCCGACTTTAATTCTACTCTTCTTGGGTTGATAAGTTGGGTCTTCAAAAATAGCCAGGGTGGTAAAGTTATTACCCTTCTTTTCAAACATGCCAGCTAGCTCTTGGCAAAATTGTCCGATTTTGGCATAAGAGCCGACTTTTTCAATATAATAAACATCAAAAGGTAAGAGTGTCTTTGTTTGGGGATTAACCATAGTTCCATTAGCCTTTAGGTTAGTCAAAAACTTATTCAGATTGTTTAAGTTGAATTGGAGTTCGTTAATTTGTTTTTGTATGAGCATCTTTTTGGTGTTAAATAGCTCCGGTAATTTTCCGTCCCTTTTCAAGTATCTTTTTATTTCATCCAAAGGGACACCGAGAGTGGATAGGAGAAGTATCATTTGGTAATCAAGAACCTGTTGCTCCTCATAAAAACGATACTTCTTACTGTTTATTTTTCTAGGCTTAAGCACTCCCTTTTCATCATAAAAATGAATGGTTCTTTTGGTTGTGCTGGCCAGTTTTGCTAGCTCTCCGGCAGTGATTAAGTTACCCATATTTGACTATTACGTTACGTAATACTTTATTATATGTCTTATCTAAGGAGGTGTCAAGCCTATGGGTTCTATTGTCATAAAAGGAGCTAAAGAGAACAACCTGAAAAATGTGGATATTATTATCCCCAGAAATAAGGTTGTATGTCTCGTGGGTGTTTCAGGCTCAGGAAAGTCAACTGTGGCCTTTGATATTATTGCCCGTGAAGGAGAAAGACAGTATTTTGAGTCTCTGCCTAGCTATGCCCGTAGGTATTTACCCAAAAGTAACCGCCCGGATGTAGATGAAATTAAAGGAGTCTCAGCCTCAATTGTTATTAGCCAAGATAGGGTGAGAGGCAACCCTCGTTCAACTGTGGGAACCTTAACTGAAGCCTACACCTACCTTCGGATGCTGTATTCACGGGTAGGGTTACCTTCAATGGACTCCTCCTACTACTCGTTTAATCATCCCTATGGAGCTTGCAAAAGATGCAAAGGGTTGGGTCGAGCGGTTGAGGTTGATGCAACCAGGATTATTGACAAGGAGAAAAGCCTCAATGAGGGTGCCATTCTTCTTGGGGATTATTATGTCGGTGGCCGCCAATGGAGCATTGTTAAAGCCTCGGGTTACTTTAACATGGACCTAAGGCTAAAGGGCTACTCAGCCGAAGACTTAGACCGCTTGCTTTATGCTGAGCCCGAGATGCTTCAATCAGTGAGCGGTGAATTTATAGACCGTTGGACCTTCCAGGGTGTAGTACACAGGATTATCCATCGCAACAATAACACCCACCGAAGCTTGTCTGAGCGTGACATGAAGTATTTTGAGTTGGTGGATTGTCCCGAATGTCATGGAGGAAGGCTAAATAAAAAGTCTTTGGAAGTGAGACTTAATGGGAAAAATATTGGTGAAGTAGCCAACCTGCCTCTGGATGAGTGCCTAGCCTTTATAGAGAGTATTAAGCACCCTAACGCTGTTGCAATTAAGCCAAGACTAATCGACCAATTAAAAGGATTATTAGCAGTTGGAGTTGGTTATCTGTCGCTCAATCGGTCAGCTGATACTTTATCTGGAGGGGAGGCTCAGCGAGTTAAAATGGCCAGACAATTAGGTTGTGATTTGGTGGAGACAGTTTATGTTTTGGATGAACCTACGGCAGGGCTTCATCCTCGTGATGTAGGAAGTGTAATTAACAACTTGAGCAGGCTGCGAGATACGGGAAACTCCGTCATTGTGGTTGAGCACGATGAGTCAGTTATAAGGAGTGCTGATTATCTAATTGAACTGGGTCCCGGAGGTGGAAAAATGGGAGGAAAGGTTATTGCCCAAGGTAAGTTGGCAGAACTAATAGCTGATAAGGACTCAGTAACTGGTAAATATTTGAGCGGTGCAAAGACCATCAAAGCCAAAAGTGAGTATCGGCATGCCAATGGATTTTTAGAAGTTGCCAATGCGAAAAGACACAACTTGAAAGATATTAGTCTGAAAGTCCCAACTGGTGTTCTTGTTGCCTTAACAGGTGTCTCGGGAAGCGGCAAAAGTTCACTGGTTGAAGAATTAGTCATTCAGCATGGAGATAAAGCGGTTTTGATTGACCAAAGGCAAGTAGGGGCCACTAAGCGTGGATGTATTGCTACCTATGTGGGGGCTTTTGACAGGGTTAGGCAGTATTTTGCTGATGCTAACCGAATGCATCCAAGTTTGTTCAGCTTTAACTCACACGGAGCTTGTGAGTATTGTAAGGGAGCCGGAATTATTGAAATGGATATGAACTTTTTAGGAGATGTAAAAATTAAGTGTGAAAGCTGTGGTGGGACGAGATATAAGGAAAAGGTGCTTAGGTATAAATATAAAGGTAAGAATATAGTTGAGGTTTTACAAATGACGGCTTCGGAGGCTTATACCTTTTTTGATGATGAAGAAATTAAGTCGCAAATGAGTTTGTTGATGGAGGTTGGTTTGGATTATATGGAGTTGGGACAAACTCTGGATACTTTGTCTGGCGGTGAGTCACAGAGATTGAAGTTGGCCAGTAAATTGCAGGCAGAGGGCGAGTTTTATATCTTGGATGAACCAACATCGGGTCTTCACTTTGCCGATGTAGAAAAGTTGTTAAGTCTTCTTAACAGACTTGTTGACAATAGCAACACTGTTTTGGTGGTCGAGCATAATTTGGATGTGATTAAAAATGCGGATTGGGTGATTGATTTGGGTCCTGAAGGTGGGGCTAAGGGGGGTTGTTTAGTTGGGCAAGGCGTTCCTAATGAATTGGCGAAAGTCCCCGGCTCGTATACAGGTAAGTATCTAAAGGAGGCTATTTATGGATAATAAATTTGTGGAAGTAGAAACTCAACCAATTGTTGTTTGGTGCGTATCTAGCACGGGTGGAGTCCAAAAATCAAATTTAGTTTTTGAGAAATTGGAAAAGAGATTGGGTAGTTTAAGGGGTAGAAAGTTTTATGGCGTTCTTGAGGGGTCTCCCGAGAATGGTATTTATAGAGCCTGTGTGGCGAAGAATCAAGGAGATAACTTTCCAGATTTGGAGAGTTGGATTATTCCTGATGGCAAATATCTTAAGGCAAAAATTAGTGATTGGGATAAATGCCTGAGTTGTATTGGTGAAACTTTTAGCGAGATGGCTCAGCTTTGGTGTACGGATGCCAGTCGGCCATATATTGAGTTTTACCGTAGTCAGCGAGAATTAATCCTGTTTCTTCCTATATACGATTAATAATCGTTTGTAATTGGTGATAAAATAGAGGTATTCTGCCCACTTGTATTAAGTGGGTTTTTATTAGAATAAATATGAATAAGTATTACGATGTTGATGCTAAGATTGCGGCAGCTGATTTAGACTCTCTCTTCAAAGAGATAGAGCAGGAAAAAGACCGGGTGCAATTTTTTATCAAAATTGCTCATTATGGTGAATATATCCAAGAAAATAGATTCACCTCGGAGGCGTTGAGTATTTTGTATGATGAGGCTAGAGATGATGCCAGAAAGTACTTAGAAGAGTGGAAAGATTTCGTAAAAATCTGGAAAAAATATGCAAAGGATTTGTTAATTAAGGCTAAGGAGGCAGGAATAAAAGATAACCCTGCAGACCCTTTTTCAAATGAAATTGCTTCAATTACCAACCATCTAAAGGATAAAGATACTTCTATTTGGGAAACAGATTTAAGTTATTATTACCTTCCATACCAAACTTTAATTTGGAAGTTTAAAGAAAAAGATAAAGAGATTCTCTTGAAACCAAAACACTTAGACCCTAAAGAGGGGTTTGTAATGCTTTATCCCTACTACGTCAAAGCCGGGGATGAATGGGACAAATTCAAACTATCCAGGGAGGCAAAGGTTTGGTGGGCTCATTACCAGATATGTCGATTGGCAGCGGGTGTCTTGGGCTTAAAGGAGCAAGAGTCCTATTTTAAGAGAGATAATATTATTGATGATTTTTATAAGTATGAGTTCAAAGAGGTTGCCAAGGGAAATGTCAACCGAACTCCGATAGTACTTCATGAGGCCAAATATAAAGTATGGATTAGCCGTTTACATAATTTCTTGATGCCGAGATTGCAAAATGACGGTAGCTTTCAACCAGCAAACAGGGAAATTGACTTTTCGGATACTGCCCAAAGAAGAGGTATGGAAAAAAGATGGGATGTACTTAAGGCGATTTGGACAGTTTATGAAGCACAAAGTCGCCCGGAGGCAATTATGCTATCGGTGGATTCAGTGGTGATTAAAGATAGGACCAAAGAACAGATAGATGGAATACTTGATGGACTGAGAAGAATTGGATGTTTTGATTCCTGGAACTCGAAGGATAGACATTATTCGGTTGAGGGAATTGTCCACCCCAGACTAGTTTCTGTGTACGAAGAGACAAAAGATTTATATCGTAAGTTTGCTGAAGCTTATGAGCTAAGGAAGGTTAGTGCTAAGTCTGATAAATTACCCAATAAGCGGGAGATGGCAAAAGAAGTTACCAGATTAAAAAAAGAGTGTGATTTGGGTCCCAAAGAGCACAAATTACTTAAAATACTATCTAATTTTAAGAGGAAAAGAACTACAGAATTAACTGACGATGTGCCAACGGATGATTATAAACACCTGAAAATGGAGCTTGCTAATAAAATTTCAAAAGAAGGATGGGTTATAGAAAATGAAAAGGAACGAATAGGTTTAGTTTGGAAGTATTATTACAGGTTAGACAAATCTCATCATAGTTGATAACAAGGTTTAGAGTTTTAGGCATAAAAACCCCACCCTTGCATTGATAGAGCTCATGGGCAATTTTCTCCAGCAATAGTTTAGCCATAGCTATCTCATTCTTAGCCTTAGACTATCTCACTTCGTTTATTTCAAAATAAAGCTATCGCCGAGAAGCGATTAGCTATGGAAAATCCAAATGCGTATAAAGACGATAGATATTTTAGGACAAGCAGTTTTTACACTGCCTGTTTTCTGTTTGCCAAGGAACAGGTTTTGGTAAACATTGATAAGGTTACCGACCCCAGGCGGGCTCAGTTTGTTTTCCTCGATTCTCCGGAAAGAGAGTCTCTCCTTCAAGAATTCAATTTTGGTAAAGAAGACTCCCCAGGCGTGTTAATAGATTCCCGCAAGTTTGTTACAGCCATAAAGCAGTTAAAAGACAAGTTGTATCAGGAGGGCTTAACATGACGCTTTCTTTGGAGGCGATTTCCGAATTTAAGGAAATTTACGCCAGACAGTTTGGTGAGAAGCTCTCTGATATAGAAGCGGGACAAAAAGCACTGGCAACACTGAAATTTTTCCGACAGATTTATTCGGAGTCAGCCCCGGCCGGATGGGAGAAAAAATATGACAAAACAAAAAGAATTTGACCATAGAAGATTAGGAAAAAGTATGTGGTATTTTGTATACCCGCCTTTTAAGTTGCCTGAAGTTAAAGGTTTTGAGGATGGCCTACTTGAAACTTGTCTGGGAAAGATTGAAGAACTTTTACCAAGGTGCCATGAGTTAAAAGAACAGCGGGACATGCGAGTGGAACAGATTAAAAGGTTAAATAAACCCGGCTCTTTGGAAGAGACTTGGATAAAAACTTGGGCTGCTACGGAGTATTCGGAATACTACTTAATTCAAAAGTGGTTAGTTTACTGGACAAAATTATGGAGGACGGTCGCCAATAAACCACTCCCAAAGAAGGTTAGAAAATCCCTGAATTGGGTTGACGAGCAAGATATTGAAAGAGCCAAACAAAGTCCCATTGAACCTTACTACGAAGGCAGATTAAGAAGAGTTGGCAATAAACTGATGGGTTTGTGTCCGTTCCATGAGGAGCGAACACCCTCATTTTGTATTTATCCAGAAGGCGGAGGCTATCACTGCTTTGGGTGCGGAGCCCATGGCTCATCAATTGATTTTTTAATAAAGACTAAAGGGTTTAGTTTCCCTGAGGCAGTAAGGACACTACTATGAATGATGAAAACTTAATCAAAAAAGCTGAAAAGGAAATTGAAGGAAATCTTGGGGGTGGCGATAAGGGACCCGATGAAGAAGAGAGAAAAACAGTTGTAGAACAACTTTTGGAGATACTCGAGACGATTGGTGTGCAATTGTTTTTAGATGAACACTCTGAACCCCATGTTACGATTCCCGAGAAGCCATTGGTGGCTTACCCGATTGATAGCGTATTTTTCAAGCGGTATTTAAGGAGGCTGTATTGGGAAAATTGTCAGAAAGGTTTGGGCTCTGAAATACTAAATCAGGTTATTGGCACTTTGGAAGGGAAAGCAGCCAGCGAGGATGATAAAAAAACTCTTTATAACCGGATTGCTAGAGTAGGTGGAAAGATTTTTTATGATTTGGGGGATGATAGGCAGACTGTTGAAATAGATAATGAGGGATGGCGATTGTCTGCTAATTGTCCTGTTAGATTCCACCGTTTCAAGCATCAATTGCCACAAGCGGTTCCAGTATCAGGAGGAAATTGGCGGGAAATTTTAAAGTATGTAAATCTTCGTGACTCACAAAGCCAACTTTTGTTCCTGACTTATATCCCGGCAGCGTTGATTCCGGATATACCCAGAGTAATTTTGGTTTGTGCTGGATTGCAAGGGTCAGCGAAATCCACGGCAATGAGGGTAGCCAGAAGCCTAATTGACCCAAGTAGTGCTGAGCTGGCAAGCCCGGCGAGGGATTTGATTGAGTTGGGACAAACTGCTAACCATAATTTTTGTCTCTACTTGGATAACATGTCGCCGCTTAACGATGAACTTTCGGATGCTTTATGTCGCTTGGTAACGGGCATTGGCTTTGCCAAAAGGAAACTCTATACGGATGACGAAGATATTTTATTTAATCAAAAAGTGGCGATTGGATTAACAGGTATAAATGTAGTTGCCCAGAAGCCTGATGTCTTAGATAGATGTTTGATTCTGAATTTTGAGCGAATAAATGACGATGAAAGGTTGGAAGAAGAACAATTTTGGAAGCAGTTTAACGAGGAAAAGCCGTTACTCCTGGGAGCGTTATTTGATGTGCTTTCGGGTGTATTGAAACACGCTTCTGAAATAGCTTTGACTCGTAAGCCGAGAATGGCCGACTACGCTCGTTATGCTGCAGCTGCTGCCATTGTTTTAGGAGAAACAACAGAATCTTTCTTAGCGGCCTTCGGAGAAAACACGAAGCGTCAGAATAGTGCTTCTATTGAGTCATCTTCAACTGCCCAAGTCGTTCTGGAGTTTATGAGCGACAGGGATGAATGGGAAGGGGCAAGCTCTGAGCTTTACGGGATATTAAAACAGGTAGCAGAAAAGGGCAATTTACAAATCGGTGGTGCTGGTGGTTTTCCTAAAGCGGCAAACTGGCTTTGGCGAAAAATTAAAGAAGTAAAACCCAATTTGCAATCTTTGGGTGTTGAAGTGGTTTGCGAGGAGATAAGTGCCAACTCAGTTATTCGTCTTTGGAGGTCCTCTCAAGATGCTGCCAATACTGCCACTAATGCCACGGAGAGCTCGGAAGTCAGAGGGGGTAATAAAGATGGTGTTGCCATGGATACTGCCACGGATGAAACGGACAATCCCAGCCACGAACAGATTGATATGGCAACAGTGGCAGCAATTTTTGAAGAGGAGAAATGCTCTTTTTGTGGAGGAAATGAATTTTGGACTAGGCAGGATGGAGAAAGAATTTGCTCGGTGTGCCATCCACCGATAGTACCCCTACCGGGTAAGTAACTTACTATGACAGAACAATGTATTTTTATTAAAAAAGACGGAAAAAGATGTGGAAGTTATCCCGTTGAGGGTTCTTCCTATTGTATTAACCATGAGCCTCGGATGCAGGAAAAGAAATTGGAAGCAGTCAAGAGTGGTGGTGCGGCAACCAGTTACGAAAAGTTAGGCTTAGCTTTACCTGAGATGATTATTAGAAATCCAAACGATGTGGTAGGTGCAGCAGTCCAAACAGTTAATGAGGTCCGTGCGGGACAACTGCCACCGAAGGTAGCTTCCACCATTGGTTATTTATTGGGAATTGTGCTTAAGGCTTATGAAGTTGCCAACTTAGACCAAAGAGTGGAATTGATTGAGAGTGTTTTAGTGGAACGCCGAATGGCGATTAGAAAGAAATAATATGATTTGGGATTTTACACCAACACAAGTAATGAAGGGAGAGGTTAATTATAATCTTAACGATTTTTATCGTGATTTGGGAAAACAAGTAAAAACAAACTATGGCAAATATCTATCCGGGGATAAATTTAAGAATTGTTGTAATTTGTTTTGGTTGTTTTGCCACTACCAGGCAATTATGTTGTCGGAGGAAGAAATTGCTCAAAATCTGGTAGGTTTTGAGCCACCCATGAGTAAGGAGTTAATAACGATGACATGCGAATTATGTCAGGAAGATGGCAAGATGCTGGGGGCTATTTATCAGAATTTATTTCTTAAATATTTTAGTCAAGCTCTCAAAGAATCTTGGGGAGATGAAGAGAAGGCAACAAGTAGAACTCTCGCACTGGTTAATCTTTATATCAATCGTCATGTAAAGCAATGGCTGGCTTAAACTTACCAAAAATATCTGAGTTGATGAGCCCTTTGGAGCGGGCAAAGTTAGTTATTTCGCTTGAATTAAAAGTCATGGCGGAACCCGTTTCTGAAAACGGAGTTTCTTCTATTGAGGGAGAAATTAAACAGGTAGTGGCGGCTTGTCCTAACTCTCAAATTAGAGAATACAATTCTTATTTGGAACTCAAAAATAGTATCTGGAGGATTCTTATGTTGATTGAATTGGACTTAAGTGATTTGAGGACCTTTGATGGCAGAATGATGGTCGCTAGGCATTTATTAGTAATTTCACCAACTTTGGAAACCTGTTTGCAAATTGTAAAGGCGAAGCAAGGTAATGATTTAGACCGGGAGTGGGATGCCCTTCTGTATCAACTGGATAGTTTAGCTCTGGTCAAAATTGAGGGTGAACGGTTGGTTTTGTCGGTTCCGTTGTTTGCGGATGTTTTGAGACTATTCAAGGAGCGATTTGTGGAACGGACTAAGGAAATTAACGGATACATTGAGCTTATAAAAGGACTGGAACAAAAATACTTTGAAGGAATGGAGATTATAAGCCGTGATTCCAAACACCCTACAGGAGTTATTACCAGAGCTAAAAAGGCCATTGGAGAAATAGCAGAGAACCACAATAAGGAGTTAAAAGAAATGGTTGATGGATTTAATTTACTCGGGATGGGGATAAAGACTTATAAATGGGAGCAGATAAACGAATTTCTGGTTGAGGCTAAGGACGACTTTGATAATGAATGGGTAGAAAAGGAGTTAGCCAAGTATGAAGAAAGGGCATAGTTTGTTGACTGAAAGATTTAATTATGTTTCAATTAAAGTGTACTCAGAATTTGTTTTCAGGTTTTTTAATGGCCGTCTTTGGACAGAACCTGAAAAGTTTCTGAGTACACCAAGGGCGGCCATTTAAGTTATGGAATATATGAATAAGGATAAATCTCTAAAGTTTTTTATTTATTGTCGGAAAAGCTCTGAGCCTGAGGATAAACAGATTTTGTCATTACCCGCTCAGGTAAGCGAACTGACTAAATACGCAAAAGACAATAATCTTACGGTTGTTGATATTTTCCAAGAGTCCAGGAGTGCCCACACAATCGGTAGGCCAGACTTCAATTCAATGCTTGAGAGGCTTGAAAAGGGAGAGGCCAATGGAGTTATTGTTTGGGATGAATCCCGTATCGCCCGAAACTCTTATGATGGCGGTAAAGTGGTCTACATGATGGATTTGGGACAGATTGTAGAAATAAGGAAGCCGGGAAAGACATATCGAAACACCCCAGATGATAAATCATGGCTCCAGATGTGCTTCATGATGTCTAAGAAGGAATCTGATGACAAGTCGGCTAATGTTAAGCGGGGTTTGAAGGAAAAAGCTAAACAGGGAATGTGTGTAGGTTCTGCTAAGCCTGGATATATGTTTGACCCTATAGCTAAACAAGGAGAGAAAGACCTTATTCCTATTCCTGGCAAATACGAGCTTATAGAGAGGGCTTGGAAGACAATGATGACGGGTAAGTATAGGGTGGCACAAATACTGGCAATGCTAAATGACGAATGGGGTTATCGGACACCTGTTAGGGGTAAATTGGGCGGGAAACCTATGTTCACCAGTGAACTTTATAAAATGTTCCATGACCGATTTTATATGGGTGCGTTTGAATACCCGAAGGGAAGTGGTGATTGGCATAGGTGGCGTGGAACACGGATGATTGACGAGGAATCGTTTATGCGAGTCCAAGCTCACCTTGGTGGAAAGTTTTTGCCTAAACCCAAACACCGAGAATTTGCCTTTACCTGTCTAATCAGATGCTCGTGTGGCTCGGCAATCACAGCAGAAGAAAAGTGGCAAACAATCTGCACAATTTGTCATAATAAGTTTTCTTCATTAAACCGGGACTCTTGTCCGAAGTGCGGAACTAAAACTGAGGATATGAATGACCCGACAATTTTGCATTATATTTACTACCGCTGCACGAGGAAGGTAAACCCCAACTGCACTCAGAAATCTATCCGACTGGAGTTTTTAGAGCCGCAGGTAGACGAGATTTTGAAAAAGATGGCAATTAGCGAAGAGTTTAAGAACTGGGCGGTTAAGTATTGTAATGAGCTTAATGATGAGGAAGTAAATGATAGGAACATTGTCTTAGCCGAGATACAAAAGAATTATGACGATTGTATTAAACGATTGGATAATCTGGTAAGGCTCAAAATTTCACCCCAAAATACAGATGGCTCACTTCTATCGGATGACGAATTTAGGGGTCAAAAGGAAAGTATTGTAACAGAGAAGCGGGAGCTGGAATCAAGGCTTGGCTCTACCGGCAAAAGAATTGAGAACTGGATTGAGAATTTGGAAAGAGGGTTAGACTTTGCTGTCCAAGCCCGTTACCGCTTTGCTACGGGGACTTTGGCAGAGAAACGGGACATATTGGCTACCATTGGTTCGAACATGATTTTGGAAGATAAAAAGCTCCGTTTAGACGCTCAAAAGCCGTATTGTTACTTAACTGAGATACTAAAAGTGGAGCCGTCAGCTTCTGCAGAGTTTGAACCTAAGAAAAGAGCCAATAATACGGCCTATTTGGAGGCTTTGTGGGCTCAAAATCCTGCTATGCAGGCGCGCCAGGTCTCGAACCTGGAACCTCTCGTTTTGGAGACGAGTGCTCTACCAGTTGAGCTACGCGCCTATAATCTTCCGGGCATATGTATTATAGAGTGAATATAGGTTCAGAGCAACTTCATAATCATAGTAGGAAATTGTCACGCAGCCTGGATATCCGCTTCTTTTTCTTTTGCCTGAGTGTGGTTTTTTGTATGTTTTTGTAAACTGTGTCAGAGGAAGGTTTAATTTTTTCGACCAATAAAGCTTCATTTCTTCTTCGTTATGATATTCGTGCAGATGTAGCTTTGCCCTGAATTTTGATTCATCCAAAGAATAGGCTGAGCGCATTAGTTTCATAAACAATGAGGCCATAATTGGATCAGAGTTGATAAACTTGACAAGGGTCGTAGTTTTTGCTCCTTCTGTCCAAAATAGTATTGAACAAATGAGTTTCTGCAACTCTTTGGTTAGGGGTATCTTTTTTATTTCATCTTTTGCCATTTTTCTGAACAGAACGATTTTCTGCTCCCGTTTCTTTTTCTGGACGAGATGTGTGTGGTATTGGCCCAGAAGATGTCTTTTTTTAAGTCTTTCTAGGGCGCTATCATTTAAAGCGACATCTCTTAACCAAAGTGAGGATGTACTTATGGCCAAATTCAGCTTTTTGGCGATCTCTTTTATTGAGTAGCCCTTTTTCCGTAACCTAATTGCTCTCTCTTTAAATTGAATCGAATAGGCCATTATAGATATGTAATCCTATTGTGAAGGTTTTATTTGTGAGATGTCAAGAAAAATGGAGACCAATGTCCTTAGGCGTAAGCCGCCAGCTTTAGCTGGATTTTTGAACGACACCCCTCTATGCCTGTATTATATCAGTTTGAGACCTGTTTTGTCCTAAAGAGAGAGGTCAAATATTTATTTTAACTTTGTGGTTTCCTTATGTAGTTGGTGTTTGCGGCATGTACGACAATACTTTTTTAATTCCAACTTTTTCTCCATATTGATTTTATTGCGAGTGGTTGAGTAATTTTGACTTTTGCAAACAGTACAGACTAAACCTACGATATCAAAACCGGCGTTGTGTTTTCCTGCCATGGGGATATTTTACCAAGACTGAGGCCAAATAACAACCTGAGCCCGAGAAGGGGATTGAACCCTTGACCTCATTCTTACCAAGAATGCGCTCTACCACTGAGCTACCCGGGCCTGAGGCTAATTATACCAAACTCCTCAGTCTTAGATAAAGCTCTAATTTACGATATGGGTTTTTGCCGGTAGCCACTTTTAAGAATCGGCCCGCATATGTCAAAGCTTCTTGCTCATGGGGCTGCAGGAGATAACGAACTGGACCGACGGTATCGCTGTCAAGGACTTTTTCAGTAGCGGGGATTTCTTTGAGATCATATATTCCTAGGCTTGCTAGAGCGTGACAAGTTTCTTGGATACCGAGCTGGCCAAAATATTGGGCAAGAGAAAGGCGGTATTTTATAAATCCGGCTTCAAAGACATATCTGATACTCTCAAAGTCAGCCGGCGTCAGCCCCACGAGTTGTTTCAGGGTTGCTTTCTGCAGAACAACCACTGGCCCATCAGGTAAGAGGAGAGTGGAGTTTAGTTGTTGACCTTGTTGATCAGTAAATTCGCCGATGTAGGTGGGGGGAGTTGGAGCGTGGTTGAATTGTTTGAGCATCCAGTTTCTACCTTCAATGTACCATCCCAGTGCCATACCTAGGACACGAGGATTGATCGAATGCAAATCTGTCACCGCCAATCTCTCAGCCAGGCGTTGAATTTTATCCGGTCCATCTTCTCTGAGTGTGCCGTAGATTGTAATTTCGGCAGGCCTTTCCACAATGGAAGAATTATACTTCAGTTGGGCCTTGATTCCCAACTTTTTTTCTTATAGTATCGGACTTATATTTTTGGGAAGGGGGTGATGGAATATGGCAGAGAGGATAGTTAAAATTAATTCTCCGTTTTTTGAAACGGCCGCCAGTGGAATTAAATCTAATGAAGACGGATACTTTGGGATGAGTTTGAATGAGCAAGAGGCAAATCAGCTGCTGGGTGATGTTATCCGGAGCGTTGTCGAGTCAGAAGGCCTTTCAGGCTACACAAGGTTGGAGGTTTCTATTAGGGATAGTTTAGTGAGAGTAACTGGGGAGGCTGAAGTTCGAAAAGGGATCGTTGGTGGCCGTGTTGTCATCAAAGACCTGACTTTTGAACGAGCAGGCGAGTGGGGAGTTCGCTTGGCCCGGAATCCTGATTACGATGTTGATGCGGGTTTGTTAACTGGCATTGTCAATAAGCGTGTTGGCCAAGTTTTTAAAGACCTAAACTCGGCAGTCAGAAAAGCCGTTGGAGACCAGTTAACGCTGAGGGGTATTGGCCTGAAAGGATTTGGGATTGTTCCTGAGGATGACAAACTCTTGGTCGGGATGGAAGGCTTCCCCATTAGGTAGTTTCTGACGAAGCTGATTTTTGTTATAATAGGGTGGCTTTAAGCCAAAAAGCCACCTTAGCTCAGTTGGCCAGAGCAACACTTTTGTAAAGTGAAGGTCCTGGGTTCGAATCCCAGAGGTGGCTCACTAACGTTCGCCCCTCGGGCTTCGATAAGTGTCGCCACTGGCGACAGCGCGAATCCCAGAGGTGGCTCTAGGTTTACCCTGAGCTTGCCGAAGGGCTGGGGTGGCGGAGTGGACAATCGCACGGGTCTGTAAAACCCGCGTCCGAAAGGGCTACGTAGGTTCGAATCCTACCCCCAGCACTCGTAAAACTCGTGCTATGGCTAGCGTTCGATAGGTTCCCTGCGGGAAGCACGAATCCTACTACGCGAAGCGGCGCCAAGCTTTGCTTATCCCCAGCACAGAAAAATCTTCAAAGAAGCCCCAAGAGTTGACCCCGCGAGAGATTCGTCAGGCTTTTCCTGGTTGATACCAGGTGGGTGAGCTCATCCCCAAGCCCACAGGCCGAGGGAAATTTGCCCCCCCGATGTACTTTTATAGTCAGGAAAAGTACTTGACGAGATCCTTTGCAGGGTCATATCTATTTTAACACGAAAGTCAATGTTAAATCACCGGGGCACCGGGCATGAGAATGCCTAAAATGAAATTAATAATGGGGGAAATGAGCATTGAGACTGGTGAAACGGGACCAAAAATTGGGAAAATCATCAAAAGCAGAATAAAAATGCCATATCTTCGTAAAAATAGGTCCACGCGGTGAGCATCCTCACGCGGGAGAAGACCAACTAATATTTTCCCGCCGTCCAAAGGATGAATAGGCACGAGATTAAAAATTGCCAGAACGACGTTTAGAAAAATAAAAGGCGGAATAATATTGGCCAGGGAGTAAGCAGGTGAAAAGGGATTGGTTACAAATCTCAAAACGATCGCCAGGAGGCTGGCTAAAAGCAGGTTTGAAAGTGGGCCGGCAAAAGAAATTATGGCCGTATCGCGCTTGGGGTTAGCTAGGTTGTACGGGTCAAACTGTACCGGTTTACCCCACCCAATTCTAACCAAAAGAAGCATGAGAGTACCAACTGGGTCAAGGTGGGCCAGGGGATTTAAAGTCAAACGGCCTTGAATTCTTGGGGTCGGATCGCCCAGGCGATCGGCCGCAAAAGCGTGTGCAAACTCATGGATAGTAATGGCAACTAAAAGCGCCGCCGCCCAAATGAAAAAAAGAATTGGGTTGGTGAATAGAAATTCAAGCATCTCTATAGTATAATACACGCATGGCAGTTTGTGCTAGTTGTGGAAAACATACAGTTGTAGGGGTAAGCCAACAACACAGGCGGGGTGTGGCCGGTAAACGCTGGAAAAAGCGTGCTCAGGCAACCCCGAGGCTCTTTGGCGTGAATATTCAGAAGGCCACTGTTATTGTAGGTGGCAAAGAAAAGAAGATGAACCTTTGCACTAAATGTATCAAGCGCTTCAGGCTTGAAAAGAAGCTAGCTAGCCAACAAATTTATGGTCTAGGTGCCCAGCTTTAAATTGCTCCCAGGAAACAGGATTTCTACCCTCTAACTGTACTTGATCCAAGATTAGTTCTTTGTCCTTCAAGTGGGCTTTTAGAATCTTAATTCTTAATTCTTCATTTTTAATCTTTGTTTTGGTCCACGCTCCAGGCCAGGGATCCATGGCACGAACGAAATTGTGAACGGTTGTGGGTGATTGGTGACTGGTTAGGTCAATAAATCCGTCTTCTTTGTTTAAAATTTTGGTGAAAGTTGCCTGACTCTCATCTTGGGGCTTGGGAGTAATTTTTCCGTTTATGTAGCTGGGAATCAAATCAACTAAAAACTGGGCTGATCTTTCAAAAAGTCTTGTGCGCAAGGATCCGGTCGTATCATTAGGCAGTATTTTTTCAGTGAAGCTGGAGATAATTGGCCCGTGGTCGACTTCACTGTCCATTTTGATAATTGTTACTCCGGTTACCGTTTCACCAGCGGCAATGGCTGTCTGGACGGGGGAGGCCCCACGGTAACGGGGCAAAAGCGAAGGGTGAATATTTAATATCCCGTATTTAAATTTATCAATGACCGATTGAGGGATAATTTTTCCATAGGCGGCAACAATTCCCAGATCCGCCTCCGGAACGGAGTCGAGATTAAAGATAGCCCTAATTTTGTACTTGTATGACCAGTCGTCAATTGGTGAGTGTTGCCTTTCTTGCTTCCTGCCAACCAATTTTGGCGCTTGAGTAACCACGGAACGTAATCCATCCGCATCTTTTCTGCTGAACCCGGTTCTAAGGGCTTCCGCGATGGGGACGACGTAGTCCGGTGTGCCAAAAAATATGATTTTCATATCTCAATTTCTTCCCAATCTTCGCCCATGATTTTGTAAAGGGGTGTTTGCTGAGCTAAAACATGGTCGATAAAAAGTTTACCTTGAAGGTGATCAATCTCATGAGCAATAACTTGGGCGGAAAAACCGGTAAACTCTTGGGTTTTTTCCTGGCCAGATTCATCTAAATATTTAATCTTTATTTTTTTGGGGCGACTGATGGGAGAGTAATGATGAGGGATCGACAAACACCCTTCTAAGGGAGTTTTTGTGTTTTTGTGTTTCGGGTTACGGGTTGGGGGTTGGTTTGTTTTTAATATTTTAGGATTTATAACTGTAATTTTTTTGCCGTCATAGTTGACCACAAAAATCTGCAGGTTTTTCCCAACTTGGGGAGCGGCCAAACCAATGCCTTCAGGATCTTTTTGAGCTGAAAGCGTTTGATGCATATCCGAAATGATTTTTTTGATTTTTTTGTCCAGCTTTTTTACGGGCTTTGATTTTTTGCGCAGGCGTTCATCCGGCGCTTCGACGATTGGTAATATGCTCATAACTCGTATTATATCAATTTAGAGTATTGATTTCAGCTTGACAAAATCTGGAATCCATACTAGTATGTAAATATGAATGGGATGATGCCAATTGGTGAATTCGTCAAACCTCAACCCAGAGGGCAGGTGACGATTCCCAAAAAGGTGAGGAATAAAGTCGGGTTGAAAAAAAACACCGTTCTTAATGTTTTTGAAGAGAACGGGGTTATTGTCATGGTACCGGTAAAACCTGTACCAGCGATGAAGTTTCAGCTAGATAGTGACCTTAAATGGGAGAAGGCGGCTGAAAAGACGAAAAGACTAATGAAGAAGTATACTGACTGGACTACTCCTAACTTTTCGGTAGACAAATATATGGAGGCAGTTAGGTACAATCCGCTTGCTAAATTAAGAATGAAACGCTTGAGAGACCAATGGTAAAAGGGATTGTTGTTGATACCAGTATTTTGATTGATGATCTTCGGTTGACGGCGAAGAGCCCTCAAATGACAACGCCTTATAAAGTTTTACAAAAACAGTATGGGAAAGTTTATATCGCTGAAATTGTAATTGCTGAGCTTTTTGTTGGTCAAAGTAGCCGCGAGAAAGCAGAAAGAAACCGAGTTGTCAGGTTGATCGGGGAACTTACAAAGATAAAATTTAATCAAAGCATGTATCAGAAAGCAGGAGAAATTGCCAGGGACAACCAACGGCTAGATCTTATCGATGCTTTAATTGCCACCGCCGCGATTCACAAAAAACTCCCTCTTGCAACTTTCAACAAAAAACATTTTGAAAACATTAGAGGATTGAAATTGTTTGATTTATAACTTCTCCAGCTCCTCTTTAGCCAGTTGGGCGTCCTGGTAATTGGGTTTAAGGTCAAGCGCTTTGTCCAAAAATTCAAGGGCACGAGGAACGTCGCCAAGGCGGGCGTAAGTAAGGCCCAGGTGGTAAAGAGTCTTGACGTCTGTCGGAGCCAGAACCTGTATACCGGTCAAGGCTTTTATGGCTTCAAGGAGATAATTGGGGTCAAGCTTGGCAAGTATGATGTAGGCACCGGCCTGACTTCTTCTGATGTTGACATTGCGGGGTGAAAGGTCAACGGCTTTTTGCATATCGGCCAGAGCCTCTTGGGCCAGGGAAGTATCTTCCGAGGCTAGGGCAAGATCTGTTTTAATACGCGCTAGCCGGTCGTAAAAAACAGCTTCAGCTGGCCTTAACTTTATTGCCCTAGTGAGACTTGCGAAAGTTTTTTGGTTATAAGCAAAATCCGCTTGCCAGTAACGGATAGTAATTAGTAATAAGTAACCAGTAACAAGTAACACAAAGGCAATCAGCCCTTTTTGATAATTTGATAATTTGAATTTGTTTAGTGTTTGGTGCTTGGGGTTTGGTGTTTGGAGCGTCAGCGCCCAGGCTGGGTACAGGAAGAAAAGTAGGGCAACTGGTACAACCGAAAAGCCGAAGAAGTTGGTAATCAAAATTGATACGTAGCCTGCCAGAAGCGCGATATTTTTTCGCAGTACAAAAAGTGAAGCTCCGATTAGGGTCAGGTAAGCTGTTGTGCCCACAAGACCGGTATTTGCCAAGAAATTAAGATATTCATTGTGTGCTTTGTTATAAACAAAATCCCACTCGGAAGTTAGATTGTGTTCCGCCGGGCGGAATTGGTAGTATGAGTAGGCGAAAGTTTCCACTCCCGTGCCTAAAATCGGATTTGCCCGCCAAACATCAAGTGCGCCTTTCCAAACAATTTTTCTGATGTCTCCGGATTCTGTGCCTCCGGTTTCCAATGCTGGCCCTTGCGCTGTCGGGGCCTGAGTGAATGAAGTACCTACGATCGCGGTTAAAAATAAATAGCTGGCGGTTAGTATGATAAAGTGTTTTTTGTTTTTCCACAAATTAAAAAGCCAGTAGATGGCAAAAGCGACACCTAGGCCAAGAAGTCCCGAACGGGACTTGGTGAAAAGAATGGTAGTATAAAACAAAACCGAAGCCATTATCCAATACCCAGACTTCTTCTTGGCTGCAAAAGCCCAGGTTAATGGAGTAAGCGCAACCAGATACGCCGCCAGCCAGTTGGGTTGGCCCAGTGTTGCAAAAATCCTGTGTTGCACGTCCTGAACCCAGCAGGCAACGTCAAAGCGACCGGTAATAAAAAGGCAACTTACAGAGTAACCAAAATGCTCAAAGATACCGTAAATTGAAACGATAACTCCGGTTGACAGGGCATAGTACATGGCAGTTAATGTTTTTTGTTTGTCCATGTTTGAAACAAAAGCCCAGTAAAGGAGAGCATAAGAGATTAATGAGAGCAGACCGCCGTGGAACCTAGAATAGTAGCCAAAGAAAGAAGTGTGGGAGTCAATTGAAATAATTGTGGAAAGTGCTTGGGTTGCCAAAAAAAGAAGAATGGGGATATCAAGTGTTGTGCGATGAAAGATTATTTTTTTCTGACTAATCATTTTTCCCAACCAAACTGCAACTATTAATACTGTGAAGCCATAAACTAGAAGAACCTTGTTAAATTCAAAAACTTCGGAAGTCCTTGGCCAGAAAAAAAGTGGAACTGCGAAAAATAAAAGATTAAAAAACCAGCTGATTACCATTTGCTTAATGTATCATATCCATTATACTTTGGGCGCGATGATCAACAGGCTTCTGGGGCTTTTCAGTCATGATGTTGGAATTGATTTAGGCACTGCCAATACCATGGTATATGTAGCCGGCCGCGGGATTGTCATTCGCGAACCGTCGGCAGTGGCCAGGCAGAAAAAGACTAAGGAAATTCTGGCAATCGGAATGAGCGCCAAAAGGATGGTTGGGAAAACTCCCCAGATGATTGAGGCGATTCGGCCCCTAAAAGACGGAGTGATTGCGGACTTTGATGCCGCTGCCGCTATGCTTGATCACTACATTAAAAAAGTGCACGAGGGTACCACACTCATTCCCAGAATTCCCCGGCCGAGAGTTGTTATTGGTATCCCTTCCGGGGTCACCGAGGTAGAAAGGCGGGCCGTCGCAGACGCTGCTGTTTCGGCCGGCGCACGAGAGGCTTTTCTGATTGAAGAACCGATGGCCGCAGCGATCGGCGCGGGTTTGCCCATCAGAGACCCGCAGGGCACCTTCATCGTTGACATCGGTGGCGGAACAAGTGAAATTGCCCTCATTTCCTTGGGTGGAATAGTTTTAGGGCGCTCAATACGTATCGCGGGTGATGAGATGGATGAGGCAATAATCAAGTATGTCAGGCTCAAGTACGGCCTCTTGCTGGGCCAGCCGACTGCAGAGGAGGTTAAAATTGCCATTGGTTCAGCCGCCA
>Ga0209541_10001222_pt1 | contig 51547 bp, 67 predicted proteins | sample RifCSPlowO2_01_FD_184027 | JGI IMG/M metagenome (GOLD analysis project Ga0209541, IMG submission 184027) | Groundwater microbial communities from Rifle, Colorado - Rifle CSP2_plank lowO2_0.1 (SPAdes) (version 2) | ecosystem: Environmental > Aquatic > Deep subsurface > Groundwater | place... | reverse complement strand
ACCGCAAAGCGGGAAAAATTTATGTTCTGAGAAGCTTCAAGAAGCCTATGCTTCAAAGGCATCAAATCAATTCAATTTACGGACAAGAAACTACCGATGAAATGAAATGGAATCGGGAGAGTTTCATTCCACCATAAACATCTTGCTGTCTTTGCCAACATCGAAAAATCCAAGCCTTGCGCCAATGTCCAAGAAAGCATGCGCATAGCAAACCGCGCCATAAGCATTCACAATGTCGCCTTTCTTCTCAAAATATTTTGCGTCATCAAAATAACGCTTAGCTAAATCAAGAATGTCCTCTGCCTGCTTTCTGTGCTTGTCAACGATTTTGACTTTTTTAAGAGCTTCAGAAGTCAATTCAAAGTATTTTTTGAGTTTGTCGTTAAGTTGTTGCATTTTAAACAGAATTTAATAAAAATAAAACTAAAGATGTTTCCTCAATTCCTTTGCCTTCTCAATCCCGATGTCGAGCATTTTGTCAATATCTTCTGTCGTCAAAGGATAATCGCCGCCTTTCTGCATTGCGCATAATGTTCCGTCTTCAATCGAGGATACTGTAAGCCTTGCATCAACTGCCTTTTCCTCCTCTATATCGGGATCAACAATGAACTTGTCGCCTATTTTTATGACAGTGACTGCAATAGGTGTTTTCTCAAGATCGAGCTTTTTGCTTGTTTTTTCCTTGTAGTCCACCTTTTCGCCGTCGAATTTAGGATATGCTGCATTTTTCAAGGCTGCCAAGGCAGCAAGGCTTGAAGCGTCAAAAAGATTGCCTGCGTCATTTATCGGGCAAATGTCAATAATAACCATCCAGATTTTTTCTTTTGGAGTTATGCACAGCTTCCTGAAGTCAAGAGCCTTGCTCTCCCTTATGCCCCTGTCAACAACCCTTGCAAGCTCTATTGCCTGTATTCCCGGCGGCCCCAATTCAAAGTCAGGGTTTGACAGCGGCAGCAATTCAGCTCCCACAATGATTGTGCCTTCATCAGGAGTGTCAGGATACGGCTCGCCGACTTCCAGCTTCACGCCAACCATGACATCTGTTTCGCCAATCTTAACCCTTGCAGAGCCTTCTGCAGTCTTTACCACTCCCTGCTCGACTTCTATAGGCTTCCTGTATTCTGTAAGCTTTCTCCCGTCAAGCCTTATTCCTGTATTCAACAGCTTTATTATGTGCTCCCTAAGTTCTTGGTGCATTACATCTCAACCTCGTGGTACTTTTCCTTCAAAGCCTTTTTCTGGATTTCATAAATATCGTTAAGCGCTTTTTTTGCCATATCAATCAATCTCATCAGCTCATCTTTTTTGATTTCGCCGTCCATCTGAAGCAAAGTTATCTTGCCGGAGTTCGGCATTATTGCAATCGGTATGTCTGCTACTGAGCCATCCTTGTAGCTCTCTTCAGCATAGTCCAAATCAATAACCAATTTGTCATCAACCTTGCCGGCTGATACAGCGGACACCAGGTCTTTCATCTCAAGGCCTGCATCTGCCAATGCCATTGAAGCAGCGCAGATTCCAGCGCACCTTGAGCCAGCCTCTGTCTGCGGCAGCTCAATAAAAACATCAACAACAGAATTGGGGTATTCCTCCAAGTCCAGTACGGGCAGCAATGCCTTTCCAGTGACAAGGGAAATTTCCTTTGACCTTCTTGAGCCTCCCGGCCTTACCCTTTCGCCAGAGCTTGAGAAAGGCATCATGTTGTAATTACATCTCAAGATTCCCCTTTGAGGGTCCTGCAAAAACTTTGGATGCAGATTTCTTGGCCCGTACACAGCCGCATAAGCCCATGTGTTGCCAATCTTGAACATTGCAGAGCCGTCTGCCCTTTTTATCACTCCGACTTTTGCCTCAATTTTTCTTGTTTCGTCAAATCCCCTTCCGTCAATTCTTTTTGTGTATGGCATTTTATTCTTGTTTTAACATTTAATGTGGATTTTTCTTCCCGAGATGCTTCTCAAGAAACTTTACAATTATTTCCTGATTTTGAGGAATGTATTCGTCTAAGAGCTTATGCAATCCGTACTTTACTGCCTCAGCTATAACAATTGAACTTATTCCTTTTGCTACCTGTCCATTATAAAAATAATGTGACGCCATAATCCCCTCAGGAATATTAACCGCCCATCTAAGTATAAACTTGGGCAGATCCTCGCTTGGGGTTGAATTTTTAGATTTTAAAAAATGTTCTCTCGTAGCATCTTTTGTTGTTGTTGAAGTTGCAAAAGCATAGACAAGCGAATATGCAAAGTTCAAAACTTCATCTTTCATCGCCGGCCATTCATTATATGCAACTTCATATTTTCCAAACTCCTTTAACTTTTCAACAAGTCTTGGCATTTTACTTCTTTCCGCTGTTCTCTAAAAACTCCTTTATCTTATCAGTTAATCCGCTCATATGGCTTTCCCTTTCAATCTTCCTTATAGTCTGTATTGCAAGCAATTCATCTACAGGCTCGCCGTCAATCCATATCAAGCCGTTCTGCCCGACTGATATGTTGCATCGTGTGGCATCCTTCACCATCATTACCATTGAGCCCTGCTTGCCTATGATTCTTGGCACTTTATTCGGGTCAACTTCAATAACCCTGCCCCCTTTCAGCTTTCTCAAGCCAGGCCCCCTCATAGTGACGTCAATAAGCTTTTGACTTGTGACATTCACTATCTTGCATACAATATGATCCCCCAGGTCATAATACTGGGTCAGATTAGCCCCTCTTGCTATGAAATCAGAGGTTGCATCCTTCATTGACAGCATTGCGGAATAGGCGGAGTTTGTATCAAGGCGCCATCCGTTAAAGCCCACATCAATGACCTTGCATATGACTGTATCGCCTGTTTTGGGAATATACCTTCCTGACAATGGAATCAGCTTTATGGTCCTGCCGTCAATCGTCACTAATCCAAGCCTTTTTGCCACAATCTTCTCGCCATCCCTGTACGCGCCTGTTCCGGGCAGGATGTCCATTCCGACAGCCAGTGTTTCTCCAGGCACTGATATGCTTTTGTCCTGAGCAATTATTTTTGACATTTTGATCCTACTTAGCAGTATATTTCATTCATTTTCAGATTAGTTATTTTTTCGTATTTTTCTGCACAATTACCAGCCAATCCTATAAAACCTTTTTTATTTAAATAACTGATACCTTTCTCAATATCATACTTTAATATTTCCTTTTCTTCTGGCTGTATATTTTCATCAACCAAGAATACTAAAGACAAGGTTGTATCATAATATTTTTCGCATATCTCATTAGGGTAACTTATTGGTGCAACTCGCTTCCAAACAAATTTATTGTCCTCTACCCCCAGGGTGTGGTGGACAAAATCCCATCGTCATTTTTTCACCTTGTCTTTAAAACCTTGCTCTCGACATTTCCGTGGCATATTTTGTTCAATTTGTCGTAAAAGTCGCTTTCCATGCCGCCCGGCATTTCGACGACAGCAACCCAGCTGCCGCTGCTCTGCCACTCCTCCCTCAGTATCGTGCCGAAGCTCTTGACAATCGCATAGCACTTAGGCGCGTATTCAGGCGGAATCTTGATTGCGAGCTCCTTAACTTCAAATTTTATGGGCAGTATGGGCCTTAAAGCCTTCAGCGCCTCCTGGACCTGCTCCTGCACAGGCTTGAATTCATCAACATGAAACTTTGCCTCTATAAACGCATTCTCTATCCTCTGCGGAGGATGCGGAAGGTGGGTTTTCGGGTCAACACCGTTCCTGTGTATGATTGCAATAACCTGCCTTCTTTTTTCTTCCCTCAGGCCTTCCCTGTACTCCTGCGTAAGCTGTATTTCCCCTTTCTGTATTATTGATTTTGCAACTTCATTTACATCTGAAGTGCCGAAAATCTGCTTCATTGCAGTTTCAGACGCTTCCAAGCCCTTCTTGGCATCAGAAAAGACTTTCATTGCCGCAAGGATGTCATGCAAGTCAACGCTTCTTCCTTCCCTCAATGCAAGCGCATTGCCGCAGTCAACAAGAATCTCAAAATTTTGCCCATGGGTTTTGAGCCTTGCGATTATTGCCTGATCAACATTGACCATCATCTCTCACATCATTTTTTAGCCTGCTTTTTGTCTTCTTTCAGCTCTGATGCAGTCTTCTCTATCCTGGATTTTGTCAGCCTTCTGAATTTCTTTTCTGCTGTGCTTATGTACGCAGCATCAATCCTGTCGACATTGAAATTTTCCCCCAAAACCTTCTTCAAGGCCTTTAATGACAGCTTTAACCCGTTGTCTATTGTCAAATCCTGCTTGTACTCGCTGTGCAGTATCTCTTCCACTTCAACTTCGCCTTCGCCTATTGCAGTTGCCCTGTACTGGAAAAATATGCCTATAGGGTCTGTCTCAAACAGCCTTGGGGTGTTGTTGTCTATTCCGGCTATCAGTACAGAAACCCCAAAAGGCCTTAAGCCGCCGCTTTGGGTGCATATCTGCTTCAGGTCGCAGATGTCCTTTACAATCGTCAATGCGTCAATCTCAGAGTCATAGGTTACCCTGTTTTGCTGCGCCTTTAATTGCGCCCTGTCAATCAAAACCCTCGCGTCGCTCAGGATTCCTGAGGCAGCAGCGCCTATGTGCTCGTCAATCTGCCAGATTTTTTCAACGCTTTCCGGCACAATCAGGCTGTCAGCAACCCTCTTGTCTGCAACCAGCAGAACCCCGTCTGAGCATACCATTCCTATGGCAGTTGAGCCCTGCCTGACTGTTTTTTTTGCGTATTCAACCTGCAATAGCCTTCCGTCAGGGCTGAACATGGTTATTGCCCTGTCATAACCCATTAGCTGATGCGGCATTGGTTGTTGCATATTTGTGACACCTCGTGTTTTATTTTATTTCAAATCTTAAGATGATGGATTCAAGTAGTTTCTTTCCGCTTTGTTTAGTATTCCTGAAACTCCGATGCTTCTAAAAATCACATCTTTGCCGTCAATCTTATTGGCAAATGCCAAAGATGCTTTTATATCATCGACATGCCTGTGGCTGACTTTGATTATGCCCCTTTGGAGCTCGCTGCTCCACTTGTTGTTCAGCACCATCAAGCCTGCCTTTGCAGCTCCAAGCTGCCCGATGAATTGCAGCGAAGAGCGCCAGATTGCGTCTGAAACCTCATCGGCATTGCTTATTTTTCCTTTTGATATAACCTCAAATACCAAGTAACGCTTTTTTTCCCTCAAGCTTGGCAAAACAGGCTTTAATTTTGTCTTAACCATCTCACAACATATATGAGAAGAAATATAATAACACGTTTCTCTTCTCTCTGTTAAAGTTTAGAATTATCTGATAGTATTTAAAGGTTATGTTTTAAGAATTTATCAGCTTCAACAGCTCTTTCCGTTTATTATTCATCAATTGCTCCGAATTTGCCTCCAAATTAAGCCTCAATAAAGGCTCTGTGTTGCTCGGTCTGATATTAAACCACCAATCCCTAAACTCTATAGTTATGCCATCGAGCTTTGAGATTTTTTTGGGGTTTTGTCTTCTGTATGTTTCTTCAATTTCTTTTATTTTTGCTTTTTTATCCTTTGCTTCAACGCTTGTCTCCCCAATAGTATTGTATTTTCTGAATTCGTCCAATAATTTTGATAGGGGCATGTTTTCTTTTGAAACAATTTCTGCTATTATAAGGCTTGTAATAATTCCAGAATCTGCCCTGTAATTATCGCGATAATAATAATGGGCAGAATGCTCGCATGCAAAAAGCGCTTTTGTTTTTCGCATTGTTTCCTTGATGAATGAATGCCCGACTCTTTCAATTAGGGGGATGCCGTCATATCTCTTTATCGTGTCCGGCACAATACGGCCGCATACCAAATTGTAGATTATTTTTTGCTTTTTGCTTTTTGATAAAATATTCTTAATTATTAAGGCCGAAATCAAGGAGCTGTTTATTGCATTGCCATTTTCATCCACAAAAAAAATCCTGTCTGCGTCGCCGTCAAAAGCAATTCCAAAGTCGCATTTTTTATCCTTTACAGTCTTCTGCAATGCTGCCAGATTCTCGGATTTTGAGGGGTCTGCAGGATGGTTTGGGAAGCTGCCGTCCAATTTGAAATAAAGAGGCACAATCTTTATCGGGAGATTTTTAAAAACCAGAGGAATCATTTTGCCAGCCATCCCGTTGGCTGCATCGACTGCAATTTTTAATTTCTTTAATTTTTTAGCATTGATGAATTTCCTGACATGATTTACGTAATCTTTTAGGATGTCTTTTTTTATGATTTTTCCAGTCTTTTTAATTCTTGATTTTTTATACTCATTGTTTTCAATTATTTCCTTTATTTTTCTCAATCCAGTTTCCTCATTTATTGGGATTGCATTTGCTTTGCAGAACTTCATGCCATTGTACTGCTTTGGATTGTGAGAAGCGGTAAACATTACAGCAGGCTTTTCCAAGAAGCCAGAGGCAAAATAAACAGCATCAGTGCAAACCTGCCCTATAAATATGGCATTTGCGCCCTGCCCTGCAACTCCTTTCATGAACGCCTTGCTTAATTTCGGTGAAGAAATGCGCATGTCGGTGCCTACAATGACATTTTTTGCTTTAAGAAAATATACAAAAGCTCTTCCAATCTTGTAGGCAATGTCTTCTGTCAGATTCTGCCCGTAGATTCCCCTTACGTCATAGGCTTTGAAGATTTCTCTGAGCATTTTAAATTTTTATAACCTCCTTAAGAAACTGCTCTGCATTCAATATTTTAAATTTTATGATTTTTAATTCGTTAAGAAAGTGCCTGTTTTCTGAAATTAAGAAATCTGCATTTTCCCTGTCGGCAAATGCTGCAATAACAGCATCACCTTTTTTAAGTCCGCAATTCTTATATTTAACTAACAAATTTTTGTCTATTAGCTTATCATCGTACTTGATTATCCCAGAATTGATAAAATTGAATAGTTTTCCTTGATAGTTTTTTGGGATATTGCCTAAAATTTCTTTTACTATTTGCCTGCTTACGCGAAAATCAAAATTTTCACTTAATTTGCCCAAGCCCTGAATCAGAAAGATTGGGTATTCCTGATTTCCAATCAATCCAAAAACAAATTCGTTAGTATCAAGAATAACAATTGGCTTATCCGTATTCTTCATCATATACCTTTTCTCTTGTTTTTCTCAGCCTTTTTATTATTTGTTCTTTCGACATTTTAGCAAGCTCTGTATTCTGAAGGTCTGCCCTTATCTCTTTTACCAGCCTTTGCCATTCGTCCTCTTTGCTCGCTAGCTGCTGCTCCCCTTTTAGCTCTTTTCTCAAGGTGCTCCTCACTAAATCTGAGAAGTTGGAGTAAAACCCTTTCTCTACCAGCTGCTTTGACTTCTCAAACAGCTGCACAGGCAGCGTTATATTCACCTTTCTGAATTCCATAGATATCACCTAAATAGTACCTGAATACGTATTAGTATAAAAAGGTTGCGGTTTTTTCGGGCAATCTACTATTGGTGTAAAACGTTGCAACGCAAGCCAACGACTACTACAAAATCGAAAGATTTATAAAGGGTAATTAGTGTTTAGTGGAGTAAGTGGTGGTAATGTTGAGGTTGAATTAGGTAGCGGTTCTGTTCCCGAATATATAAATCAAATTGCAGAGCAAAAAATAGACTCTGTTGTTAGAGCATATTTGTACAGAGACCGTTCTAAAGATGCTAAACTAAAGTCAAAGCACAGGGCGAAAAATTTATAAAAACACAATTTGGCTTAGTTAATAGGTGAGGTTATATGGAAATTGAAATGGTGAATTTTATTGAAGCGTTGATTGAGTTCTTCAAGCAAGAAATGAAGACTGGTAACCCTTCATTAGATAATGCAAATAAAAATGTTGTAAATAGTTTACTAAGTTTACATAAAATAGTCGATACTGGCGTTCCTTTCAGCCCGATTAAACATAGGGTGCACCTTGGTCATGTTTTTGGTCCTTTTGGATTTAGGATTAAATGAAATTAAACCAAGAAGGAAAAAATTTTATGTTATTATCTAACTTTTCATAATTTCTTCTCAGTTGAAAATAAACTAAATCGGAGGTGTCTTCTATGCCCAAAACAACCAAACTATTTTTCCATGCTCTTTATTTTTCACCCCAGCTCGTATTCCTCTTCCTCAAACTGGGAAATACCTTTCCAGCTTTTCTCAGCAGTCTTGTACCTTTCAATGTTGCCGATGTCAAACCACTGCCCTGCAAACGGAAATCCCCTTAATCTGCCAAGCTGTGCAAGCTTCGGAAAAACGTCCTTTTCAAGCATTGAAAATCCATCAGGAATCATATCAATAACCTCAGGCTCAAGTATGTAGAAGCCCGCATTGATTAAATTGGAAAGAGGATGTGTTGGCTTCTCTACAAACTCAAGTATGCGCGAGCCGTCCAATTTTGCCACGCCATAATGCGAAGGCTCGTCAACTGTTGTCAATGCAATTGTCGCCAATGCATCTTTCCTCTTGTGCAGCCTGAACATTCTTGGAATATGGATGTCTTTCAATTCATCTCCATTTGAAACAATGAAGCTGCCCTTGAGGTATTTTTTTGCCAGCTTTAACGGTCCTGCTGTTCCCAATGGCTCGTCTTCCTCAACATATGTTATGTTCATGCCAAACCTGCTCCCATCACCAAAATGCTCCTTTATTTTATCCTTTAGGTAGCCGACGCATAGAACAACATCCCTTATGCCATACTTCTTTAGCAAGTCAAACAGATGCTCGGTTATTGTCTTGCCCTGAACTTCAAGCAAGGCTTTTGGCAGCTTGTCAGTCAATGGCTTTAATCTTGTGCCTCTTCCGCCAACTAAAAGGACTGCCTTGCTTGGTATGTTTGTGCCAAGGGCTTCTGCAAGCAATACCTCTATCTCCTGAGACCTGTTTTTAATGCCTATGCCGTCTATCCTTTTGTCAATCTGGCTTATAAGATTCTTATCAAGCGTTATAGTGATGCGCTCTTTCATTTGTCCCCCTTTCAGCCTATTTAAATAGGTTATTTATAAATCTTTTGTTTTTTGTATGATGAAGTATGATAAATGGAAAAGTTTATATATAAGGTATTTTACTCAGCAGCCGGGGGCAATATGGACAGAAACTTAGCGCTTGATTTTGTAAGGGCTACAGAGGCTGCAGCCATAAGCTCTGCTTTCTGGGTTGGAAAGGGCAACGAGAAGCAGGCAGACCATGCCGCTGTCGAGGCTATGCGCAAAGCCTTTTCCGTAATTGACATGGACGGCACTATTGTGATTGGCGAAGGCGAGCGTGATGAAGCGCCGATGCTTTACATCGGCGAAAAAGTCGGCTCAGGCAGGGGAATGAAGCTTGACATTGCAGTTGACCCTTTAGAAGGCACCACAATAACAGCAAGAGGCGACCCTAATGCAATGTCTGTTTTTGCAGCAGCCCCTCATGGAGGCTTGCTGAATGCTCCTGACACTTACATGGACAAAATTTCAGTCGGGCAAGAATGCATTGGCGCTGTTGACTTGGACGCTTCTGTCGAGGAAAACCTGCACGCTGTTGCCAAAAGGCTTGACAAGCCAATCGATGAGGTTACTGCAATAATACTTGACAGGGACAGGCACAGGGAAATAATCGAAAAGATAAGAAAATGCGGGTGTAGGATACGGCTTATCCGTGATGGCGACATTGCCGGTGCTTTGGCTCCTGCGATTGAGGATTCTGGAATTGATATATTATTTGGCATCGGAGGAGCTCCTGAAGGCGTTATTGCTGCTGTTGCATTGAAATGCCTCGGTGGCGAAATACAGGGAAGGCTTAAATTCAGGAATGAAGAGGAAAAAGCAAGGGCAAAAAAGATGGGCATTACTGATTTGAACAAAAAGCTCACAATGACTGACATGGTGCGCAGCAACGAGGCTATGTTTGCCGCAACAGGGGTTACAGACGGCACAATCCTCAAAGGCGTAAGTTTCCTCAGCCACGGCGCAAAAACCCATTCAATTGTCATGCGCGCAAAAACAAAAACCGTCAGGTTTGTCGAGGCAAGGCATTCATTCGAGCATTTTCCTGATTATTAATTGAAATCCTAACAAAAATATTCAAAAACAATATAAAAAATTGTTTCAAAAATACGTCGCTTCCCAGCATCTGCTTAGGTGGAATGGGAACCCAGCTCAGGACTGCATCGCTGGCAGTCTCAATGTATTTGCGCCGAGGAGGAGCACAAATGAAAGTGACTTCAACTGCATAATGCCGAGGCGCCAAGATGTTGTGAGCGAAGCGAACGGATTGAAAATAAAAAATAAACTAAGTCAAATTCAGCAAAAATTATAATTTAAAGAACCAATGAGGTGAATTGTATGTCAACACAAGAGCTTAAGTCGACAATCAGGGACATGGTTGTTGTCGGAAAGGGCATTTTAGCTGCAGACGAGAGCGTAAAGACTGCAACAAAAAGGCTGGCAAGCATTGGAACTGAAAGCACAGAAGAGACAAGAAGGCAGTACAGAAATTTGATACTGACAGCGCCGGGCATTGAGAAATACATCTGCGGGGTTATCCTGTTTGAGGAGACTTTAAGCCAAAAAACCGACAATGGCATTTCGTTTCCCGAGCATCTTACTAAAGTCGGTGTTGTGCCGGGCATAAAGGTTGATGAAGGATTGGCTGAATTTGAAGGCTCAGTCGAGCAGTACACAAAAGGGCTTGATGGGTTGGGAAGCAGGCTTGAAAAATACAAAAAATTTGGCTGCAGGTTCGCGAAATGGCGGGCAGTCTACCACATAACAGAAAATACCCCTACTGAAATGGCGATAAAGAGAAACGCAGAGGATTTGGCAAAGTATGCAAAAATCTGCCAAGAGCACGGCATTGTCCCAATAGTTGAGCCTGAAGTTTTGATTGACGGAACTCATTCAATTGACACATGCTACAAGGTTACAGAGAAAGTCCTGAAAGAAGTTTTTGCAGCATTGAAAAAGGAAAATGTCATGATTGATTATACAATATTGAAGCCAAGCATGGTTATATCAGGAAAGGAGGCTAGCAACAGGGCGGGCGTTGACGAGGTTGCAGGAAAAACCGTAAAATGCCTGAAAGCAACTGTGCCGGCAGAATTGCCCAGCATTAATTTCCTTTCAGGAGGCCAGGCTCCGCAGGAGGCAACAGCTCATTTGAACAGGATGCATACTCTTGGAGAAAATTTGCCATGGTACGTGAGCTTTTCTTATGCAAGGGCGCTGCAGGACCCTGCATTAAAAACTTGGCAGGGCAAAAAGGAAAATTTTGGTGCAGGGCAGATTGCTTTCATCAAAAGAGCCAAGCTTAACAGCCTTGCCACGATGGGCAAGTATGCAGAAAACATGGAAAACAATAACTTGAATATTGTGGCGGTGCATTAAAATGATAAAGGTTGGAATCAACGGCTATGGAACGATAGGCAAGCGAGTTGCAGACGCAGTTGCAATGCAGAAGGATATGAAATTAATTGGAGTGACAGCCCATTCATACAGCTTCAACACAGAGGTAGCCAAGGAAAAAGGCTACAAAATATTTGCTGCTGACGGCGATAACGATTTGAAGCCAAACGGCATAACTCCAGACGGCGACATGAAGAACCTTCTTGAGCAGGTTGATGTTATTGTGGATGCAACTCCAAAAAAAGTTGGCAAAGAAAATCTTGACAAATTTTACAAGCCGAAAAAAGTCAAGGCAATTTTTCAGGGTGGGGAGAAGCACGAAATAACTGGAACAAGCTTTGTCGCGCAATGCAACTACAATGAAGCAGTCAACAAGGATTATGTCAGGATTGTAAGCTGCAACACCACAGGATTATGCAGGACTTTGGACTCTGTGAACAAAAAGTACGGCATCGGAAGCGTGCATGCAACCATGATAAGGAGAGGCGCTGATCCGTGGGATATTTATCACGGGCCTATAAACGCAATTGTGCCTGTGCTTGAGATGCCAAGCCATCACGGGCCTGATGTCCAGACTGTGCTTCATGGAATAGAGATTTTCACGACTGCATTAAGCGTGCCTTCAACCTTGATGCATCTGCACACGCTAACAGTTGACTTGAAAAAAAAGGCGAGCGTGGAAGACATAATAGAATTGTTCAAAAACTCAACAAGGATTAGGGTTGTCAGGAATGCCGAGCATTTGCGCTCGACTGCTGAAATCATGGAGTTTGCAAGGGATTTGGGAAGATTAAGGGGCGACATGCCTGAAATCTGCGTGTGGCAGGAAGCCATTGGAGTGATTTCAAATGCGCACAACAAGCTGCTTTACATGCAGGCAGTCCACCAGGAATCCGATGTCATTCCTGAAAATATCGACTGCATAAGGGCCATGATGGGGTTTAAGGACGGAGAGAAATCAATCAGGATGACGAATGAGGGGTTTGGGATAAGATGAGTAATTTGGTATTTTTATTTGTTTATCTCTAATCTTTCTTTTTTGGACGGCAGGTATAAATTATGCCTTTTTATAAAGCTCCAATCACTATAAATAAAATCATGTATCTTCTCAACATCTTCTCTACCATATACTAATGGTGATTTATCTATCTTTTTAGAGTCGCTGACTCCGGCATCAGCCACAAGCTGATTATGTAGCCCTTGCAAAAATACGGGGTTAGAATAAATTTGTAATAGTGGATACTTTCCCATAACATAGCTACAAGTTACATGCGCATCAAAAAAACCCCGCATTAAATGATCTGAATACCACTTTTTAATACCCTCTGGAAATTTCCTTTCAGATTTGTCATAAACACATCCTCTTTCAATAAGTTTGTCGTGCAAGTACTGGTTCCTAAACTGAAGGTTTCTTGAATTCAATTCTGAAGGCCTTCCGATTTCCACGTTGCTTTTAAGATGATCTCGAACAATTGTTAATAAACCTTCATTTGAAGACGTCCAAGTATTTCTCGGGCCATTTCTTTCGGGACTGTAAATAGCAAGACTTATACCAAAAATGTACATCATTATTTTCGATTCTTTGTCGAAAAAATGTTCATTCACATGCTTATTCATTTTTAATTAAAAACCTCAAGAAATATTGAGGTAAATTTTTATATTATTCTACCTCTTTTTAATTATAAAAACATGCAATCACTTATAAATCTATTGGAATGAGAAAATAAAATATTATAATTTAAAATCTGATTCTCCCCTCAAATCAAAGCTAGTAAAATCAGCTATTTCAACATCAATTTCATCCCCTAATCTAAAATCTCCTTTCACAACAACCGGCTTGTAGCAGTAGTTCCTCCCAATCCACGAGTCATTTTTGCCTTTCTCATCAATCAAAATCTTTCCATGCCAGCCCATCCATTTCTTGTTGTTTTCATAGGCAATCTGCCTGTAAAGGCTTGTCATTATTCTTGAACGCTGTTTTAAAGTATTGGTGGAAATCTGTTTCATCTTTGCTGCAACTGTGCCTTCCCTTGCAGCATATCTGGAAATATTCAAAACATCCGGTTTTGCCTGTTTTAATATTTTAACTGAATCCTCAAATTGCTCCTCTGTTTCAGAAGGGAAGCCGACTATAATGTCAGTTGAGATTGTTATTTCGGGAATTTCGCTTCTGAAAGCCTCAACAACCTTGATAAAATCTTCAGCTGTGTACTTTCTGTTCATTGATTTCAGGATTTCATCGTTTCCCGACTGAATCGGGATATGGAGGAACTTGAACATTTTCGGATTTTTGTAAATCCTGATTAAATCGTCAAGAATTGTAAGTGTGTTGCCGGGGTTCATCATTCCCAGCCTTAGTTTGAAGTCTATTGGAACAGATAAAATTTGATTCAATAATTCCACTATCTTTTGCTTTCCAGCCTGCTCAACCATGTATGCTCCTGTGTCGTTGCTTGTAATCCATATTTCCTTGCAGCCTGATTTCAGATGCTCTTTCACGTCCTGCCTTATCGCGTCCATCGGGTAAGAAAACAATTTCCCCTTCACTAGTTTTGTCGAGCAGAAAGTGCAGAAATAATTGCAGCCGTTCAGGATTGGCACAATTCCCACAATGGGATTTTTTCTTACAGAAGGCAGATTGACTTTTTGCTCGTATTTCTTGTCTAGCAATTCCAGAACAGTGCCGTTCAATGAGTTTTCAACAACAGCCGAGATTCTGCCAAAATTATGGGTGTTGACAAAGCTTATGCTTTCATCAATCTGCTTTATTTTTGGCACAATGCTTTCAGTTATGCAGCCTGCAACAATCAGTTTTTTGTTTGGATTTAATTTTTTTAATCTCCTGACTTCCCTCAATGCAGTATGGTCTCCTTTGACTGTGCAGATATTCACAACATCAATATCTGATTGGTTCTCATCACTAACAACATCAAAACCGGAATTATCCAAAAGCCCCACCATCAGCTCTGATTCCCTCAGATTGCTGCTGCAGCCTTGCGTAATGACGTTTACTTTTGGCATAATTATTTAGAAATGGTCGGGGAATTTAAAGGTTTTGGGTAAATTATAATAAAAATATTATTTGCCAGATAATGCTCTTACTAATTCCTTTACAATTGCTTTTGCAATTCTTGGCTTTTCTTTGACGTCTATAGTGTCATTAATTAATAAAGAATTATGAAGTATTATATCTTTTTCATCTGGTGGCTTATCCCAAATAGGATTTAATGCTATCTTCTTTTCCTGCACAACTTTAACAAGTCCTCGTGCAAAACCCTCGGTTTTACGAGACATGCCATCAAAGCTCACTTTTTCACTACCAGATTTAAACGCATACCATTCACCATCCGCATTATAAACTCTGTAGAGATAAGTTGGAATTTCTTCCATATTTAAGGCAAAGAAACCCTTCTATTTAAATATTTTCATAATTTAAGTTCATTTACTTAACATATTTCCCCTTCACTTTCTCCATTATCCAGCTCGTCAAAACTCTTGTTTCATATTCGTCAGGGGTGTGGATGCTTTCGTGGATGTCAACCATTCTGGCTGTTTTGCCTGTCAAGTCCGCTCTTCTTGCCATGAAGTTTTCTCCCAAATAAGTAAATCCAAGCACGCCGCCCATCATGGTTTCCGGCAGGATATTAAGATGCTTGAGAGGCACTCTGTTGCTCATGTCTTCCTTGCTTTCAATGTGCTTTTGAAGGTAATTTTTTAATTGCTGCCTGTAAGTTATGGTCAATCTTTCTTCGCCGTATCTGTCTTCGTAATTTATTATAAAGCTGTAAGGCGTAACTTTGTCTTTTGCTTCTTTCTTGTCTGTAATTTCAGCGGAATAGAACTCTTTGCCGTCTTTTTTGGCTGTTATGCTTAATTTTTCATCTGCTTGATTCTCCTCGTATTTGATTGAGACAGAGTAATCTCTTTTTTCATTGCTTGCTTTGCGCCTTTTCAAATCCAATGAATAAAAAACATTATTCAATTTTATTCCGGCATTTTTATTGATTTTAACATTCTCACTCAAATTCTTTAGCATCAGCGATTCCAGTTCCTTTATGCCGTTAAAATCAATTTTAGGTTGGATATTGACGATGCTTTCAAGACTGCCTGTTTTTTGGTTTTGCTCTTTTTTCTGTTTTTTAAAATTGATTTTTCTGTTTAAAAATGGAACTGCATAGTCAAATAAAGCCAGTAGCAATTCTGATTCAATCTTCTCAATAAAACTTTTCTTATTCATTTGCCTTGTTGAAAACATCAATGGACTCTTCCATCAGCTTTTCAGCCTCCTTTTTCCCGTCTGACTCGCTCACAATCCTGAAAACATTTCCTTCTGTCCTTGAAGCCCTGAACCATACAAAGGAATTTTCGGCGGTAATGACTTTTAAGCCGCCTTTGATGCTGCCAGTCTCTCTTATCTCAAGCCCTTTTTTTGAATAATAGTCTTTTAGATATTTTTTAATTTTGTTGTGATTTGCAATGTCAAATTCAATTTTCCTTTTCAGGTTGTAATATTTTGGAAACTCGTCAACAACATCCTCCAGTTTTTTCTGTTTTTTTGCCACTATGGACAAGATCGTCAAAAGCGTTAAAATCCCGTCCCTGCATTTTGAAGGGGGCATTATCACTCCGCCGCTTGAGCCTTCCCCACCCACAATCGCCTTTAACTTGCTCATTTCCTGCACGACATTTGTCTCGCCGACCTCGACTTCCCTCAGCTTTGCGCCGTGCTTTTGCACAACATCCCTTACGGCATTTGATGTGACATCGTTCACTACAATAAACTGGCTTCTTGGATTTTTGGAACTTGACAAAATCTCGTCAACAACCAGCGCAAGTATGTAATTTCCCGACAAAAGTTGCCCGTTGCCCATCAAAATCTCAACCCTGTCTGCGTCGCAGTCAAAGCCTGCTGCAAAATCAGCCTTATTTTCGTCAATTACATTTTTCAGGTAAATCAGCGAGTCTTCAGTCGGCTCGACTATCCTGTTGAATTCGCCATAATTCATGCTTACTCCAAAAACTTCAACTCCGGCCTGCTCCAGTATTTTCTTTGCAATCACGGCTGTTCCGCCGTTCGGGTCAATGACAATTTTCTGTTTGGAGGTTTTTATCCTTTCAATGTTTTCCCTGCCCAAAATGCTAAAAATGAATTCAGTGTATTTTTTGACTGCCTCTGTGTTTTTCTCCAGAATTTTCCTTTCCTGTATCTTGTGAAATTCCTTGAGAGCCTTTGAATTGTTAATCACAATGTTCATGTCATTCTCGCCCAAAATAGAGCCGTCACTATTAAGGAATTTGAAGCCGTTCCAATACGGCTCGTTGTGGGATGCAGTTATTATAATGCCGCCGTCTGCATTAAAATGCCTCACTGCAAACTCAACTGCAGGAGTTGGGGCAATGCCAATGTCAATGAAATTGCAGTCCAGGATTCCCATTATGGAGTCTGCCAGCTTTATTCCGGAAGCCCTTGTGTCCATCCCAAGAACAATGGTTACGCTGTTTTTTTTGGTTTTGTTCTTTAAGAAAGAACAATAAGAATATGCGTACCTGACTGCAATTGCATCTGTCAAGTCCTTGTCATAAATTCCCCTTATGCCTGAAAATGACTCAACAAGCGCCATAAAAAGAAATAAGCAAGGGTATTATATAATATTAACTTATTTTCAATATAGAAAACAAAATATATCCCTTAAACCAATCAAAACCTTTTTATATCTTTAAATCTGAAAAACAAAGCATGGAGGAAGAAAGCCGTAAGCTTGGAGGCAATATTGAGTTGTCGGGATTCAGGGATATAGACAGCTCATCGATGATTGTGCTGAAGAAAATCATAGGCAACCACGCAAGAAGGATTTCCGAACTGGCTAAGAAAATGGAAAACCTGCACATCATCCTTAAGCCAATCCACCAAAGGGAGAAAAGCGAGAAGTACGAAGTCCATGCAAAGGTGCTGGATGGCGGAAAAGTTTACGCTTCTGAGGCTGTCGACAGGAACCTGTTTGTCGCAATAGACGATGTTCTTAAGAGGGTACAGAGGGAGATGGAATAAGAGGATTAATGAAATAACTCAAGCTTTTTTATTTTCTCCATTACCAAGCCATTTAGTTACATTTAATAATGCATTACTCTTTCCCGACAGAAATGAAAGATGGGATTTTTGTTAAAAAGCCCGAGGGGGAATATGGATTAAGTGAAGACCACTTTGTGATAGATTGTGTTTGCGGAGTCAAAAAAGGAAGCCGATTTAAAGATTCAGACTTAGAAGAAGTTATTCAGAATAGACCACGGAAAGTGTATAAACTCGAACAGCATACATTCTACTTAAGCACAGCTATTTTGGCAAATATGCTTGATATGGACCACCGGGAGGAAATTGGAGATAGTCCTTTAATAATAATCTGCAACAACTGCGAACAGGAGTTTCCTCTTACATGGGAAACTTATCATAAATTGCGACAAGAGATTTATAGTCAAAAACATATTGCTAAAAATTAGTTTCAAAATAAGTTTATTCTTTTCTGTTTGGGAACAATCAAGCCTGCTGCGTCTCTTCTGCCTTCTGGTTCATCTTCTGCTTTAAGCTTATGATTTGGATTAATTTCAAGGCGTTTATCTCCTGCTTCAACTCCTCTACCTCGTCCTTTAACTCGTAGATAAGCTCATAGTTGTGCTGTATATTGTCCGCGTTTTCGCTTATGACTGAAGGCAAGTCAGAGAAGTCTGCAAACTCCCTTCTAATCTGCTTTATCCACGAATCCACATTGTCCCTGAACGTTTCAAGCTCTGGTTCCATTTTGTCGTGCCAATACTCAAAAAAGAGGCTGCTTCAAAGGTCAAGATTGTTTCTTTGCCTTCCAAGTACAGGAATGGATCCTGGTTTTGCCTCCTTTTTGATAAACTAGTATACCTTTTTTATCAATCGATATACTAGTATACCTTTTCCTATATTACTTATTTATATACCTTTCGGTTTTTGTATATACTGAAGAATATATGTTAAGAAAAAGGCAAGATTTAAGTATTTGATTTTATATATAATCCAGATATGCCTTTCAAAATGGAGCAGCTAATCAGCATTGGCATTTTAATGATTGTTATAGGCTTCTTTATAGTGTTCCTCGGCATGTTTATGGGTTCAAAAGAATCAGCTTCAAAATCAAAGGTGGCTGTTGGAGGCTTTATCGGTTTCATTCCATTCGGCTTCGGCAACGACAAGAACTTTGTGTGGTTTGTTACTATTCTGTCTTTGGTTGTGTTTGTTCTGTGGATTGTGTTTAGCTTGTGGCATTCCAAGTAGGGCAGTCAGCGAGAGAAAGATTTTTAAACTCCATAGTAGTACTAAAATGCAATGTCACAAGTAGTATTAACAGGACGTCTTGAAAGTATTGAAGACGGATTTGGTGAAGCAATTTTTAGAGGGAGGATAGCTGATGAAGATAAACCTGCTGTCTGGCCTTATATTAGTCACGCCCATAGTCAACTTACAATAAGAACCACTGAAGGAAAAGAAGCCCAGGTAAAATTTCTCAGTGAAGTTCCAAATTCTTATATTGGAAAAGATGTTATGTATGTGCATGATGACGGACGTACCCAACTCCTTATGACGGGGAAACTATTTGAAGACCAGCATACTTTTGGTATTCTTTTAAAATCTCCTGAAAAACCTAGTTTAATTTTGCGTATCTTAGGCGACGTCCCTGCCCCATCTCGAATCGAAGCAAAAGTGCCAGCATATATGTCCCAATTACCCACAGAAGTTTTTTATAAATTAATTGGTTAGTACCATTATATTGTTTAAAAGAAAAAATATTCTACGTTTTCACTCTTCCTTGTCAAACTGCCCCTTAACCTTGTACTTGTCAGAAGTCAAAATCTCATTGTACATTCTCTCATAATCGTCCTGGTAAGGGCTTTTCCTGAAGAATAATTTGTATAAGATGTAAATGCCTATAAGAACGTAAATGCTTATCAGGATTGTCTTGTTGATTTCCATTAATATACTGATGTTATTCTAATATATAAATGTTGGGGTTTTTGATTCGAAAACCTTTAAATAAAACCAAAAAATCGCTTTTGTTATGAAAAAGCTTGTCAGAAAAACAGCAGAAGCAAGCCTGCCGACAAAAAACGGCAACTTTAAAGTCATTTGCTACGAGGACTGCAACAAGGCGCAGCACCTTGCCCTGATAAGTGGGAACTTAAGAAATAAAAACGGCGTTCTTGTAAGGGTTCACTCTGAATGCCTGACAGGAGATGCGCTTGGCTCGTTAAGATGTGACTGCGGCTTGCAGCTGGAAAAAGCGCTCGAAATAATCGGCAAAAAAGGCGGAGTTCTTCTTTACATGGCGCAGGAAGGAAGAGGCATAGGCTTGATGAGCAAGATTGCAGCTTATCATTTGCAGGATCATGGAATGGACACTGTTGAGGCAAATTTAAAGCTCGGCTTCAAGGCTGATGCAAGGGACTACACAATCGGAGCCCAGATACTCGCTGACTTAGGGGTGTCAAAAATAAGATTATTAACCAACAACCCAAAAAAGATTGAAGGCTTGGAGAAATACGGCTTGGAGATTGTTGAAAGAGTGCCGATTCAGATAAAGCCCAATAAAATCAACAAAAAATATCTTCAAACAAAAAAAGAAAAGCTCGGGCATTATCTGGAGGAGAAAGGGGTTGTGAGATAATAATGTATGAATCACGGAAAAAGGATTTCTTAATTTATTTGAGAAAAATTTTAATAAGTTATTGAGAGAAAAATCAACTGAAACCTATTGATTCTGCAATAAATAATCGGTCTAATCTTGTAATTTTCATACTTTCCATGCGTATAGGACTCTGCATTGCTCCATCTTTAAGATGAGTATAAATGTCTATATATTGGGGTTTTGTATCTTTTTCCCATGCTTCCAATATTCCATCTATATCTTTGATATAGCCAGCCCTAATTTCTGATCCCATAGATATAGTCGGATTTATGCATTTTACCTCGACTAATCCAGAAGGTGTGTATTTACTTTGTTTGGATGCTGCAACAATGCCTAATCTCCGTATGCCTACAATATCATCCACTCTAATAGGAAAATTGGCTTGGGGCGTTTGGTTATGACCTTCCAGATACTTATGAAACTCAAGAAAAGGAGGTTTTACAGAAGGCTCGTTTCTGTACTCCTCTGGTTGTTCTCTATTAAACGCTTCTATATCTTTCCTAATTTGCCTATCGTAATCGGTTTCTTCTGGTCTTTCCCAATCATCTATTCTTGTAGCATAACCTGGTCTAGTGAATAATATACCTCTTTTCTTATACAGAACTTCAACTAAATCTATTAGTCTTTTTTCACCTACCTTGAACTCCTTTATCTTAGAAATTTCCATTTACTTTAGTACTTCTTAGTAGTATATAAATCTTTCCGTTTTTCAAAAAGTCTTTTTCTTATATTTAATTTACATTCGTACATACGTTAAACTAATTTTTTAAATTTGTTCCTTTCGCATAAGGTTGGCACTTTATATGCAAACCCTTAGGAAACATTTTTGCCAAAATAATTCTTTTATTAAACTTCAAAATCTCAGCAGTCCAATTGCCTTTCCGACATCCTCTTCCTTTATCAAGAAAATTGTGTCTGTAAAGCAGCTCATTGACTCGACAATGTTTATGTTGTTCTCTCCAAATAAAGAGGCAAGGTAAGCATAAGTTCCGGGAGTTGTCTCAATCTCCTCAGGGCTTTTTATCATAATCTCTGCAAGGTTCCTGTTTTCAAGCACTATCTTATTTTTGAAATACTTTTTAATCAAATCAATAAAATCCTCTGTGGTTATAACAGTAACTCCAGAGGCGCCTTCAATTATCCTGAATATTTCCCTTCTTTTCTTTATCTCCTTCTCAAGGCTGATGAGATTTTCAAAATAAATGTCTCTTTCAAGGACTATTGCTATTATCTTGTTTTTTATCTCCACCTTGCTTTTCTTCAGTATCTTCAATATCCTGCTTTCAAATGTTTCCTCCTTTTTCAGCTTCCTCTGGAAGCGCCTGCATGCAATAAGAATGGCGTCAAAGTTTTTTTTCACGCTTAAATCGAGCTCTTCTGCTATTTTTCTCGACAATGAAGAAAAATTAACCAAGTCATTCTTGAGGCAGTCTTTTATTGATGGGTGCTCCAGAATGTAGTTTTCTGTCAGTTTTGTTATGCTTGGCATTTTTATGTTTTAAAAATAGATTAACTATTATATTTAAATGTTTTGTTTTGGACATTTTTGTTTAGTTTTGTTTTGAATGGGGCGTCAGGTTTAAAAATAAGGAATTTTCCAATACCAGCATGAAGCAAGTTTTAAAATTCACATTGGCGGAAGAATTCCTTGAAGGTTTGCTAGCTGAGGACTTAAATAATAATAGCGAGGAATTGAATTATAAATAATGAGAATTCTAAATGACAGATAATCTTGACATCACTAAAATTGATTCGGTAGAAAATGGGTTAGGATTAACTCAAAAACTGAAATCCGAGCTTGAAGTTTTGATAAATGAGTGCTTTCGCGAAAGAAATATGGAGCTTGTTCCAGACTATTTTTCATTGCCAATGTGGCATAATTTTGAGTATATGCTATTATTGCAGGATAGCCAAAAAGATGACAGGATTGTTGGCGGGCTAATTGCTTTCCGTATTAAAATGCCGCATGGCGTGGATTTCATGCTCTATGACAAAATCTTTGTGCATCCAAGCTACAGGGGCAATGGCACTTATAAAGATTTGATATCCCGCGCTAGACAGCTTGATTTTCAAGTCACAAAACGGCATTATCCCTCTGGCAAGCAGTTGATACCAGCGGCATTAAGAACTAGTGAAGAAAAGTTAAGTCGGAAGTATGGTGAATTAAGTGATTACAATTTTGAAAGAATTAATAACAAAGGCGAGAAAAGAATTAAATACTTTGTGCATCTTCTTGGAATAAGGCACCATGCAACTAAAGAAAATATAAAACAGCACTATTCTAAGATGCAAGATATCGCTGTTTATGTTGGCAGTTTGCTTTCAACCCTTCCAAAAATTGAGCGCGACTACATTTTAGCAAAATAAAACAAAACATTTATTAACCTCTTAATACTATAACTTTTTTTTAATGCACGACTGTAAAGAAATCAAACTTGTTCTTGAAAACGGCGATGAGTTCAAAGGCTTTTCTTTCGGCGCAGAGCACTCTGTTTCAGGAGAAGTTGTCTTCAGCACAGGGATGGTCGGCTATCCCGAGTCACTGACAGACCCAAGCTACAAGGGGCAGATTCTTGTTCTGACTTATCCATTGATAGGAAACTACGGGGTGCCTGCGAAAAACATAGAAAACAATCTCGACACAAATTTTGAATCTGGCAAAATACAGGTTCAGGCTCTTGTTGTTTCTGATTATTCTTTTGAATACTCGCATTGGAATGCAAAAAAAAGTTTAGGAGAATGGCTGAAAGAGGAGGATATTCCTGCGATTTACGGCATTGACACGAGAAAATTGACAAAAACATTGAGAGAAAAGGGCGCAATGCTCGGGAAGATTGTTTTTGGAAATGAAGATATTAAATTTTATGACCCAAATGTTGTTGATGTTGTAAAAGAGGTTTCTATAAAAGAGCAGATAGTATATAACCAAAAGCCAAACCAAAAAAAGGTTGTTGTTGTCGACTGCGGGATTAAAAACAACATTATACGGAATTTGATAAAAAGAAACCTTACTGTTGTAAGAGTCCCTTATGATTACGATTTTTTGGCAGATTTCTTTGATGGCTTGTTGATTTCAAACGGCCCAGGCGACCCAAAGATGTGCCAGCAAACTATTTACAACATTGGAAGGGCAATGAAGCATAATATCCCGACATTCGGCATTTGCCTGGGCAACCAGTTGATGGCGCTTGCAGCAGGCGGCAACACTTACAAATTGAAGTACGGGCACCGCTCGCAAAACCAGCCATGCACTTTAGTTGGCACCAAGAGATGCTATATCACAACACAAAATCATGGCTTTGCTGTTGACATGAAGTCATTAAGCGATGAATGGCAGGAATTTTTTGTGAATGCAAACGACGGCACGAATGAAGGCATAAAGCACAGGACAAAGCCGTTTATGTCTTGCCAGTTTCACCCTGAAGGAAGAAGTGGACCCGAAGATACAAACTTCTTATTTGATGAATTCGTAAAAATGCTTAAATGAAAAAATCAAAAAAAGTTTTAGTTCTGGGCTCTGGCTCACTTAAGATCGGAGAAGCCGGAGAATTTGACTATTCGGGCTCGCAATGCCTTAAAGCATTAAGGGAGGAAGGAATTGAAACAATTTTGGTTAATCCAAACATCGCAACAATCCAAACTTCTGAGGGAATGGCTGACAAAATCTATTTTCTTCCTGTAACCCCTTATTTCGTCGAGAAAGTGATTGAGAAGGAAAATCCCGATGGGATAATGCTTGCTTTCGGCGGGCAGACTGCATTGAACTGCGGCGTTGCTTTAGCAAATTCAGGAGTTTTTGAAAAACACAATGTTAGAGTTCTTGGCACGCAGATTGACGCAATCAAAAACACAGAGGACAGGGAATTGTTTGTAAAAAAGCTGAATGAAATCAAAGTAAAAACGCCTGAAAGCGAAGCTGTGAACACAGTAGAGCAGGCTGTTGAAGTTGCAAAAAAACTGAGATACCCAGTCATGCTTAGAGTTGCTTATGCTCTTGGAGGGCAGGGCTCAGGCGTTGCATTAGGCGAAGTGGAACTAATAAACAAAGCAAAACGTGCATTGGCTTACTCATCCCAAGTTCTCGTCGAGAAATACCTTGGCGGATGGAAAGAGATTGAGTATGAGGTTGTAAGGGATTCTTATGACAACTGCATCACGGTCTGCAACATGGAAAACTTTGACCCGATGGGAATACACACAGGAGAGAGCATTGTTGTTGCGCCTTCCCAAACTTTGACAAACAATGAGTACCACAAATTAAGGGGGATTGCAATAAAAGTCATAAGGCATCTCGGAATCGTTGGAGAATGCAACATACAATATGCTCTTGACTCCTTTTCAGAAGACTACAGGGTTATAGAAGTCAATGCAAGGCTTTCAAGGAGCTCTGCTTTGGCGTCAAAGGCAACAGGCTATCCGTTGGCGTTCATTGCGGCAAAACTTGCCCTTGGCTATTCCTTAGTCGAGCTTGAAAACATGATAACAAAGGCGACAAAAAGCTGCTTTGAGCCTGCATTGGACTATATTGTTGTAAAAATACCGAGATGGGACCTGCAGAAATTCAAGCATGTAAGCCTTGAAATCGGCTCTGAGATGAAAAGCGTTGGGGAAGTCATGGCAATCGGCAGAAAATTCGAGGAGGTAATCCAGAAAGCCATAAGGATGCTCAGCATAGGCTTGCACGGCTTAGTCGGGAACAATCTGAAATTTGACGATGTTGAAAATGAATTAAGCAAGCCCACTGACAAAAGGCTGCTGGTAATTGTCGAGGCAATCAAACAGGGGATTCCTGTTGAAAAAATCCATGAGTTAACAAAAATAGATAAATGGTTCTTATGCAAAATTAAGAATGTAGTTGAAACAGAAAGTGCTTTGTTAAAATATAATATTGACGATGTACCGGCTGAACTGCTTAAAATATCAAAACAAGCAGGGTTTTCTGATTTTCAGATAGCAAAAATCCTGTTTAATGATAACAAAGGCATGGAACAGAAGATGCTGCAAGTCAGAAATCTAAGGAAGAAATACGGCATACTGCCGTCTGTAAAACAGATAGACACCCTGGCGGCAGAGTATCCTGCAAAGACAAATTATCTGTATCTGACTTACAATGGCGACGAGGATGATATTGAATTCAATCAAAAAAACAATATTATCGTGCTTGGTTCAGGGGCTTACAGGATAGGCAGTTCTGTTGAGTTTGACTGGTGCTGCGTGAATGTAGTTTTCACGCTGAAAAAATTGGGATATTCCACAATCATGATAAATTATAACCCAGAAACCGTCAGCACTGACTATGATGTATGCGACGGGCTTTATTTTGACGAACTTAGCCTTGAGAGGGTTCTTGACATTTATGAAAAGGAAAATCCCATCGGAATGGTTATTTCAGCAGGAGGGCAGATTCCAAACAACCTTGCGATGAAACTGCACAGGCAGAATGTGAAAATACTCGGCACAAGCCCGTTGGGCATCGATAATGCGGAAAACCGCAACAAGTTTTCCGCCCTGCTTGACTCGCTCTCTGTTGACCAGCCGGAGTGGGCAGAAGCAAAATCAATTGAGGAAGCGCATAAATTCGCGGAAAAAGTTAAGTATCCTGTCCTGATAAGGCCTTCATATGTTTTAAGCGGAGCTGCGATGAGCGTTGCTTCTGACAAAAAGGAGCTTGAGATGTACCTGCAGAAAGCTGCTGGCGTTTCAAAAGAGCATCCTGTAGTAATAAGCAAGTTCATTGCAAACGCAAAGGAGATTGAGATAGACGCGGTTGCGCAGAATGGCAATGTTGTGATTTACGCAATATCCGAGCATATTGAAAATGCAGGCGTGCATTCCGGGGACGCAACAATGGTATTGCCGCCGCAGTACACTTACCTTGAGACAATTAAAAAAATAAAAGAGGCGACAAAGAAAATAGCAAAGGCTTTGAAAATTACAGGCCCTTTCAACATCCAGTTCATTGCAAAAGACAACCAAATCAGGGTCATAGAGTGCAATTTAAGGGCTTCAAGGAGCTTCCCTTTTGTGTCAAAAGTCACAAAATATAATTTCATCGAGCTTGCTACAAAAGCCATGCTGGGAATTGATATAAGCGGAAAATACAACACTCTTGACTTGGGTTATGTCGGAGTGAAAGCGCCCCAGTTTTCTTTTTCAAGGCTTCATGGGGCAGACCCTGTTTTAAGCGTTGAGATGGCATCTACCGGAGAGGTTGCTTGCCTGGGCAATGATGTAAATGAAGCGTTTTTGAAGTCATTGCTTTCTGTCGGGTTTGTGATTCCAAAATCAAATGTTTTGCTTTCAACAGGACCTGTAAAGAACAAGGCTTATCTGCTTGAAAGCGTCAAAAAACTGACGGAGCTGGGCTTCAGGCTTTATGCTACTGAAGGAACTTCAAAATTCCTTGAAGAGAATGGAGTCAAAACAGAAATTTTGCACTGGCCTCTTGACAAAAAAGAGCCTAATGCGCTTACTTATCTGCAGGAAAGGAAAATTGATTTGGTTATAAACATTCCAAAAAGCCTTGAAGAAGAGGAGCTTACAAATGACTACATAATAAGGAGAAAGGCTGTTGATTTTAACATTCCTTTATTAACAAACGCGCAGATTGCAAAATTGTTTATTGAATCAATTTATAATAAGAAGATGGAAGATTTAGAGGTTAAGAGCTGGGGGGAATATTGAGTTCACAAATTCAATAAAAATGTCTAATTGCAATCCCTCTCGTACAATCTTGTAGCTGTTTTATGATAACATTCAATAATATCTTGTGAAGTTAAATGGTAATATAAACTTTCAAAAGCCACTGCCCTCTCCAAGTCCTCTTCTGGTATTTGTGCTAACACCTCAGCGATAGTTGCACTAAAAATTACCGAAGCACCAAATTCATGATAAGTGGTTATATCATTATAATGAGTTAAATTGGTTGCCAGCCTTAAGGGTTCCGCAACCCAAGTATAAGCTTTTTTCCTTAATTCACGAGGATTATCAGGACCTTTTGTATAATACAACTCCCCACCCGGATGAAGTTTTTCTCCAACAAATCTTGCAACTGGCCTAATCTGTATAGCAAGTTGTTCAAGCCTTTCATCTGAAATATCTGGAACCCTATCCATATTCTATCTGTAAACTCTAAAGCTTTTAAACCCTTCTATTTTCACCACTTCCAAATAACTAAATCTGGATAACAATATTTAAATATAAGTAATACTCTTGGTATTACTATGTACAAAACAAAAGTTACCAAAAAAGGGCAGATTACCCTGCCAAATGAGTACAGGGAGAAGCTGGACTTAAGCACAGGCTCTGTGGTAGTCGTTGACTTAAAAAAAGACTCTATTCTTGTTCAGAAGCCCAAGGCAGATTTGGAAGGGCTGTTTGGAGCATGGAGTGATATGACAGACAAGGATGTCAAGCGCATAAAATCCATATGGCGGGGCTGGAATGAAAAAGATATTCGTGGACTCTGATTACTTGATAGACTATCTCCGCAGGCAGGCTTATACAAAGCCCCTGATAGAGAAAATCCAGAGCAGGCAGGCAGAAGCCTCGATTTCTGTTGTTACTGTGTTCGAGCTTTATGTGGGCGCATTGCTTTCAAACAACCCAGGCAAAAGATTTGAAGACGTTGAGACTTTGCTCAGCTGGTTTAGGATTGTTGACATAAACAAGGAAATAATGCTTATTGCGGCAAAAATAAACGTAGACTTAAGGAAAAAAGGATTTATGATAGGCATTCAGGATGTTTTGATTGCTGCAAGCTCGATTTCAGCCAATACTCCATTAATCACGAACAACACCATGCATTTTCAGAAAATTGAGGGGCTAAAGCTGGAGTAAAAAGAAAAATTTTAAATATTGGTTGCGAAATCTGTTCAGTGCAAGATGGATATTGGTAGTTTGGATTTAATTTCAAGAGAAAATCCGCGTGAATTCTTTGACAGAAATTTGTCCATACCTTACGAAAAACAAAGGAAGCATGTTGCTGAGAGAGTAATGCTCAGGTTTCTAAGACATAACCTACATTTGAAACAAGGAGAGATTAAAATTCAAAATGTAGTTGGTTCTAATTTAAAATCGAGCTACAGAAAATCAGAGTTTATTGGTAATCTTTCTTTATTTTTGGATGGTTATCGCACTGAGTTTTTATTGCAGCCTGAGCTAGGTGGGGGGCTTGATTATTTTATTACATTAGGACAAAGAGCTTATTGGTATGCTTACAAAGCTGGAAGGAAAATTAAAGGGAATGTTTCCGAGGTTACAAATTTTGAAGAAATGGCAGACAACTACAGGAATCTTGTTAAAGCAATTTTTGAGTTTAAGATCAGATTTTTGCCTCAGGACAAAGAGCTTTCCGATAAAGTTCTCAGGGAAATGGATTTAGCATTGTACCATGGTGGATTATCTGATTTATATCCAATTTTGCATGGAAAATCCATAGAGCAAATTCCAACCTTACATTAACACTTTTCTTTTTACCACCCATTCATAGCCATTTCCAAACCCTTAGATTTATATATCAAATACAAATTACTTCTTTGCTTGAGGGTGGCTTTAGTTGATATCTCACAAGAAATACATGGAACTTACGATAAGGCTTGCCGAAAAGGGCAGGGGCTTGACATCGCCAAATCCTATGGTGGGCTGCATAATTGTCAAGCGCGGCAGGATTGTAGGCAAGGGCTTCCACAAGGCAGCCGGCACAGAGCACGCAGAAGTTCTCGCAATCGCGGAAGCCGGAAAGAAAGCGATTAATTCCACCATGTATGTCAATCTTGAGCCATGCTCCCACTGGGGCAGGACTCCGCCGTGCACCGAGAAGATTGTGGAGGCGGGCGTGAGGGAAGTGATAATAGGCGCAAAAGACCCGAATCCCCTGGTGGACGGCTTCAGGGAGCTAAAATTCAGGGGCGTAAAAACCAAAATAGGAATTCTGGAGAAAGAGGCAAAAAAGCTGAATGAGGTATTCATGAAATACATGAAAACCAAAAAGCCTTTTGTAATCCTGAAGGTTGCGATGAGCCTTGACGGGAAAATCGCAACTGCAACAGGCAGCTCAAAATACATTACAAGCAGGGAAGCCAGGGCATATGTGCATCAGCTCAGAAGCGAGGTTGATGCTGTCATGGTGGGCCTGAACACTGTGCTTCGTGACAACCCCGAATTAACCCCCAGATTAGTCAAGGGCAAGGATCCCATGAAGATTGTGGTTGACAGCAGGCTCAAGATACCAAAGAACTGCAACCTGCTGAAGGAGCCCACAAAACTCATAATTGCCGCGACAAACAAGGCATCAAAAAATGACATAAAGAAGCTGCAGCACAAAGGCGCTACTGTAATAACGACAAAGTCAAAAAACGGCATGGTTGACCTGCAGGATTTAATGAAGCAACTCGGCAGGCACGGGATTACGGGCGTCATGATCGAGGGCGGCTCGCAGCTGAACAGCTCCGCGATAAAAGAGGGCGTTGTCGATAAAGTCCTGATTTTCACGGCGCCAAAGCTTATCGGCAACGGCATAGGCGCAATCGGCAGCCTGGGCATCAAGAAGATAAGCAACGCAATCAACCTGAAAAATCCGGTGTGCAGGAGAATTGGCAGCGATATGATGGTTGAAGGGTATCTTTAAGATTTTTTAGTGGAAAGCGGTATCCAGCAAAAATAATAAAATCCAATAACGAAATAAATTCAATAAAAACAATTCAATAACGCAAACAAAATTAAAAAACACGAGAGCGACTTTTGTAAGTAAGCGTGATGAAAGTGAACCGCTTGTGATTTTTTATCAATGCATAGGCGCCGAGGAGGAGCACAAGTGGAGGAAACCTCAACGGCAGAATGCCAGTGACATGGTGAGCGAGGTTCGACGAGCTCACCTCGCATTCCACGCGCACAAAATAATGCCGAAGGCGGATTGAAATTATAAGATAATAATCCCAAAGCAAAAAATGACATTCTCAAATGTTAAAGATGCTATTAAGGACTTCAGAAAAGGCAGATTTGTGATAGTGATAGACGACAGGCATCGCGAGAATGAGGCTGATTTGGTTCTGGCGGCTGAAAAGGTTACTCCTGATAAAATAAATTTCATGATTAAAAATGCACGCGGATTGGTTTGCGTGCCTATGCTCGGCAAAAGGCTTGATGAATTGAAATTGCCATTAATGACGAGAAAAAATACAGAGTTTACAAAATGCGCCTTTACAATCTCTGTTGATGCAAAAAAAGGCGCAACAACGGGCATTTCAGCTTATGACAGGGCTAAGACAATCAAAACTTTAATTCACAAAAAAACAAAGCCAAGCGACTTGGCAAAGCCCGGGCATACCTTCCCTTTGAGATGCGATGAAAAAGGCTTAAGCAAAAGGGCAGGGCATACAGAGGCCTCAATTGAATTGTGCAGGCTTGCAAATCTTTATCCTGCTGCTGTTATATGCGAGATTATTGGGGAGAATGGGAAAATGGCGAAAATACCCGAAGTAAAAAGAATGGCTAATAAGTTTGGTTTGAGAATTATGAGGGTAAGGGAATTGGTTGATTATACAAATCAATAACCAAAACCTTTAAATCCAACCATTTTTATTGAATTCTTATGGATGAATTCAAAGCATCAATCATAAATTTTCTCAAAAAAGAGGCAAATCTTGAAAACATTGAGCTGGAAATCCCTCCAAACCCAGAAATGGGCGACTATGCCTTTCCGTGCTTTGTTTTAGCTAAAGAATGGAAGAAATCTCCGAATGAAATAGCGCTCGAATTAAGCAAAAGATTCAAGCCAAGCGATTTGATTATGGATGTTAAAGTCATTGGCCCTTACCTTAATTTCTTTGTCAATAAAAATAAAATCGCGGAAACAACAATCAAGGAAGTCTCAAAACAAAAAGAAAAATACGGCTCTTCCAATATTGGAAAAGGCAAAAAAATCCTTGTTGAGCACACAAGCATAAACCCTAATGCCTCCCCGCATGTAGGCAGGGCAAGAAATGCATTGATTGGCGATGCAATTGTAAGAATTTTAAGGTTTCAGGGCTACAAAGTTGAAACCCATTATTTTGTAAATGACGTTGGGAAGCAGATCGCAATGCTTGTTCTTGGCTCTGAAGGAAAGAAAAATGTGGCTTTTGATGATTTATTGAAAATTTACATTGAAATAAACAAAAAAATTGAGGAAAATCCTGAATTAGAGAAAAAGGTTTTAGAACTATTAAACCTGTTGGAAAAAGGCGATAAAACGATAAAAAACAAATTTAAAAAAAATGTTCAAGTTTGTGTCAAAGGGCAGGTAAAAATCCTTTCAGAGCTTGGAATTAAATACGACTTTTTTGACTATGAGTCAAAATATTTATGGGACAAAAAAACTGATGAAACACTGAAAAGGCTCGAGAAAACAGGCAAGCTTTTCATCGACGGCTTCAACAGGTGGGTAATGGACCAGAAAGGCTACAGCCTTGGAATGAAAATTCCTGTGCTTGTCATGACAAGGGGTGATGGAACTTCTTTGTATCCTTTAAGGGACATTGCCTATAACATTGAAAAGCTGAAGAAGGGGGAGAATATAGTTATACTGGGCGAGGACCAGAAGCTGTATCAGGAGCAGATAGCGGCTGTGCTCAAGGAGCTTGAGCTGAAGCTGCCAAGGGTTGTGCATTACTCTTTTGTTTTGCTGCAGGAAGGAAAGATGTCAACAAGAAAGGGCAATGTCGTGCTTTTGGAGGACTTTATGAACGAGGCTGTCGAGAAAGCAAGCCAGGAGTTAAAGAGAAGGTATAATAAAATAGATGAAAAGTCGGCAAAGGCAATCGCTTACGGCGCTGTAAAATACGGAATCCTGAGGGTTAGCCCTGAAAAGAACGTGCTGTTTGACCTGAGGCAGGCTCTTGCATTTGAAGGCGAGACATCACCTTATATACAATACGCTTATGCAAGGATAAGCAGCATACTAAAGAAGGCAAAGAAAATAAATCAAAAAGCAGATTTTGGCCTGCTGAATAAAAAGGAAGAGCAGGAATTGATAAAACTTATGTCCAGTTTCACAGACACAATAACAAAAGCCACATGCGACTTAAGGCCGCATTTGATTGCAAACTATTTGTACCAACTGGCGCAGAAATTCAACGAGTATTACCACATACATCAAATCCTAAAAGCAGACGGGAAAACAAGGGATGCAAGGCTGCTGCTGATAAGCTCTGTAAAGCAGGTTATAAAAAATGGATTGAGCCTGCTCGGCATAGAAGTTCTGGAGAAGATGTAAAATGAGCATGCACGCGGAATTGGCTTATTTATCCATCTTGATAGTGCTGTCGGCGTTCTTTGCGATGTCTGAGGCAGCCTTGCTTTCGCTGAGCAAGTTCAAGGCAAGGTACATGGTTGAGAAAAATCGCTTTGGGGCTGTCTACGTCAAGAAGCTCAAAGACGACATCGAGATGCTTTTTGCAACAATCCTCATAGGCAACAACCTTGTGAATGTGGCTGCTGCTGCAATCACCACATCAATATCTATAAGGCTGTTTGAAAATAATGCCATAGGGATAGCAACAGGCATTGCAACCCTGCTGATTCTGATTTTGGGGGACATAGTGCCAAAAACAATTGGCGCAAACAACAACGAGGCAATAGCTCCTATCGTTGCTCCTATAATCTACAACCTGGGCATAGCAATATACCCTTTGATAAAAGCCTTTGAGATTTTCCTGAAGGGAATAAACCGGATTGTAGGCTCAAGAAAGGCGCCGATAACAACAAAAGAAGAGCTCAAGACGATAATAAAAGTCGGAGAGGAGGAAGGCTCGATAAAAGAGCTGGAGAAAAGGCTGATGCACAGGGTATTCGATTTTGAGAATACGACCATAAGCGATGTCATGACAACAAAAAAGTTCATAGTTTATGTAAGCGCCGAGATGCAGATAAAGGATGTATTGCAGCTGCCGACTGCAAAAATGTATTCAAGATTTCCGGTATATGAAAAGAACAGGGAAAACATAATAGGAATACTGTACCTGAAGGACATGCTTAAATTCGTAAAAGACGGCAAGTTTGATGTACAGGTAAGGCAGATAATGAAAAAGCCCCTGTTTGTTTTCTCCAACAAAAAGATTGATGCCATGCTCAGGTTGTTCCAGGGCAGGAAGCAGCACATGGCCATTGTAATAGATGAGAAAGCCCATGTTGTTGGGTTAGTAACAATAGAAAACATCCTTGAAGAGATTGTTGGAGAGATAATTGACGAGAGCGACAGGATAAACCCAAGCATTGATGAGGTCGCCAAAAATGAGTGGATTGTGAAAGGCTCGTCTGAAATAGAGGACGTATCCGCAAAAACAGGGGTTCCTATAAAGAAGGCCGACTATGTTGATCTGGACAGCTTCATACTCTCTACTTTGGGAAGGGCGCCAAAGCCCGATGATGTCATAGAGCACCAGAATTATAAAATAAAGATGGAGGAAGTACAGGGCAAGAAGGTAATCAGGGCGAGGGTTGTTAAAAGTTAAATAAAACTAAATTCCGCAATATTTAAATATACGCTTATAAAATACACTAATTGTTTGGGGGTTAGCGATTACATTGTCAACTGAAACGCAGTTTAGCGAGGGAAGCGGCAGAATGGACAGCAACAGCATATTTATAGGCGGAAAGCCGTTTATGAACTATGTGACTGGGGTGGTGATGCAGTTCACAACCAAGAACGCCGATGATGTCATAATCAAGGCAAGGGGCAAGTTCATATCAAGGGCAGTTGACGTTGCTGAAGTCGCTGCAAAAAGGTTTCTTGACAACACGGTAGCTGTCAGCGACATAAGGATAGACTCCGAAGGCTTCAAAAACACCGAAGGCAGGGACATAAGAGTTTCAACCATTGAAATAACGCTGAGCAAAAACCGGCAATAATGAATTCTTTTATTGATTATTATTAAATCCATTAAGGATACTTACATTAATACGATTCAATAACCAAAAAACGTCGCTTCCCAACATCTGTAAGCAATAATGGGAACCCAGCTCAGGAAAGTATCGCTTACTTTCCCAATGCATTGGCGAGGCGGAGAGGCTGGGCAACAGAAAAATAAAGAAATAACATAACTTGCCTTTGCCGCCGAGCACAAGATATGCGAAGCGGATTGAAAAACAAGAGTTTTATGCAAATTTTAAGCAAATTTAAATATACCTAATAATCCATTACAAAATGGGCCTGTGATGTAACGGACAGCATAATCGGCTTCGGACAACCTTTTAGAAAAAGCTTGACAAAAACTGAGGGTTTCCTCGCTTCGCTCGTCAAGTCCTCTAAGAAAGTGTTGGTTGATACCGGTTCGTGAGGGTTCGAATCCCTCCAGGCTCATAATTTCAAAAACATTATATCAAAAAACTACTTTTCGGTTTTCTCCAGAAGTCTGGATAAATAAGAGATAGTAGCTTGTCCGTTATGCCTAACCCCGTTATCAACATTAACTGTTAAACTTTTGCCCCCAAGTGGTATATGTGGTTTACGATCCATAGTGTACTCCACATCATCAATTTTGATTAGTTGTACGCTTAGGCCTCGTACAAGATCATTCAAAAACTTTTTCGACATTTTTCTGGGAAATTCAACTGTAATGTAACTACCAGAAAAATTTAATTTAGAACCGTTACACTCTGCACTGTAGCCATAAGGAACTTTTGTTAGACTAAGTCCAATTTGTGGTGCAATATACCCCAAAAAATTATTATCTTCATCACCTTTTGGGGTGCGCTTAAAATATAAAATTTGAGTTCCATCATTGGGTTTGATGTAGATTGTGGCATGTAGATTATCTCCCGTTCTAAACCCAAAAAATATCTTCGGGCTTTTTAAATCAACACGAAATCCTTGGCCATGTATAGGTTTATTTTCATTAATATCTGTAAAATAGTTTTCATCCAGCGGAATGCTTTCAGAACATCTCTGTCCAATGTTATATTCCATTAAATCTTGAAGAGTGTATACTTGGATTGAAGGCACGGAGAGATGTGCCTTGTTTTTACTAGCTGTGAATGCAATTACAGGGCTTTTAGGCTTAGAAGTATGCCATGAATCAATCGTAACCTCAGTCAACCCGTCAAATAAAATCATATTGCTTTCTAGATTGTAATGATTTCCATCTGAGAAATAGCTATCTTGTGCTGTGATTGTAGAGAACGCCATGTCTCTAATGGATTCCCCAGCCTGCTGACTGGTAGTAATTGGTGATGGAATTCTTCCATACCCTGCCTCAACCAACCTAAGCTCAAGATTCTTGTCCATTTTCTTTGCCCAGAATGTTGGTTTATAATCCCCTCTTTATAAATATTTCTGCCTTCACTACTTTAAAAATACAATACTAAAGATGGCAGTATTTAATCTGATTTTTTCAAAAACCTTTAAATAAACCAGTTCATAGTAGATAGTCTATGGACCATCCAATCGTTGAGAAAATCCTGAAAGAGGGCATAGCCTCTGTAAACCTATCGATGCTCGATGAAAGCGCAAGGAAGAAAATATTAAGCGATGTCGGAGAAAAGCTGTATAGGCGGGGCAGATTCACAGAAGCTATAGAAATCATGGCAAAAGCCAATGACACAGAAAAGCTGGCAAAGCTCGGCGATTTGTTCCTGTCGGAAAACAAGGTGGAGTTTGCAACTTTATGCTTTATACCGACAAGGGACAGGCAAAAGCTTAATGACGCTGCCGTAAAGTGCATACAGCTGAAGAACTACAGGCTGGCTGCAAAAGCCTATGAAGCTGCAGACAACAGGCAGATGGCTTCCTTCATAATGCGGAATTTTGTCGAGGGCAAATGATTGTGCAAAAAAGGTGGGGATTCGGCATTGGGACAATTTTCAGCCTGATAGTGGTATATTTTATCTATCTTTACTCAAAGCAGCAGGGATGGAGCTTGCTGACATTTATATCAAAGTGGTACCTTATTATTGTGGGCGGCCTGATTGCATTGTCCTTGGGGATAGTCTTGTTAATCCTGCTGTTTTCCCTGCTGATGTTCTTATTTGCCATGCTAAAATTGCACGGTTTCGATAAAAAATATAAAAAACAAAAAGCCAAGGAATTTATCGATGCTGAATACAAAGTAAAGGAGTAAAATGCACAAAAGCGCAAGAAATATTATTTTAATCGCTTTGTCGGTTTTGCTTTTAACAGGAGGCTTAATCTATTATTTCAATTATAACATGAGTTTGGTCAGGCAGGACTATAATGCTAAAATACTGGACTTAAATGAGCAGATAGCAAGGAATTTGGAAAATGTGAGGGGCCAGATAGGATTATTGGGCGCGAACCTGTCATCACAAATCGGCTTTGTTGACTCAGGCCTCCAGAGCTTCAAAAAGCAAAACCAGCAGGAAATACATACATTATCGCAGTTGATTGAGCAGATAGAGCAGCAAAGCAACATAAAGCTTGATGAGCTAAAAAGCGAGCTGAAGGATATCCAGATAAAAAGCGCTGATTTCTCCGCAATAGTTGATGATGTTCTGCAGTCTGTTGTGAGCGTGCAGACCAATAGGGGGCAGGGCAGCGGCGCAATAATCGACACAAGAGGCTACATCGTCACAAATGTCCACGTCATAAGCGGGGCATCAACAATAAGGGCTGTAACTTATTCCGACAAGTCTTACAATGCAAACACCATTGCAGGCTATGACTCAAATGCCGACATTGCTGTGCTGAAGATTGATGCTGCTAACTTGATGGCTCTTAATTTTGGCGATTCTGATGATGTTAAAGTTGGGGAAAAGGTAATTGCTGCAGGCAATCCTGCAGGGCTTTCATTTACGGTAACTGAGGGCATAGTAAGCGCGTTCAGGACAGGCTCAAATAATCTGAAATACATACAAACAGATGTCCCAATCAATCCAGGCAATTCTGGAGGCCCATTAATCAATGCAAAAGGCGAGATTATAGGCATAAATAACTTCAAAGTTGGCGGATTTGAAGGCTTGGGATTTGCAATATCGTCAAATGAGGTAAGCAGGATTGCAAGCAAAATTATAAGCGAGTATGAGGCAAAGCAGAATCAATAACATCAAAAATCAGCGGAATGTGGGAGAATTCGCTTTGAACGAGCTCACTCGCATGTCACAGATTTTTGGGGTTTTCTGAAAACAAAATTTCCGCAAAGTTTAAATATTAATTATATTAAAAAACATCGGCATGAAAAAAAAAGAGGTAAGCAAGCCAGAGTGGTTTTACTATGTTTCTATATTGGCGGCATTCCTTTTCACAATGTATATGTCAATATACTCTGCCATACATTTTGAGAGCATAAGATACATGAACATAGTTGTTGTTTTCCTGTTCATAACCATTGTTTCATTCTTCCTTATTTCGGGCGTTTACTTTCACACGGAGAGAATGGGCTACCATGCACTGGCTCCTGTGCTGTTCTTTGCCGGAATGGTAAGCCTTGTGGTTTATGCATACAAGGCTGTTGATGCATCAGACATAGTCAGGTATTCAATCATCTATACGATAATTGTTGCCGGCATTTCATTATTTATCCTGCTGCCGAAGAAAAAATACGTTATAAAAAAAGCAGTTCCAAAGGAAAAATCAGAATAAAATACCAAAATGGAAGGCCTGCTTGAATCGTTTATCGCTTTGTTTGTGATAATGGATCCTATAGGCAACCTGCCGATATTCATAAGCCTGACAAAAGGCATGCCGCTGAAGGAGGTAAGAAGGAATGTTGACAGGGCTGTTTTTGTTGCAGGCGTGCTGCTTTTTGTTTTCCTTTTTCTTGGATTGAAGATATTCGAGTTTTTTGGCATCAACCTTGACAGCTTCCAGATTGCAGGCGGCATAATCCTGCTTATAATCGGGATATTGTATGTTTTCGGCACCTCGCTAAAGTATGTAAAGCATCACGGGACGGACTTGAGCATTCCGATAGGCACGCCTCTGCTTACAGGCCCTGGAGTGATAACCACTACAATAATCCTGGTTAAGGAAAACGGGACATTTGTAACGGTAATTGCGGCATTTTTGGCTTTGCTGGCAACATGGATTATCCTGCTGAATTCGGCAAGGCTTTACAAGATATTGGGGGAGCACTGGAGCAATATCATATCAAGAGTGATGGGGATAGTGCTCGCTGCAATTGCCGTAAATCTGATAACAGAAGGGGTTTTGAATATTATTGGGCTGGCAGCCTAGAATTGGCAGCAAAATTTAAAAGCGATTGATAAAATTTAGTTCTTGGGGCTGTAGTATAGCTAGGTAGAATTGGCCCTTGGGGTGGGTCCGGCCGGGGTTCAAATCCTCGCAGCCCCATAACTTTTAAATCAAAATTAAATAATTATAGGCAACATGAACAAAAAAGCCCAGTTTTTTCCATTGAAAGACGAGAATCCAAGAAGCAAGTTTCCATTTGTCAATTTCCTATTTATAGGAATAAACGTTGCAGTGTTTGTGTTTTCATTGACGTCTTTTGAATACTTTATAAATAATTACGGCTTTACGCCTGCAAAATTCAGCATCCTGACTTTATTCACAAGCATGTTCCTGCACGGAGGCATAGCGCACATATTCGGCAACATGTGGTTTTTGCACATATTCGGGGACAATGTCGAGGACAAGTTCGGGCATTTTAAGTATGTAATTTTCTACATTTTAAGCGGCATTGCAGCATCGCTGTTGCACTTGCTCTTGAATATAGGCTCAAATGTCCCGGCAGTAGGCGCCAGCGGGGCAATAAGCGGCGTTCTTGGGGCTTATGTTATAATATTCCCTAATGTAAAAGTCCATGTAATCGGCAGGTTTTACCATGGAATGGTATCGACAAAATTCATGCTTGGAATCTGGTTTTTGTTCCAGCTGGTGAGCGGCACTTTCTCGCTGTTTGGGGCGCAGAGCGGCATTGCCTTTTTTGCACATATTGGCGGGTTTGTTTTTGGGGCTGGGTTTGCACTGATTTACAAATTATTTTCAAAATAGTCGAAAAATCATATATATTTTCAGTATTTCAGAAAACATATTAATGAAGTCAGCTTACATGAGATTAACAGAAAAAGCTAAGTTTCAGATTTAGTATAAACCCTTAATTCATAGTATCGTAATTCGGGCTGGCTCTAATTATATAAGAAAATATATAAGAAAACGAAAGATTTAGGACCTCTTGAAGATTTTGTACATTCCAGGAAGTTGTGCAATTGTCCTTCCTATTCCTGCACCAACACCACCTACAACAATTGTAAATACTCCATCAACTGCATATCGTATTGCAACAGGCGCTTGTTTAAGCACTTCTACATATTCATTTACTGATTCGCCTAAATATATTCCTCCTGCAGCACCTGCAGCAAAACCTATTCCAGCACCAATAAACCCTGCTTTAATAGTTTTCTTTGTGTCTCTAAACTGTTTATCTAAATCTCCGAAGTGGTCATCGATTGATTTTTTTTCAAACATTTTTACTTTCTTATTATAGGATTAAATAATACTTTATAAACCTTTCGTTTAGATACTACTTTATAGTTAGTAATTTAAGAGCCAGCCCGAATCGTCAAATTCCAACAGTCGAATGCGAGCGAACTCCGTGACATGCGAGAGCTCGCTCTCGCTCGCTCAGTCACCCACTCGCTCGCAGGTCAATGGATGAAAACTGAGTGCAGAGGAAAAATCCGTTACGTAGTTCGGATTTTTCCTTTGCGAATAGGGTTTTGTCAAACAAAACCCGTGTTTGAATCCTTAGTTGTTGGAATTTCTATCATTAATATCATTATTAATAATGAATTAAGGGCAATTTAAAAAATTTATATTAAAAAATTATTAAAACCTAATCAAAATCTTTATAAAGAAAATAAAAAGAATTTCCCATAATGGAGCAAAAAGAAGAGCAGATGGGGCTAACAGTCAAGAAGTCTGATGACTTTAATGAGTGGTACAATCAGGTTGTTTTAAAAGCGGATATGATAGACTACAGCCTTGTGTCAGGCTGCATTGTCTTCAAGCCGAATTCTTATGCAATATGGGAGAAAATACAAAAAGCCTTTAATGACAAAATAACCAAATCAGGGCATAAAAACTGCTATTTCCCGATGTTCATACCCGAAAGCCTGCTGAAAAAGGAGGCGGAGCACGTTGAAGGCTTCTCTCCTGAAGTTGCATGGGTTACAAGAGCAGGCGACACAGAGCTGAACGAAAAGCTTGCCATACGCCCAACTTCAGAAACCATAATGTATGAAAGCTACGCAAAATGGATAAGAAGCTGGAGAGACTTGCCATTGCTGCTTAACCAGTGGAATTCTGTAGTCAGATGGGAGTTCAAGCATGCAAAGCCGTTTTTAAGGACTCGCGAATTCCTGTGGCAGGAGGGGCACACGGCTCATTCAACAAAAGAGGAAGCAGAAAAAGAGGTAATGCAGCAGTTGTTTGAATACGTGGACCTGATTGAGAATTACATGGCAATACCTGTAATCGCAGGCAAAAAAACAGACAAGGAAAAGTTTGCAGGCGCTGACTACACGACAACTGTCGAGGCATTCATGCCTGACGGCAAGGCGCTGCAGATGGGAACTTCCCACATGCTCGGGCAAAATTTCGCGAAAGTTTTCGGGATAAAGTTCCTTGACAAGGACGAGAAGGAAAAGTTTGCATGGCAAACCTCATGGGGTTTAAGCACAAGGACAATAGGCGCTATTGTAATGATGCATGGAGATGACAAAGGATTAGTAATCCCTCCAAGGCTTGCTCCTGTGCAAATCATCATTGTTCCCATAGTGTTCAAGGAAAACAAGGAGCCGATAATTGCAAAAGCAAAGGAAATATCAAAAAAGCTTAAGGCAAGGAATTACAGCGTGGAGCTCGATGACAGGGACGGCTATACTCCCGGATGGAAGTTCAACGAATGGGAGCTTAAGGGAGTGCCGTTAAGGATAGAGATCGGGCCAAAAGATGTTGCAAGTGAGCAGCTGGTATTGGTAAGAAGGGACACAAGCGAGAAGCAAACGATAAAAATCAATGATTTGGAAAAGAAAGTTGAGCAGGTTTTAGATGAAATACAAAACAGCCTTCTCAAAAAGGCAAAAGAGTATTTGAAAAAAAGCGTAATTGAAGCGCATAATTTCAATGATTTTGCAAATGCGGTAAAAAGCAAAAAAATGGCAAAGGCATTGTTCTGCGGGCAGAGTGAATGCGAAACACTGATAAAAGACAAGGCAGAAGGGGCGACATGCCGTTGCATACCCTTCGAGCAGAAGCCTGCAAAAGGGCATTGCGTGCAGTGCGGGAAAGAGGCAAAGTCCTGGGCGGTGTTCGGGAAGGGGTATTGAATTAACAATTTATAGGAAATAACTTTAATTTTCGTATACATTTATTATTTCCTAATAAGCAAATCACAACGAAAAGGTACGAATATTAGTGTGATTTGCTATAAATAAACTTATAATTTTTTATTTCATAAAGTTGAAAATAGGGAAAGACAAAAGTTTTAATTTGTTTTGTCTTTCTAATTTTAGTAGCTGATTTTTATGAGCAATTACTTTTGCCAGCTACTAAAAAACCGAAAGATTTATATATAGTGTTTACATAAAGTACTTATTGTAAACATTATTGGTGAGAAAATGGCAGAAGGTGTAGTAGCAAGAGTCCCAGTAGAAATTAAGAAAGATATAGAATTCTTCGCAAAGCGGGAGCAAACTGACAAATCAACTATAATTAGAAAACTTCTCGCATCAGCTGTAAGGCAGAAGAGATTAGAATATGCTCTGCACGAGTATGCTGAAAGAAAGGTAAGCCTAGGGAAAGCTGCAGAATTGGCAAAAATACCAATATCAGATTTTATGGTGGAAGCAGCCAAGCACCATATTCCTATGAATTATTCTGTTGAGTCACTAGAGAAGGATTTCAAAGCAGCATTAAAATCAAAATGATTGTTGCTAACTCTTCGCCTATCATAATATTGGCAAAGCAAGGGCTGCTTGACCTTCTTGAGAAGTGTTTTAAAAAGGTGATTATCCCAACAAGTGTTTATGACGAAGTCATGCAGAAAAGCGGCACCCCAGAAGCAATTGCTTTTAATAGGGCGGTTAAGGGAAAATGGATTTCAGTACAAAAAGCGGCTTTAATGGCTGAGCTTGAAACTAAAAATATTGGTCAAGGGGAAAAGGAAGCCATATCCTTGGCTCATCATCACAAATCCTTACTGATTATTGACGATGACTCTGCAAGAAAGTATGCTTCAATATTTGGAGTTGAGGCTCATGGCACTTTTTATGTAATATATCTCGCTTGCGCAAGAAAGTTGATAGATAAAACCAGCGCTAAGAATCTGCTGGAAAGCATGATAGCCGATGGTTTTTACGTTTCTTCCGAACTCTATTCCAGATTTATTAGTTTACTAAACACTCTCAAATAGATGATATGATAACTTCAAAATGATACAAACGAGCTTATAGATTCTACTATAAACTTTTACTTAGCACCCCGCTCACATCAATCTTATCTACTTTATTGGGTATAGTATTCGTAGAAACAACCTTTATTCCTACCTTCCTCAATTTTTCCAGTGCATTGTTTGCAAAAATGCCGTGCACACAGATGCAATAAATCTTTTTTGCACCCAACCTTTTTAGTATCTTTGCAGTTTCCAAAATAGTATGCCCTGTGCTTACAATGTCGTCCACAATTACCACATTTTTACCTTTCAAATCAATCTTTTTGTTTAGCTTGATTTCAACATGATAGGATGAATATCTTTTTTTCCTCAATATCCTTGATTCGACACCAAGCATCTCTGCAACATCCCTTGCCCATTTATGGCTCTCCTCGTCAGGACCTATAATTACGGGATTTTTAATGTGTTTTTTGATGTAATCCGCTATTAAGCTGTTTGCAGTCAATTTTTTTGCCCTTATTTTGAAAATGTTTTCCAGTTTGTTCTTCCTGTGCAGATGCGGGTCCATTATGCAAACTGCATCAAAATACTTGTCAATCAGCCCCGCGACGATGCTTTGGCTTATGGCTTCCCCGCTGTGAAACCTCCTGTCCTGCCTCAAATAGGGAAAATAAGGCGCGGCTAAGGTAATTTTTTTTGCCCCTAATCCACTGGCAGTCTCGGCTGCAAGAATGGCTTCAACAATGCAGTCGCTTACATCTCCATAAAAGGATTGAACTAGAACAACGATTTTGTTTTTTACACTTGCATTAAACTTTATATACAATTCGCCATCCGGGAATCTGCCGGTAATCATGTAGGAATGCTTTTGTTTTAGCTTTTTAGCTATCTTATGACTGATGTGTTTTCCATGGGAACAACCAACAATAATCATGCGACCTCTTATTTAAAACTCGCTTATAAACTTTTTCAATGGGCTCTTCAGCTCGGCGGCGATTGCAAGAGCGCCGTTTTCAGCAAGCCTTTTTTCGCCTGAAAAGACAATAACTAATATGTCATTATCCCTGAAATCAAAGTATTCCTCCAATTGGGTGTAGTCCTGCTCGTAATCAGAGTCAGGGGCATAAAGCCTGCCGTCAAACTTGAGTATGACTGCGCCCTCTGCGCCGCTCTTGACAGCAATATCCCTAAGCCTGTAAATCTCCTTCAACCCAGAAACGTTCACTGCCTGCACGCCTATCTTTTTGAAATCCGGATAAAAATCGCGGAGCATTATGCTTTTTGGCATGCTTATGCAGCCATAAACCTGATTCAGCGCCTCTTCCCCTTTTTTGCTCAGGAAATGCCCTTTTTTTGTCTGTTCAAGAAGATTCTTTGACTTGAGGATTTTCAGGATTGTCCTTACTGTGCCTTCGCCAAGCTCAAGATCTTTGGCAAGCTCCTGCCTTCCGATGTTTTTTTTGAACCTGAGAAAGCACCTCAAAATATCTATTTTTGTGAAGTTTGGGATGTTGCCGACCATAAAAAATATGTTTTGGATAAGATTTATAAACTTTCTGCTAACAAGCCGGGCCATGGATGCTCTTGGCTTTGTTTTGCTGCTGGCGGTAAGTTTTATGTCATCCATAATCGGCACTATGATAGGCACAGCGATGCTTTTTCTGCCGCCAACCATGATATTCCTTGGCATTCCTGTGTACACTGCTGTTGCCACCTCAAGGTTTTCCATGCTGGGCATTGGGCTCGGCAATATGACAAAATTTTCGCTTAAAAACAAAATACAGCTTAAGTATGTTCTGCCTTTTGCCATTGCCGGGGTTATAGGCTCTGTGATTGGCGCATCGTACATAACAAAAATCAATGCTGAGCTGCTGAAAAAGGTGATAGGCATTCTAATGATAATTGTGGCGCTTCTCATATTATTCGAGGGTTATATAGAATCCAGAAGGAAAGCATCAAAAATAAAAGCCAGGCACCACTTTTTTAGCATCTTAAGCGGAGTGTTCATAGGTGCCTATATAGGGATTATCGGGGGCGGAGGGGCAACTCTCATAATCTTCCTGCTGATACTGATTTACGGGCTGAGCTTTCAGGATGCTTTGGTGAATCAAAAAGCCGTTACTCTGCCAATCTCGATTATCACTACAATTATCTTCATATACCATGGGCTGATTGACTATAAGCTGGGGCTGCCCCTGCTGGCTATTAATATGGCAGGGGGATGGGTTGGAGCGGGCTTGGTGCTGAAGTTTAACAACACATGGCTCAAAAGGATTCTTGTGCCTGTTATAGTAATCATGGCTGTCAAGCTCATAGTCTCTTAATGTTACCATTATGAAATAGCGAAAAATTTAAATACTGCAGCCTTTTGCACAGGTAATATGGCTAAATCAACAAGGATGCTCTTATTGTGCCTGGTAGCAGTTGTGGTTCTAATGAATGCAGCCTACGCTCAGGGCACAAAGCTGAACTTTACTGATGTCGATGTCAAGGTAGGCAGCAAGACATCAAAGAACCTTGATGACGGCGACACAATTGACGACGAGGCAGAGCCCGGCGACACAGTTGAATTCAGGGTGGAAGTAACAAACAGCTTCACCAATGCGGAAGATTTGGAAATTGAGGATATAACAGTTCAGGTTACAATTGAGGAGGTTGACGACGGCGATGATTTGGAAGAGGAATCCTCGGATTTTAATTTGAAAGCCGGCAGGGATAAGAGGGTAACCTTGAAGTTCCAGCTTCCAATAGAGGTTGATGAGGACACTTTTAATGTATTAATACACGCAGAAGGCGAGGATGAAAACGGCACAAACCACGAAGTAGACATGGACCTTGAGCTTGAGGTGGACAAGGAAAGCCATTTGCTTAAGATAACCAGGGCGTCATTAACGCCTGCCGAAGCATCATGCAATAGAAGGAATATGCAGGCAAGCCTGGGCATTATAAATATCGGAAATGAAGATGAGGAAGATGTCAGCGTGCAAATTTTGAACTCAGACTTAGGTGTAGATTCGGAAGAAAGCATTGGAGAGCTCACAGCAGAGCCAAATGAAGATGAAAGCAAGTTTTCAAACACATATTCATTCAACGTGCCTAGCGATGCAGAGGCAGGAAGCTACCCAATCACTTTTAGGGTTTTATATGATGACGACAGGAAAAAGGCTGAAGAGAGCGCAACATTGACCGTGAACGACTGCCAGACAGCTAAAAAGGAAGCTGCTGAAGAGGAAGAAAGTTCAGAAGAAGGCGTTGATGTGATTACTCCGTCTCCAGCTACCGGCAGGACAACTGCGCCAGTAGTGCAGGAGGAAGTTCCATCAGGAACAACTGTCACTCAGGAAGGATTTTTCGGAGGCAGCGGGCTTGTAACAGGCATCATAATTGCAGAGGTAATTGCGGTTATTGTAGGGATTGTGCTTGTTGTCGCATTGTTCAGGAGAAAGGGATAAAAATAAAATAGATTAAATAACTGAAGTAGTAAATACTCATAAGGGGTAATTAGGATGGCTAAAAAACCAAAAGAACCACAAGAAACAAAACTAGGCGGTAGTTTAAATTTAGTCCTGCAAGGCCAATATGGGGGAACATTACCAATACGCTTAACGTTTGATGAAGGCACTACAGAGGCTGTACGAACCCTATTAAAAAATTTTTAGGAGGGGGGAGAAACCTCGAAACAAAAGTTTTTGCTTGCAAAGGTGCAGATGGCAAACTTCATGAAGTACAGGTACTAGCAAGTGTTGGAGATGATTATCTACAAATTCGATGCCCTAGATTACAAGAAGAGTTAGAATATGTTCGAAAAGGATTTGATGGAACACTCAATTATCATACGCCATGTTGCTACGAAGGAGAAGATTTACAAAATGTTCCTGTTGTTGAAGAAAAAGAATTCGCTGCAAATAAAATTTTTAAATGTCCTTACGCTTCCGCTTACCCTAAATAATGATAGGATATTTTTTAACTAATTCTTATCTTTTTATGTAAAGGTTGAAATATGAACCAAAATACGAATGAACCAACCTATATAACCCCTTTAAAGTAGTTACATAATAGAAACATTTAAATAGGGGCAATTCATTCTTTTGGTAAAATGCAGCATACTCAATTTTTGCAGGAGCTGAGAAAGAACTTCAAGCTCAACATTTACGAAGTCAAGATTTGGACAGCGCTGCTGAGCAGGGGGATTGCCTCTGCAGGCGAGCTTGCAGACATTTCAGGAGTGCCAAGAAGCAGGTGCTATGACGTTCTAGAATCCCTGGAGAAGAAGGGATTTATAATAATGAAGATAGGGAAGCCCATAAGATATCTTGCCGTGGAGCCTGAGGCGATTCTGGAGAGGGTAAAAAGGGACATCCAGGATGAGGCAGAAGAGATGGCAACCCAGTTTGAAAGCATTAAAGGCACTGACGAATTCAGGGAGCTTGAGCTTTTGCACAAGACAGGAGTTCAGAAAGTTGACATATCCTCAATCTCAAAATCAATTGTCGGCAGGACAGACATCAACAGGCATGTAAAGGACATGCTTTCAAAATCAAAATCAAGCGCTGTTGTTGTTTCAACCCAGGAGCAGATGGAAAGAATGGCAAAGCTGCTGAAGGGCTTTACGCAGGGATTTGCGAAGAAAGGCGTGAAAGCAAGGCTTTATGCGCCTTCCAACAGGGCTTTAGCCAAGAAGCTGCAAAATGTCGAGCACGTTGAATACAATCCGAATTCATGCTTTGCAAGCATTGACAAGAAGGAAATGATTTTCATGGTTTCAAACACAAGCATTGCGCCGGAATTCGAGGTTGCAATCTGGATAAGCAGCCCGTTCTTCGTGAATGCAGTCACTGTTCTTTTTGAAGAGAGCTTGAAGTAAAAGATTTGATAATTTAAGATGGCTAAAACTATTTTTGCAGTTGAAGAAGATATTGATAAGCTAAAAGACTATATAATAGCATATCTCTTTAATTTAGGAACTTTTATATACTAGTGCCACTATAATTCTTCTGAGGTGAATATTATGTGGAATCTTTTGAAAGGGAAATATTTTTTGCCAACAACTTCTGTTAGCCAATTGCAGAAGTTATACGATAAAGAAAAGAATGCAAAAGCAAAGCTGCGTTTACTAAGCGCAGTGCATCGCAAGAAAGGAAAAAGTATTGACGAGATTGCGTACTTGCTTTCAAAACCTCGTCGAACAATTCATGGTTGGCTCGTTCGCTTTCAGCAACGAGGTATTAATGCTAAAGATGGAATCAAGCAATCTGGAAGACCCGTAGAACTAACAATCAAACAACGCAAAAATCTGCTAAAAATTCTCGAGCGAGGGCCACCACACAATCCGTCAGGATTATGGTCGACTAAAGAAGTCAGAGAATTAATAACAAAACAATTTAAGCGAACATATGTCAAGCAACATGTTTGGCGTTTACTGGTATCAGTTGGGTTTTCTATGCAAAGGCCACGCAAAAGACATTACCAACGCCCTAGCGAGAAAGAGATAGCACGCTTTAAAAAAAAGCTCGGCGAAAAACAAAGTATTATCGTGCGAAAGGATTTGTTGTGGGCACACAAGATGAAGCAACCTTTGGCCTAATCCCTCTTATAAAACGAGGGTGGGCTAGACGCGGAAGCCACCCATTTGTGAAAGTCAACCATGCCAATAAGTACACAAATGTCTTCGGTGCACGAAGCTCAAAGAGCTTTGTATTCTCGTTTGCCAAGAAGAAAAGACAAAAACAATTCATCAAGTTTTTAGAAAAACTTAGACGGCGATGGGGAAAATTCTTACTCTTTGTTGATAATGCAAAAGCCCATAAAGGAGCAAAAGTTGGAGCATATCTTCAAAGACATAAAAAGGCAGTAAAACTTGACTACTTCCCAAAATGCTCGCCAGAAGAAAATCCCACAGAACAATGCTGGAAACCAGCAAGGTCAGCACTTGCAAATAGGATAGTCCCATCACTGAATGCAGCAAAATATCATTTGAGAAAAACATTCAATAATACTAAAGACATGCCAAAAATGTTCCATTATTTAAGAGATTAGCTATAAGTGTGTTAAAACTAAAATTTGAGGATAAGCCATATACTGTAGAAACATTTAGAAGTCCATGGAAGGCTTATCATTCAATGGTTAATGTTCGCCCTGGACCTGATTTGTTGATTACAGCATTTGATTTTGATCATTATCCTAATATGGGTGGTCCTAAACTCATTAGAGAGGTTCATAAATTAGGCAGTCAAACTAAGTTTATAATGAGTAGTGGTATGCACGCAAGTAACATGATAAGAACAATAGATGAATTAAAAAAAGATGGGATTGATGTGGAATATATCCCATTCTATAATGTTGAGTATCATTTAGGAGAGTTAGTTAATTCATTGCTTGGAGAATAAAATTCACAAAAAATCCGCAACATTTAAATACCACCTCAATATCTACAGCATATAAAGAAATTCTATGGGTTTTCAACATGGAAGATAAGGAACTGAAAACAGGCACGACAACTATAGGCATAGTCTGCAAAGATGGAATAGTCTTGACAGCAGACAAAAGGGCAACATCAGGCTACCTGATATCCTACAAGAAGTTTGACAAGATTATAAGCATAACAGACAGCATATCTGTTACAGTTGCAGGCACGGTCTCTGACGTGCAGTTGTTGACAAAATACCTGAAGGCTGAGCTTAGGCTAAAGGACATAAGGACCGGCAGGGAAACAACGGTCAAAGAAGCGGCAAATTTGCTGGCAAACTTCGTTTACAGCAATATACGGAAGCTAAGCCTTATACCCGGAATAAGCCATTTCATCATAGGCGGCAAGGACCCAAGTGGATTCCACCTTTATGATTTAAGCCCTGACGGCTCCATTGTGGAAGTTGATGACTACATCTCTTCAGGCTCAGGCTCTGTGATGGCATTCGGGGTTTTGGAAACTTTGTACAAAAAGGGGTTAAGCGTGGAGGAAGGCGTCAAGTTGGCCGCTAAAGGCATAAACGCGGCTGTGCAGCGCGACATAGCATCAGGCAACGGCATAGACATAGTTACAATCACAAAAGACGGCGTCAAGAAAGTTTTTTCAAAAGTGCTGGAAATGAAGATTGAAGTATAAAACTTTTCTATTAAATAAGCAATAATTAAAAATTTTATTTTTTAGATTGTTAAATAAATTTCAGTTTTAAACTAAACCAAAAAAATAAACCAAAATAGGTAAACTTCTAAAATGGCTGACATCACAAAAGAGATTCTGAAGAACCTTCCGGAAGGCAAAATAAGCGACGTAAACTTTGAGGGCGCCAATATAGTCCTCTACACAAAGGAGAGGGACTTCTTCCTGAACAATAACGGCGTCATAAAAAGGATAGTTGACAACATAAAGAAAAGGGTTGAGCTGAGGCCTGATCCGAGCATAACCATGGACATGGAAGAGGCTGAGAAAATAATAAGGAGTCTTATCCCCGAAGAAGCCGGCATAGAAATGGTTATTTTTGACCCGCAAAGAAGCCGTGTCATTGTCGAAGCTGAGAAGCCCGGGCTGGCAATAGGCAAGCAGGGCGCGATATTAAGGGAAATAAGGACGCAGACTTTATGGGTGCCTTTGGTAAGGAGAAAGCCCGCAATAAGGTCAAAGCTGATAGAGAACATAAGAGCTGTGCTGTACCAGCACAGCGATTACAGGAGAAAGTTCCTGGACAAGGTCGGGCACCGCATCTATGACGGCTGGCGAAGGGAGAAGAAAAATGAGTGGATAAGGCTGACTTATCTTGGCTCCGGGCGGCAAGTCGGAAGAAGCTGCATTTTCCTGCAGACGCCTGAATCAAGGGTGCTGCTTGACTGCGGCATTAACGTTGCATCAGACGACAAGCCGTATCCTTACCTTGACGCCCCTGAATTTGACATCAATGAGCTGGATGCTGTAATCCTAAGCCACGCCCACATTGACCATTGCGGATTCATACCATACCTGTTTAAATTTGGCTACAGGGGGCCTGTTTACTGCACAGAGCCAACAAGGGATGTTGCCGCTTTGCTTCTGCTCGACTACATAAAAATACAAAGGGCAGACGGAACTGATCCTATATTTACATCAGAGGAAATAAAGGAGATGGTGAAGCATACAATAACGCTTGAGTACGATGAAGTTAGCGATGTTACCCCTGATGTCAGGATTACAATGTACAATGCAGGGCATATTCTCGGCTCTGCGATGGTTCACATGCACGTTGGAAACGGGCTGCACAACATACTATATTCAGGCGACCAGAAATACGGCAAGACGCTGCTGCTGGAGCCTGCTGTAACTATGTTTCCAAGGCTGGAAACCCTTATGCTTGAAGCCACATACGGCGGCAAGGAAAATATTATGCCGCACAGGCAGGAAACTGATGAAGAGCTGATGAAGATAATAAAAGACACTGTAGAAAGGAACGGCAAGGTTTTGATTCCAACCCTTGGTGTCGGAAGGGCGCAGGAAGTAATGCTCGCGATAGAGGCAATGATACGGGAAGGCAGGATGGCTCCAGTGCCGGTTTACATAGACGGCATGGTATGGGACGTCACAGCAATACACACAGCCTATCCGGAATACCTTAACAATTCAATCAGAAAGCTCATATTCCACAAGGATCAAAATCCTTTTTTGCATGAAGTCTTCAAAAGGGTTGGCTCGCCGAAAGAAAGAAATGATGTCATTGAAAATACTGGTGCGTGCGTAATCATAGCAACATCCGGAATGCTGACAGGCGGACCGTCGGTTGAATACTTAAAGCATCTCAGCGATAACCCAAAAAACTCAATGGGATTTGTAAATTACCAAGGCGAAGGCTCCATGGGAAGAAGGATACAGCAGGGCGAAAGGGAGTTCACATTCTCTGACGGCGGCAAGCAGGAGATGCTGCAGATTAAGATGCAGGTGCATACTGTTGATGGATTTTCAGGGCACTCCTCAAGAAACCAGCTTATGAATTTCGTTGCAAAATGCGAGCCAAGGCCTAAGAAAGTAATTGTAAATCACGGCGAGAACTCAAGGTGCCTGGATTTGGCCAGTTCCATACACAAGGGATTCAGGGTAGAGACGGTTGCTCCAAGGAATTTGGAGACGGTTAGGGTGAAATAAGGTTTATTCTTGTAAAAAGTTCGTGAAACGCCTGTTAGGCAAGA
>Ga0209541_10001221_pt1 | contig 51597 bp, 55 predicted proteins | sample RifCSPlowO2_01_FD_184027 | JGI IMG/M metagenome (GOLD analysis project Ga0209541, IMG submission 184027) | Groundwater microbial communities from Rifle, Colorado - Rifle CSP2_plank lowO2_0.1 (SPAdes) (version 2) | ecosystem: Environmental > Aquatic > Deep subsurface > Groundwater | place... | reverse complement strand
ACATCTTTTCAATACAAAATCTTTCTTCATCAGAAAGGTGTTTTCTTTTGTTCGCCATTTGGATTCATTGTATCCAAAGTTCGTATTTAAAGGTTCCGAGAGGGTGTAGTTTAACTTTCGATGAAAGGAAACCACCGATGTTGATCTTTCTTGTTTCGTCCCGACATGCAATGTTCGAGGAATTGGTTTGGACACGTATTCTCTCGCAGGGGAAATGGGTCGAAACCCCTTCTCTCGCATCGTCAAAAAACCGCAGATCACCTAGTCGTCAAGACTGGCTACCTCCTCCGGTCTAGGAGAGAACCCGCTGTGCGCATGCGGTAAAATGCGCTCCACAGTCAACGAGGGTCCTATGACCTTAACCAAAACGAACACAGTGTATTAACGTATTAACTCCGCCCCCCCAACTGCCAGTTGGGGGGCTTTTTTATATAAAAACACCTCGACCACGCTTTCGCGCACGATCGAGATGTTTCTCTGCTCATTTTATTTTACTTTAAGCAGAGTGTTTACTCTGGCAAGTGTCTCCCGCAGTGATTCAAGCGGGATACTCTTCCAGCAGGTATCAACCATAAACTGACCCTTCTGAAGCAGGAGGTCATGTTGGGAAAAGTACTTTTCCTTGTCCTGGGTAATTTTTATCGGCCAGAGCAACTCATCCTGCCCCGCTCGTTTGTAGATAGCGCGTTTGTAGTCTCCGTTCACGCCTTTCTCCCATGAGAGCGCGTCTCTTTTTCTTTCCATGATTTCTTCTGATACATGGTCCCGCACATAGCCAACTCTGGCTACAACCCCAGGAAGCATCCTGACACTTATCCTTCTTGGCACCAGTTTTGGATTCCACAGATGCAGATACGAAAGCATTTCCGAGAGTTTTTCCTGGTGTCCTGGTCGTGTGGCGTAGTGAATCATGTCTGGGCCGGAGATATCGTATCGCTCAAGGCTGCCGTGCTCCCAATATCCCGCTAGCATGGTTGAAAGAGGCACCATGATGCCGTCGTAGCAGGCACCGCCGACAGTTTCTATGGGGGTGTCCTCAAAAAGCAAATGATCAAGCTCTCGAAGCACTCTCTCGAATGAATCAACCAGCTCAACTGGTCTCTCCGTCGTTTCTTGAAGTGGCACAAGAGCTCCTTCGTCTGTTATGAATCGACTAAATACTTCTTGCCGTCTTGTTTTTGCAAGATAGGTGAAGACTTCTTTTACTCGTTCAATATGTCGGAGTAAGAGACGAGAGCAGGAGGATATGACGCCGGGGAATAAACGTTCGCAGGTACGCACATGCACCCGACCGAGCCGCTCTCCCGTTTTTGTTTTTTGGTAAGCGGTGACAAATCTTTTTGACGAGGTTGTTTCGCGCATGATCTTTCTGCGGAGTTCTTCGTCCACGAGCAGTTCTGCTTCGCCATTTTGTAAGCGAAACATCGGCCAGTTGTTTGCGTCCGCCACGGAGCAGGTGATATCCCAGAAGTGCTCTGGTATGCCACAGTGCCACAGTGTCAGCTTGTAGAGTGAAGCGTTTCCTGGATGCGACGTCATTGTGACTGGTACTCCTGTTTTCTTGAGAGTGAGGAGGTCATTGATGCTTCCCGGGTTGATCTGTATCACAAGGATCCTTTGTATATGGTTGATGTAAAGAACAAAACAGGCCCCTTCCTAAGGGCCTGTTTTTGAGTTCAAAATGAGGTGAGACTGTGAATTTTATGAACGCAAAAATCGGCCCTCATGGGGACCTGTCATATAAAAAGTAAAATGCCAGTTATTTCGGCTGATTTTTGGTTCTCTCGAAATCATGATATGATCCTCTCTCAAGATCACTTTTTTGTCAAGAACACCATGCACAACAGCGCCCCTGTCATTGATAGCCAAAAGAGCGTCAAAGAAGCTCTCGCTCAAAATCCAGATAGCCTCGCCCCAGAGGATGTTCTTGAAACTCTTCGTGTGGAAGTGGTGGAGTATGTTGGGTTTGACGGCTTGATTCACCAAGGTCAGATTGTTATGCATAAAGATAGACTTGATGATGTGCTGGCTTTTTTTGAGCTTGCTCGGAAACTTTCATTTCCTATCCGAAGCGTTGTACCAATAAGCGATCCGCGATATGTTTGGGATGATGAACGCTCCTGCGCGGGTAATAATTCTTCAGGTTTCAATTATCGGACTGTGAGTGGCAACCCTACCAAGTTGTCACGCCATGCTCTCGGAGTGGCTTTCGATATTAATCCGGTTCAAAATGTGTATGTGCGTTACGACAAGGATATGAAAGAAGTTTTCAGATTTCCCCCAAACTGTTTCTATGATAAAGAGGCTTCCGGAACACTTACTGTAGACCACCCGCTTGTTGTTTTTATGAAAGAGCGCGGTTGGGTGTGGGGAGGGGATTGGACGCCCGAGAGCGGTCGCGTTGATTACCAGCATTTTGAGAAGGCGCTCTAGTATGTCAAAACTGTCTATCGGCATAGTCGGTTTACCGAATGTGGGCCCCAAACGAAATTATGCCCACCAAGGGTGGGCGATTTCGTACGGGGCGAGTAGTGGTTTTACTAACTTGTTCACATCGCATATATGAATTTATCGATTGGCATAGTAGGTTTGCCGAATGTCGGAAAATCCACCTTGTTTAACGCACTCACCAAAAAGAGCGTACCATGCGAGAATTACCCTTTTTGTACCATTGATCCATCTGTCGGCGTTGTACCTGTGCCAGACCCACGTCTTTCGAGACTTTCAACATTTTCAAAATCAGCCAAAACCATTCCTGCGGTTATCGAATTCGTTGATATTGCGGGCCTCGTCAAAGGAGCGTCGGACGGCGAAGGTTTAGGTAATCAATTTTTGTCGCACATTCGGGAAACTGACGCAATTGCGGAAGTGGTGCGTATTTTTGAAGACCCGAATGTCATTCATGTTGATGGTAAAATTGATCCACTGAAAGATATCGAGGTCATAAATCTCGAGCTTATTTTGGCTGACTTGCAGACTGTCACCAAAAGGCTGGCCAATCTTGCACGCGATGTAAAAGCTGGCAAGAAAGAAGCCGTTATTGAAAGTGATGTATTAAAGAGAGTCGAGAAAGCACTCGAGAGTGGCAAACTCGCTTCATCGGTTTCGGTGGAAGAAGTCGAGGCGCCATTGTTGAAAATGATGCATCTGTTGACCCGGAAACCGATTATGTACGTACTCAACAAAAAAGCAGGCGGGAAAAATTTGGATGAATTGAATGACGAACGATTTACAAAGCTTTTGGTTTTTTTCAAACAAGAGAACGCACGGTGGGTCATCGTGGATGCGGGAGTTGAGAACGATCTTAAAGACTTAGCCGGCGCAGAAAAAGAAACATTTCGTCAGGAACTTGGCGCTACAGACGACGGTATTGATAATTTAATTAAAAAAGGGTACGAACTTTTGGATTTGATAACGTACTTTACGACAGGTGAAGACGAAACTCGCGCGTGGACAATTATGCGCGGTTGGACTGCGCCACTTGCTGGTACAGCCATTCACGGAGATTTCAAAGACAAATTTATACGAGCTGAAGTCATTGAATGGGATAAGCTACTCGAAGCTGGTTCATACGCCGCCGCTCGGCTCAAAGGTTTGGTTCGGACCGAAGGAAAGGAATACATTGTTAAAGACGGGGATGTCGTAGAGTTTAAAATCTAGTAAGATTTTTAATCCGAGATCCCGAATTTTGTGAGGGATAACTAGAGTTAAAAATATAGTACCCCTCGTCAAAGATTCCTCGGGATCCTCAATGTTTGCAACCACTCGAAAAACTCGCTGGCAAAATTGGGAATTGCGGTCTAGTCTCTTTTATGTTTACATTCATATTAGAGTGGATCTTTACAACAGAAGACCCAGAAACTGAAACAACCAAACGAAAGAGAGATTCGCATGAAAAATCTAGCATTGCCGGGAAATCCCCGGTATCAACCCAAACAACCGCAAGCCTTTTTCGGTTACGATAACTTGTTTCGTGGAGTTGCGGAACTTGAAATTGCCACACTTGAAACTCTCGGTGAGATAGGAGTCATTCCTAAAGAGGAAATGGATCTCTTGACGCCGGAGATTAAATATAGATTAGTCGAGGCGATTACCACGACGGAAGTTGACGTTGTGGAAAGGGAGGTTACCGGCCACGATATTCGAGCGTGGGTTCGGATTGCGCAGGAGATTTTACCACTGCCGCTTTGTCGATGGTTGCATCTTTTTCTGACCAGTTACGATCCGCTTGATACGGTGAGGACACTACAGTTTTCTCGCGCACACCAGTCTATTGTTCAGCCACAAACTGAACAGGTTATCCGGATTCTCTGTGGTTTGGTTCGGAAGTTTGCCAAAACGGTTCAAATTGGCAGAACGCACGGGCAACACGCCATTCCAATCACCGTCGGCTTTTGGCTGGCAACTATTCTCTCGAGGATTCTATGGAATCTGGAAGAGGCGAATCGGTTTGCCGATCGACTTGTGGGGAAAGTTTCTGGTGCGGTTGGAGCTTGTAACGCGCAAATGGCGCTCGGTATCACTAAGCGGTGCGGATCGGTCGATTTCGAAAAACGAGTGCTCACAAAACTCGGTTTGAAACCAGCGCGCATCAGCACGCAGATTGTGCCACCGGAACCATTGCATTATTACTTGTTTTCAATCGTGATGCTTACTGGAGCGTTTGGTCAGCTTGGCCGCGATTGCCGGCATCTCATGCGAAGCGAGATTGGTGAAATTGAAGAGCCAAGATCGAAAGGTCAGGTGAGTTCTTCCACCATGGGACACAAGAGAAATCCTGTCACATGGGAGGGGATCGTACGGGCGTATCTTGCCACCAAAAAAGAATTCATCGGTGGCGTTCTCGAGACCGTCATAAGTGATCATCAACGCGATCTCGAAGGAAGTGGGCTCATGAGGGATTTTCCTACTATCGTCGTCAATTTGACGCTTCAGCTCAACGCATTGCTTCGAGTGAAAGAAAGTGTTGGCGTGTCATTTCTCGAAGGCATGGTAGTGAATGAGGAGGCGTGCAAGCGCAACCTTGCGCTCCCCGGAGATTCAATTCTCGCAGAACCTCTTTACATCGCGCTTCAGATGGCTGGGTATCAAGGAGATGCACACAAGTTGATCAATGAGGAAGTGATGCCTGTTTTTCTTGAACAACGAGGAGCCTCTCTTTTTCAAATTGTTCGGAATCAGCTTGCTCTCCAAGGTCAACAATCTATTTGGAATGCAATACCTTCCGAAGTTCTGGAGCTTTTCTCGCGTGGCCCGCAGGCTTACGTAGGAAACGCCGAAGCGAAGGCACTTCAGATTGCGGACTTGGCAGAGGCCTATCTTTCCAAAGCGACATAAACGTGCTAATCTTTTTGGCGGGTTTTGCTGGGTAAAGAAACCTTTTCAAAGGAGCATATAATGTTTGCGGCGACTTGGTTCAACGTGATTGGTCTCGTTCTTCTCATTATTGCGGTTCTGGCTATCATTTTTGCCTGGCCTGTGATGAAGGATGAAGATTGGTGGCCGATTCACGCGAGTAAATGGTTAGCTATTTTTTGCATTGTCTTTGGTGGCATATGCCTTGCCGTTGAGCACAGACAGGAGATTAACCATGGTCTCAAAAATCTGATCACGAAGTTTCGGTAGGGACGCACAGCTCCGTTCTGTCATTCGACAGGGTGGGGCTTTTTCTTTTTCCTAAAATACTGTATAATGTGGCGAATTAACAGCCTAAACCTCACTATCTATGGATATCACACAAAAACCAAAAACAACCCCGAAGGACTTCTTTCTTCATTTAGGAGCGCTTGTAACGCTCTATATAAGCGTGACCAGTCTTTTGACGCTTCTTTTTGAAATTATCAACAGCACATTTCCGGATAATTTGACCTACTACGTCGATCCATACTCAACCGGCATGCGTTTGGCCATTGCTTCGCTTATCATTATTTTCCCGATCTATATTTTCCTTTCATGGCTTTTGGCCAAAGACGTCAAAGGCAATCCGGAAAAGCGCGAACTTGGTATTCGAAAGTGGCTCACTTTTTTCACTTTGTTTGTCGCTGGTATCGCCATGATGGTTGATTTGGTTGTTCTCGTGAATACATTTCTGAATGGTGAAATCACCACCCGATTTATTTTGAAAGTCGTCAGCGTTCTTGTTGTTGCCGGCGCTATTTTTGCCTATTACATTTATGATATTCGGAAGGATTGGCAGACAAACACCAAAGGTCTCAAGACGTTCGCTTGGATTGCGTGCCTCGCCGTACTCATTTCAGTTATTGGTGGCTTTATCGTCATGGGTAGCCCCGCGACGGCCCGCAAAATGCGTTTTGATGAGCGCCGCGTGTCAGATCTCCAGTCAATTCAGTGGCAGATTGTGAATTATTGGCAGCAAAAAGGGGAATTACCGAAAACTCTTTTCGATCTCGAGGATTCAATTTCAGGTTTTACCGTGCCAAGTGATCCAGAAATAGGACCAGGTTACAACTACTCCATGTCGGTTGGCTCTCTGTCTTTCAAACTCTGTGCCAACTTTTCACTTGAAAGCGACGATAAAATCTCACGAGGTGGCTACAAATCAATTCCGTATCCAGTAACGAACGAATTCGGTGGTGCGATAAGCGAGAATTGGAAGCACGGCACGGGCGAGACTTGTTTTGACCGCACTATTGATCCGAAGCTGTATCCGGTCCGGGTGAAGTAGTTCTATCTTTGGAGGTTCAACCTCCAAAGACGCCCTATTTCTTAAATTCTTAAAGCGTCTACCTAATCGATGAGCAACGTGTCGAAGGATTGATCACGTGTTCGTCTATTTTTTATTTCTTCGAGAGAAGACAACGCAAAGCGTTCATACTCTTTTTTATTTTTAAATTGCCCGAGGATGATATCTTTGTGACAGTGTGGGGAAAGCTCAGGGAGCATTTTTGTTTTATCACCACAATATTCTTCCCAGCTCGATTTGGAGGTTGAACCTCCAAAATTTTTGTGAACTCGGAAATTTAAATTTACATAGGCGCTTAAATGTAAAAGGTAAGCGTTTGTGTTTATATGTTTTGATTTGAATCTGCCTTGGAAAAGAACTCCGCTTCGATTGTAACGTTCGTTGAAATACATGGTATACCCCCCTGAAAGTCTTTTCATAAACTCGCTAATACCTCCGTCAACGATCTCCTTTAGGATAAAGTGGAAATGATTCGGATTGATGCAGAAACATATGAAGTGAACAAGCGGGCACTCTTGTTTGTTGGTTTTTGATTTACCGCTTTTATTTCTGGCTAGTGTAAATTCATGGAGACTACCAACGGGATGTTTGGTATTAAAAACAGTCATACACGTAAGAAAACGGTCCCAATCCTTTTGATTTTCGAATATGACGCGTTTTTCTACACCACGGTTATAGATATGGTAGTACTCTCCAATTGCAAACGGCGGTCGATTCATGACTCAAGTATAGCATTTTGGAGGTTCAACCTCCAAAAGAAGACTCTAGAGAAAAAAGAAAAAGCGGTCTCGAGTGTAGGAACACTCGAGACCGCTTTCGATTTCACTGGAGGAACAACTCAAAGCTTTCTTAGGTTGATGTCTGTGCAGCCAACCTGTTGGCCAAAAAAATCAACCGCGAGAGTCCAACCCATATAGTAATTTTGAACCTTCCCTTGTCTGCCAGGGGAGCAGAAATCCCACTCCTTTTCTCTTTTTCGTAATTCTTCTACAAACACAACTTCCACCATGTCACCAGTTTGGAGTATTTTCCCTTCGCAGTCATAACCCAAGTCTTTGCCATGTGGCAGAGGTAGTAAAGCTTTTCGTTCAACTTCAGTAATCATGATTTGTTGGGGTTGAGGGTTGTCTAAACATATTTTTCGCATATAATGGTGGGGATGTCAACAAACAACTACAATCACAAGAAAATTGAGAAAAAGTGGCAGAAGGAGTGGGCCAAGAAAAAAATCTACAAGACTGAAGAAGTGTCATCCAAAGAGAAGTTCTATATTCTCGATATGTTTCCTTACATATCAGGAGAAGGCCTTCATGTTGGTCATCCCAAGGGTTACATTGCAACCGATGTGGTTTCGCGCATGAAGCGTATGCAGGGCAACAATGTCTTGCATCCCATGGGCTATGATGCCTTCGGTCTACCGGCTGAAAATTATGCCATAAAAACAAAAACAAACCCGACAATTTCTGTTAAGAAGAATATTAAACATTTTAAGGAACAACTTGAAATTATTGGTTTTGATTATGATTGGACACGAGAAATAAACACGAGTGACCCAAATTATTACAGATGGACGCAGTGGATTTTTCTCAAACTTTTAGAAAAAGGCCTGGCCTACGAATCATACGAGCCGATCAACTGGTGTCCGGTTGACAAAACTGGGCTTGCCAATGAAGATGTTGAAAACGGGCGATGCGAGCGCTGTGGCGCGCTTGTCGAAAAACGACCGATGCGCCAATGGGTTTTGAAAATTACCGATTATGCGGAGCGTCTGCTTGCTGATTTAGACGAACTTGATTGGCCGAAATCAATCAAGGAAAGCCAGCGCAATTGGATAGGGAAGAGTGATGGGGCAGAAATCAGATTTAAGTTGAAAGATGAAAGATTAAAGTGGGAAGAAGAAATCAGAGTTTTCACGACAAGGCCTGATACGTTGTTCGGCGTGACATATTTGGTATTGTCACCGGAACACCCCCTTGTATCTACTTTGGGAGCTAAACTCCCAAACTGGGAAAACATTTTGGATTATATAGAGCAGGCAAAGAAAAGAAGCGAGATAGATCGAACCGATATCAAAAAAGAAAAAACCGGTGTTGAACTCAAAGGAATTAAAGCAGTTAATCCAGCAAACAAGGAGGAAATTCCCATTTGGATTGCAGACTACGTTTTACCAGATTATGGCACTGGCGCGATCATGGCCGTGCCGGCTCATGATGAAAGGGATTTTCAATTCGCGAAGAAATTCAACTTGCCGATAAAACAGGTTATCGAAGCAGAATATACTGATCTGGAAAATCCTCCCCGAGATGGAAAGGAAAATGTGTACAGGAAAATTGTTCACGTCGTTGTCCAGAACAAAAAAGGAGAAACAATGCTTCTTTTTTGGAAGGGAGAGGTATGGGGAAAACGAAAACCAATAAGTTTTCTTGTCGGCGGCATAGAGGATGATGAAAATCCCGTTGACGCGGCTCGTAGAGAGGTTCTCGAAGAGGTTGGATACAAGAATCTGATTCACAAACAGACCTTACCTTTTATCGCACGGGTTCATTTTTATGCCGCACACAAAGGGGTCAATCGAACTGCCGATGTCACCTGTGTCGTTTTTGGGCTTGAAGATGAAGAAAAAAGAGAAGTTAGTCTTGAGGAGCTTGAAAAACATGATTCAAGATTCATCTCCGAAGGAGAAGTGGCAAAAAAAATAAACATCGAAGACGACCTTTTCTTTTGGCATTATATTAATCGCCCAACAGCATACGTTGGCACGGGAATTTTGGTTAATTCCGGTGAATTTGATGTGTTGAATTCGGAAGAATCCAAGAAAAAAATTACCGAATTTGTCGGTGGGAAGATGGTGACAAAATATAAACTCCGCGACTGGGTTTTTTCAAGACAGCGGTATTGGGGTGAACCGATTCCGGTCATTCATTGTGAAAAATGTGCCCTAAGCAATCCTGCCGGGCGAGGCATTGTCCCGGTACCGGAAAAAGATTTACCGGTTCCGTTGCCAAAAGTGAAACACTACGAGCCGACAGGTACAGGTGAGTCGCCACTCGCGGCTATTTCAAAGTGGGTGAATGTGAAATGTCCACACTGTGGAGGCCATGCAAAACGCGAAACCAATACCATGCCGCAGTGGGCCGGTTCAAGTTGGTACTACCTTCGCTATATGGATCCAAAAAACAAAAAACAACTCGTTGATTCCAAGAAAGAAAAATACTGGGCGCCAGTCGATCTCTATGTTGGTGGGGCGGAGCACGCCACGCGACATCTCATCTACGCGCGTTTCTGGCACAAGTTTTTGAAAGACATTGGAGTTGTCTCTACGAACGAGCCATTTAAAAGATTGCAAAGCGTCGGGCTTATCATGGCTTCTGATGGCAGAAAAATGTCGAAGCGATGGGGGAATGTTATCAAACCAGATAACGTTATTGAGACTTTTGGCGCGGATAGCCTGCGGGTGTATGAGATGTTTATGGGACCATTCGATCAAGCTGTGAGCTGGAGCACGGACAATATGACCGGCAGCCGAAGATTTTTGGAAAAGGTGTGGAGACTCAAAATAAAACATATAACATATGACATAAAACATGAGAGACAAGAGAAGAAAGAGGATGCGAAAATCGAAACTCTTTTGCACCAGAGTATAAAAAAGGTAACCGAAGATATTTCGGCGTTTCGTTTCAACACAGCCATAAGTCAACTTATGATTTTTGTAAATGAATGTGAGAAGGTGGAGCATATAAACACCGAAACCTACGGCGTGTTACTTCGACTTTTGGCTCCTTTTGCCCCACATATTACAGAGGAGCTTTGGAGGAGCATGGGTAATAAAGAGTCAATTCATATCGCGCCATGGCCTGTATTTGATCTGAAAAAAGCTGTCTCCCTGGAGAAGACAATTGCCATTCAAGTAAACGGCAAAGTGAGAGCGAAGATTATTGTTTTAAGTGAGGAAACAGAGGCCGAGATTAAGAAAAAAGCCATAGAATACAAGGATATTTTGAAGTGGACGGAGGGCAAAGGGGTGGCGCGGATTGTTTATGTTCCAGGGAGACTTGTAAACATTGTCTTAGGGGAGTAGGGTTATTTCCAAGCTATATACTTTTTCGAAAAACCACATATACTTGACTGTACAGATGGCATGTGATAATTTGCTTATACACCAAATTATAGTAATAAAATAATTATTAGGTAGTAGAACAATTCTATGGCACCAGTAGACACAAAACCAAAACAAGTCATTAAGCGGCTTCTTTCCGTTTTGCCTCCTCGAGCGCGTGATATTATCACTCTTCGATACGGCCTTGGAAATGATCCTGACAAAATGACGCTCGAATCAATCGGCAGGAAATATGGCATTACCCGTGAGCGTGTTCGCCAAATCGAAAATTACGCTTTAAACCAAATCCGAAAATCAGAATCCTACAAGAAGGAAAAGCCGGCTTTTGATGAGTTCGAGACCCTTCTCCACTCGCTTGGCGGCATTGTTGCCGAAGAGGACTTTTTAAACCACGTTTCAAAAGATCTTTCGGTTCAAAATTACGTAAACTTACTCCTCATTTTGGGCGATCCATTCCGAAAAGAAAAAGAGGATGATGAATTCAAGCACCGCTGGTTTGTCGACGCTGAACTTTCCAGAAAAGTGCATGAAGCGCTTCGCCGACTCTACAAGAATCTTTCTGACGACGATCTTATCCCCGAGGGCGATCTTATCTCCTCGTTCCTCGAACACTTGAAAGAAGTTTCAGATAAATACAAGAACGAAGAAATTTTGCGCCGATGGCTTTCCATTTCGAAAAATATCAGCAAAAATCCGCTCGGCGAATGGGGCAAGACGACTTCCTCAAACGTTCACGCACGAGGTATCCGAGATTACGCGTTTCTAGCGCTGAGGAAGCACGGTTCCCCAATTCACTTCCGTGAAGTAGCAAAATCGATTGAAAATCTTTTCGGCAAAAAAGCTCATGTCGCGACTTGCCACAACGAACTCATCAAGGACAAGCGTTTCGTTTTGGTTGGCCGCGGACTCTACGCTCTTTCCGAATGGGGATATATTTCCGGCGTGGTTAAGGATGTTATCCGTCATGTCCTCGGTAAGTTTGGTCCGCTTTCGAAAGATGAAATTGTGAATAAAGTTTTGAAAGAACGTTATGTCAAAGAAAACACCATTATGGTGAATCTCCAGAACCAAAAGCATTTCAAAAAAGACAAGGATGGCAAATATTACGCGGTAGCTTCGTCCTAATTTCTAAATCGAAAACAAAAAAGTCCCGAGGTTGAACCTTGGATCCAAAGAAAGGTTCAGCCTCGGGACTTTTATTATGAGAAAGAATCCGAGCTCTCCCTTTTCCCCCTAGAAAACAGTCTTCCTTTTCGGTATACTATATTTCATGGCGATCTTTTCGGATTTCTTTTCATTGTTTAACAACCCGATTTTTCTCGGTATTTTTAAGTATCTTTATTATTTCGCGCCGTTTTGGGTGCCAATTGTTGCTATCAGCGTTTTTATCGGTGTTTGGATGCGCTACGTTCGCGCCGATTTTATTTTGAAGCAAGGCTCGGTTCTGCTTGAAATCAGACTTCCGAAAGAAGTAAACCGATCTCCTAAGGGCATGGAGATCTTCTTGACCGCGCTCTATCAAACCGGCGCGGCATCCGAAGTTGAAACGTATTGGCAGGGCAAAATTCGCCCGTGGTGGTCGCTTGAACTCGTTTCAATCGACGGCCAAATTCATTTCTATATTTGGTGCCATGCAAAGTGGAAAAATTTAGTTGAAGCCCAGCTTTATGCCCAATACCCGGGCATTGAAATTTATGAAGCGGAGGATTACACAAAATCCGTCTACCATGATCCTGTTGAATATCCGCTGTGGGCGACGTACTTCACGCTAACTGAAAAAACAGTGTATCCCATAATGACCTATGTTGATTACGGTCTCGATAAAGAGCAGGAAGAAGAATATAAGATTGATCCCATGACTTCGGTTCTTGAATATCTTGGGTCACTTAAAAGAGGCGAGCAGGTTTGGATTCAAATTCTTATCCAGGCTCATAAGAAGGAAAAATTCAGAGACGGACGTTTATTTTCAAAGGAAGATTGGAAAAAAGATATCAAGAGGGAAGTGGAAAAAATTCGCGAGGAAGCCACCACAAAAGTGCCGGGCGCGCAGTATCCCAGTTTTCCTAACCCAACTAAAGGTCAGATTGACAAGATTGCCGCGCTTGAAAAAGCCGCTTCGAAGTTTGCTTTTGAGTGTGTAATTCGAGGAGTTTATTTTCCGACTAAAGAAGCTTTCAGCCCAGTCAGTATCAACGGTCTTGTCGGCAGTTTTAGGCAGTACAGTTCCAACTCGCTCAACGGTTTCAGATTAGGTTGGTTTACTGATTTTGACTACCCATGGCAAGATTTCCACCGCGTACGACGAAACGCCGCCGAGCGGGGCATGCTTCAGGCTTATAAAATGAGATCAATTTTCCACGCACCGTATAAAAATTTTCATGAGCATCCTTACATTTTAAACACCGAAGAGTTGGCCACGATATATCATTTCCCGGGAACAGTCGCGCAAACGCCAAGTCTGCCACGTGTTACCGCCAAAAAATCAGAAGCCCCAGCCAATTTGCCTGTTTAGAGTTTGGGCATTATCCTTTACCCCATGATTTTGTCCACGCTAAAAAAGGGCTTCCAAAATATAGCGCATCTGTTCCATGTGTACACCGAGAGCCGGCGGAGCCGCTTTATACTCGTTCTTCTTTTGGTTGGGGTATTTTTATTTATCTACACGTTTCGATATAGAACACCCGAAGAATTTCCTTCTCATTCCTTGATAACGGTCGCGGAAGGGGAGACTCTTCAAAGTATCGCGCTTAGGTTGTACGAAGAGCACGCGGTTTTTTCCCCATTTTGGTTTAAGTCAATTGTTATACTGCTCGGTAGTGGCAAGCCGATTCTCTCTGGTGATTACTTTTTTGGAAAACCGCTTGGACTTATTCCGCTCTCCGAGCGTATGCTTTTAGGAGAGTTTGGTTTAACGGCGATTCGCGTGACGATTCCGGAAGGTTCAAGTGTCAATCAAATCGCCGAGCTTATTCCAAAAGAGTTTATATATTTTGATAAAGATGAATTTCGTGCGCTCGCTACACCAAAAGAGGGATCTTTATTCCCTGACACGTATTTCTTTTTACCGAATGTCCGTGCCAAAGATGTCGTTTCGGCCATGGAATCGAATTTCGACCAGAAAATGAAGGGTTTTGAGAAAGACATTGTCGCTTCCGGCCGGCCGCTTAAGGAAATTATTACCATGGCTTCGATTCTCGAAGAAGAAGCGCGACTGTATGAAACGAGGCAGATGGTTGCTGGTATCCTTTGGAAGCGAATTGAGATCGGCATGCCGCTCCAAGTCGACTCTGTGTTTCCGTACATTTTCGGCAAGAATCATTTTCCAGTTTCTCTCGAAGATCTCAAATTCGAATCGCCATATAACACCTATCTTCACCGCGGCTTGCCGCCCGGGCCGATTTCAAGTCCTGGACTAATTTCGATCGCCGCGGCCATGAACCCGATTGAATCAAAATATCTCTACTATTTGACAGATCGAAACGGTGTCATGCACTACGCGGTGATGCATGAGGAGCATGTGGCGAATAAAGCAAAATACTTACGCTAGGGCGGTCTATTTTACAAGCACCAAGCTCCAATATTCAAATTCCAAACAAATCACAAAATTCAATATTCAAATTACAAATAAACATCCGACCGGTTGTTAATTTGTAATTTGGAGGAGGGAAAGCAAATGGAGAAAGTGGGGGTAAGAAAAAAACCAAGCGGGTGAAGCTCGGCTTTTACTAGGTGACCCAGTAGTGTCTTATGTGTTTTCTTTCATTCGTTTTAGGCCGGCGAGAAAATTTTCGGCCACTGGTTCTGCGGTGACTATCCACCACGAACATTCATGCCAACCCTCTGTCTGTTCTATCGTTCCGTCACTTTGGAAGTTGGATTTGAGCAGACCTCCTTCGACGCTAACAATCTTGACTTTTGTTCTGAAAGATTGCTGATACCCAGCTTTTGTTTTTGCGTCATATAAGACGTGCCTTATCTCTCCGATCTGGGGGTAGCTTTTCGCCCTGATGTCTTGTATGCGGTGGAAGGGTTTGCTTTTACCAGGTTCCCTGATATTTAGAGTGTAGGTTACCATAGACTTTCTTGGGTTGATTTTTTCTGAACTATTGATATCATGGCTAAAATGAAAAGTCAAGGTTCAGGAAAAAAAGTTTACGTAGCCACATACACGAATGAAGGGTTAAAGTTTCAAATGATCATCGGTCCGTTGAAGTTCGAGAGAAGCAAGAGGGGAGGAGATTATACATCCCGAAAAATCCCAGTTGCCACGATTTAAACCAAGACCGCCCGAAAGGCGGTTTTAGGTTACCCCGAATTCGCCATTTGTTGCCCTTGCCTGCCCGCCGAAGCTTTAGCGAAGGAGGGTGGCGAGCCATGCCCCCACACCTATGCATAGGTGTGGGGGTGAATGCCAAGGGTAAGAGTTTGCCACCTTTTGCGCCCCGGTTCCAAGCCGTAAGACGAAATTTGAGAGCGTGGGACGATTTGCTTAACTTTTCGAAAGTTAAGCAAATTATGCCGAGTCATAATTGCCTAATCTGCGCTTTCAATTTTTTATAGTGCCGTTCCCGTTGCTTGAACTGTTTCTCCAAAAATGGAATCTGTGCATCTCGATAATCAACGATTGTTTTCTGCTCTCCAATATCTCGGAGGCGTCCCATGTACTGAACGAGTTTGCCTTCGAACGAAAAAGGAAAGGCTAAAATCAGGCAAGAAATTCCTCGAATATCTATACCCTCACCAAAGAATTGTCCTGTAGAAAGGATGACTCGATAATGTCCAGACTCAATTTGTTTCAGCTTTGATTTTCTTTTCGGTGCTGAATCGTCTCCTGAAATAACAATTGTCTCGCACTTACCCTTAAGATACATCGCCAAAATTTCCAAGTGTTCCTTTCGCTCACTTAACACAAGTAATCTTTTGCCTTCGCCAACCTTGCTTAAAATATCCTCAATGATCATCTGGTTTCTGGCGGTATCAAAACATACAACTTTTGCCAAAAGTTGAAAGTGGTCGGTAGTAAACTTAAACGGTATGGCTAATGCTGTCGTGCGGATTAAGACCTCTGGTGGAAGATGTGGAAGGTCGGAAAGCGCGGAAAAATCGGATGTTTCCATACGAGCGATAATGTCGCCAATGTAAACGTAGATCAATTTTTCATCGTTGTGTTTTCGCTTCGGAGTCGCGGTAAGACCGTAAATATACTTTGGATTCAATTGGGCGATAACTTCACGAAACGTAGCGGCTGGAATGTGATGACATTCGTCCACAATAATTGTACCGAATTTATCCTTTAACTCTGAAAGATCGCCCTTGCGAGCCAAGCTCTGCAATAAGCCGACAGCTATTTGCTTACCCAGTTTTTTCTTTGTTCCTGAATACTGACCAATGTGTGCTTTTGCAATCCCTAAAAACGTCTGAATCCTTTCATTCCATTGATCCAGTAACTGCTTACGGTGAACAAGAATAAGAGCCGGTAATTGTCTTCGAGCGATGATTTCTAACCCGATGATAGTTTTACCGCTTCCGGATGGAGCAACAATAACGCCCTGATCGCATTCCGTCGCTGTCTGCACAATAGGAATCTGCGCTGATGTTAGTTCTATTTGGCTCTGATAAGGAGTTTGTTCAAAAGAGGAAGTATCAAATCGTATCGTATACGCAATATTATTTTCTTTAAGAAAACTAACAAGGTTTTGCAGAAATCCACGAGGCAAGGAAACAGCATCTCCTGTTTCATCAATCAGCTTAAAATATTTCTGTACCTTATAAATTGATTTTCCCAGCCTTCGCTTGGTGAGATATTCAGTATTAAGAAAATTAAGTTCTTCTTTGAGAAAATGAACAAGTCCGGGAGTAAGCTCTGATCGGCGTAATTCAATCTGATTGCTCACTAAAATTCCAAGCCCGCCACCAGTTGGTATATTTGCTGTCGGTTTGCCCGTATCTTCAAAAAGCAACTTGTGCGCTGAATCTAAATCAGCAATAGTGTGCCGTTTTATATTGTCCAAGAATTGCCACTGATCAGAAAATGGTTTACCAGTCTCTGGATCAATAAACATCGCATTGCCAGTTGCAATCGACATGCCTTGAAGTGGTAGGGCAATAAGATTGCCAAAACCAGCTCCGGTTAATGTGTCTTGGTTAGGAAATAAACGATCAAAGCTGACTTCCTTTTCAAACTCAGAGACATTGAAGACTTTGCGGATAAGTTCGAGTGCGATTTGTCGACTCTTATAACACGGATAAGCATCGGAAAAGAAAATCCAAACATGACCACCATTCCCCGAACGTGAGCGTTCAAGATACGCCGAGAGTCCGACTTCTTCACATGCTTCTAGAAATGACCTGCTGTCTTTCAACCAACTCTCGCCATCAAAATCTGCGGCAATAAAATACGATGTATTTTCGATCAGTATTGGATAAGTTCCAACAACATGCTGGCCGAGGAGATGTTTTTTAACAACTTCTTTGGTTAGCGGTATAAGCTTCTTATTTTCAAGATCCTTCATTGAGCCACCGCGCCGCTTGTGCGCCATGAATTCATCCCAATTGAACTCATAAGCCGGGCTGTATCCAAACCTGCCGTCTTTTTCCCAGCGACGTGCATACACATCCGTTCTTCCTCGGAACAGCGACATATATAGCTCAAGTTGTTGTTCAGTGATGGAGATCATATAATCGGATCGTAGTTTTCATCCAATCGGTAGAATTTTTCTTTGAGCGTTTTGATTACCTTTTCCAGTTCTTCTTTATCAACCCATTTGCTCTCATACTTCTCCTGAAAATCCCGCCACTCATCGGTAACGGCATACAGAAGAGTTTTTCACCGATATTGTATTCGCTCTCATAAGTAAAAATTTCCATCCTGCCGGTAATCCAACCAGCAAATCTTGGATCGATCTTTTTGGGACTAGCCCACCTCATTTTACCGAAGGAGAGCATGAATTTATCCTTGTGTTCAGCTGGTGTTTCTTAATTATTCATATTGTTGACTTTGCCAATCCTGTCCAGTATACTACTTCTACTGGACAAAAACAACCTATTTTGTCCAGTAGAAGTAAAATAATATGCAAAATAGCCTAAAAGAGATAGTTTATAGCCAAAAACTCCAAAAAGAAGAGCTTTTGGCTCTTACCTATATAGACCGAACCAAAGAACCATTTGCTAAAAAATGGCTGGATTCTGGTTTGATAAAAGTAGTTCTCGGTCCACGGAGAGCTGGAAAATCCGTCTTTTCCCTCCTACTTTTGAAAGATCGCCCGTTTATGTATTTCAATTTTGATGATGAGGTATTGTCGAGTGTAGGTGGTATATCTACAGATGAATTGATGAAGGAATTGCATGCCGCGTATGGCGGAGATGTAAAAACTATTTTGTTTGATGAAATACAAAACTTGCCAAGTTGGGAACTTTTTGCAAATCGTTTGCATCGAGCTGGATATAATCTAGTACTTACTGGATCAAACGCACACTTGCTTTCAAAAGAACTTGCCACACATCTCACTGGCAGACATATGCCAATAGAAATACTGCCGTTTGATTTTAATGAATTTCTCCGAGCAAAGAAATTTGTTATAAATCAAGAATACGCTTCTTTGCCACGGCAACGAGGCGAGCTTTTGAATCTGATGGAAAACTATTTGTTGAACGGAGGATTTCCTGAAGTGGCAGTAAAAAATGTCGACCCCAAAGATTATCTTGATGTTCTTCTTGATGCCGTGCTTTTCAAAGATGTGGTCAAGAGACATAGAGTCAAATTCTCCACTCAGGTAGGAAATTTGGCTGCTCATTTGATAAACAATTTTGCTAATTTGTACACGGTACGTAAATTGCTCGAGGCTTTGAATTTGAAGAGTGCTACCACAATAGAAAAATATATAAATTATCTCGAAGAAGCATATCTAGTCTTTTCTCTACTTCGATATTCACCAAAATCGCTTGAGCGCATAAAATCTCCCCGCAAAGTCTACGCTGTGGACAACGGTTTTATAATTGCAAAAGCCGTTCAGCATTCTCCAGACAAAGGAAAGCTTATGGAAAACTTGGTTTTTACCGAGCTTGTTAAATGGGGGGCAAAACCTAATAGAGAATTATTTTATTACAAAACTCGCAACGATCGTGAGGTCGATTTCGTGTTAAAAAAGGGAATAGAGGTGATCGAATTAATACAAGTTTGTTATGAATCCATAAATCTAGATGTTGAACAGAGGGAAACCAAAGCATTATTTGAAGCCAGTGATGAGTTAAAAGTGAAAAAACTTACTGTGCTCACATGGGACGAAAAAAGAGAAGTAAAAAAGGATGGAATAACAATACAATTTATACCTCTCTGGGAATGGTTGCTTGAGAAAACTCAGGACTAAATATGGCCTTTTCTTTTTCACGCCTCATAATCCCAGAATCAGATATTTTCACCTACAAAAAAGCGATCGATTTTATCGAGAAAAGTCATGCGGAAATAAAACAAATAGGAACGGCTTCTTGTGTTGGAGAAAGTGACGCTTGGAAAGTGTGGCTCGGATTTAGGAAAGGTATCCCTTTGTGGGAGTGTTCTTGCACCGATAACACATATCCAAAAAATCAAAAACCATGCTTTCATGTACTTAGCGTATCTTTACTATGGGATAGGAGTCGGAATGTCCCAGACCCTTCCCAAGAAGATGTGGAATTTCTTAGTGATATGTGATATTGAATTAAGTAATTGAGAAGTTTAGAATTATTATATGAGCAATGTAACACTGAATAAAAGAGACATTGATTTATTTTATAGACTCCATCCATCGCTTATGATGTATGTGAGTAAGAAATTGGGTATACGAGAAATATCTAAAAATGCGGAGACATTTCGTAAGCTTCCTTTGGAAAAAGTAAATCAATTCAGAATAAGACTGTATGAAAACACATATTTGTTTGATCAGTTCATAGATGAAAATCCGTACCATTTTTCAAGTGAGAATTTGGATATCGTGAGGGAATGGAAACGTTTTTAAAAGATGATTTTTTTCTGATGAAATATTCAGAGAAGCAAGGAATGTTTTTGGATAGCCATACTCCTCCTCCTCGAGTGTATGCCGTATCATCTCTCAAAAGTAGTTTTGAAGAAATGTTCGGCTTGTGGCCTCTGCCTATTTACGTGGAGGCAGTATTATTGCCATTCAAAAATCAAATAATATACGATGGCATTTTGTATCCAAGAACCATAACTTTTGGAAGAGGCATGACTCATAGCTTTAACGAATCATATAAAGAAGCAAAGAAAAAGTCTGGAATTATCACAACACTTGTATGAAATCTGCAAAGTTGTAACAGGAACAAAATGTTAAATGCTAGTTTTAGAACAAAAGTTTATGTCGGGCTTTCAGGAGGAGTGGACAGCTCTGTCTCTGTGGCTCTGCTTAAGAAAGCTGGTTATGACGCCACGGGTGTTTTTATAAAAGTATGGCAACCAGATTTTAATAGCCCCTCGACAAGCTCGGGCCAGTTGCAAGCCGCTTGCAACTGGCGAGAAGATCGGCTCGACGCCATGCGAGTGTGCGCGAAACTCGGGATTCCGTTCGTCACCCTTGATCTGGAAAAAGAATACAAAAAGGAAGTGGTGGACTATATGATTCGCGAATATAAAGCCGGTCGAACGCCGAATCCTGATGTTATGTGCAACAAAGAGGTGAAATTTGGGGCGTTTTATAAGTGGGCGATCGAAAATGGAGCAGATTTTATTGCTACGGGTCACTATGCTCAAGTTATAAAACATATAATATATAACACAAAACATAAAAGAGTGGACGGAAATGTTTCATGTTACATGCTTCATGTTTCTGCCGATTCTGCCAAAGACCAATCCTATTTTCTTTGGAATCTCAAACGGGAACAATTGCCCCACGTGCTTTTTCCGGTCGGACATCTCAAGAAGCCAGAAGTCAGAAAGTTGGCGAAAAAATTTGGTTTGATTACCGCGGAGAAAAAAGATAGCCAAGGCCTTTGCTTTATCGGCAAAATTGATGTTAAAGAATTTCTTTCCCATTACATAAAACCGAAACGAGGAAAGGTGCTAAATGAGCGAGGTGAAGTTATCGGCTTTCATGATGGCGTGGTTTTCTTAACGGAAGGGGAGCGGCACGGTTTTACGGTGAATAAAAAGACTAACAATGATCGGCCGTACTACATTATCGCCAAAGACATTTCGAAAAATACCATAACGGTGTCGCATAAAAACTCGGAGGGGAAACTCGATCAGGGTTTGAAATCGGGAGTTTTGCTTCGACCGACGAATTGGATTTCACCCGAACTGTTAGTGGGAAGGAAGAAGTACGAGGCGCGTTTCCGTTACCGCCAAGAATTATTTCCTGTTACACTCCGCGCTAAGGACCTTGTCAAACACCGAGTGTTTGACAAGGCTCGTTTGGGGCGAAGCGGGACACTCATCAAAGTTATTTTTGAAACTCCACAAAGCGCGGTTCCGGTAGGCCAGTCTCTCGTCCTCTATGATGGAGATGTCTGTCTCGGTGGTGGAGTCATTCACTCAACACTCCCAAACTGAAAGTTTCTGAAGGAGTTTTTTCTAACAACATCGTAAGTTGTTAATTAACGACTTACGATGTTGTCATAGCATCATACTCTTAAAGCCACTGAAGCTCACGAAGCTTTCGAAGCTATAAGCTTTTCTCTTTCCCTTTCGCATTCTCACCCCAGGTCTTATAATATCTTCATGCCAAATGAAATTTATGTGGTAAAAGCTGACGGCGAAAAGGAACTTTGGAGCGAGGATAAACTGCGAGAATCATTGAAGCGAGCGAGAGCGGGCGATGATACTGTTCAACAAATTGTCGATCACATCAAAGGGGAGCTCCGCGACGGTGTGACGACCAGCCACATCTACCAGCATGCGTTTTATCTACTCCACAAAATAGAAAAGCCAGTGGCCGCTCGTTACTCGCTACGTCGTGCGCTTGTGGGCTTTGGCCCGTCTGGTTTTCCTTTCGAGAAGTTTTTAGGTGAACTTTTTCGCGCGCAAGGCTACGAAGTCGCAACCGAGCAGATCGTGAAGGGAGCTTGTGTTGAACATGAAGTTGATGTTGTGGCATGGAATGTCGAAAAACTTATTATGACTGAGGCAAAATTTCATAATGAACTTGGGGCAAAATCCGATCTCAAAGTGGCTTTGTATGTCAAAGCGCGTTTCGACGATCTCTCCGAGCAGATGTTTGACTACGGCAAACGCCGGCCGCTTGATGAAGGATATCTTATTACTAACACAAAATTTACGACCAACGCCATTCAATACGGCGAATGCGTTAATTTGAAAATGATCGGCTGGAATTATCCGCTTCGCGGCAATTTGCAAGATTTAATCGAAGATTCTGGGCTTCACCCAATTACGTGCCTGACTTCAATTTCAGTTTCCGAAAAACAAGAACTTCTTAGTAAAGGTGTCGTGCTTTGCCGAGATGCCAAAAAGAAACAGCTGCTCAAGGATTTCGGATTTAAAGAGGAGGCTATCGCCAAAATTACCGACGAGGCGGACTTGCTTTGCCAACCATACGCATAAATTGTTGTAATTTTTTCTATCCTTGTAGAAAGAAAAGCGGAGTTATATACTCTCTACCACTATGGAAAACCAAAATAAAAGCGCGGTAAGTACCTACATTATAACGGCGGTCATTGCTTTCGCGGTCGGATTTGGCAGTGCCTGGATTTATGCGAATAGAGGCGAAGGAGTTGCCACAAACACCACGAAGAATGAATCTGGTAAAGGATCTACGACTACTCCGACTGGAGCAAACGGAACACGTCTTTCGGGCAACGCTATTGTTGTTTCTGACCAAGCGCCGGGAGTAAAAGTGCAGGTTTCAGACGTTACATTAGAAAAGGCCGGGTGGGTGGTCATTCACGAAGATGATGCTGGCAAACCGGGCAAAATTTTAGGCGCCCAGCTTTTTGACGCCGGAGCAAACCAGATTGGAGTCGTTGAACTTCTCCGCGGCACCGAAGATGGCGGTATTTATTACGCCATGATTCACTCTGACAATGACAACCGATCTTTTGATCCAAAAACCGACATGTCGATTCTCGACGTTTCGGGTAATCCGGTTATGGTGAAATTTATGGCTCGCGAGGCAGTAACTTCACCGGTTAACCCAACGCTCTAGTTTTTAAGAAGGGAAGTGTAGAAAAACTGAAAAGCCCCGCTCTCGACAAAGTCGGAGCGGGGCTTTTCTTCGTGTTATACTTTATACCTGACACTTTGTATCCCGATTTTTGATCACAAAAATCGAGTATTCTCGACATTGCAAAGCAATTGTCGGGACTTTATACTTCTCTAACCATGGACTTTTCCTACAAACGCAAAACATTTGGATTGTTCAAGCCGGATGACACGATGCCGTTTAAGATTTCTCGAAGCAAAATCGATCTTTTCATCGAATGTCCACGCTGTTTTTATCTCGACCAACGTCTCGGTATCCGCCGCCCAGCTGGCTTTCCGTTTACCTTAAACAGCGCGGTTGACCTTCTTCTTAAAAAAGAATTTGACATTCATCGCGCGGCGAAGACAGCTCATCCGCTCATGAAAAAGTATAAATTGGATGCGGTGCCGTTTGATCATCCAAAAATCGAGGAGTGGCGCGATGCGCTTCGCCGCGGCATTTCATATCTCCACACGCCGACCAACATGCTCGTCCGTGGGGGCATTGATGACATTTGGGTCAATCCGGCCGGTGAAGTCATCATTGTTGATTACAAGGCGACAGCGAAAGATGGTGAGATTACGCTTGACGAAGAGTGGAAAGATGGTTACAAGCGCCAAATGGAAGTCTACCAATGGCTGTTCCGACAGAACAATTTCAAGGTTTCACCGACCGGCTATTTTGTGTATGTGAATGGAAAAACTGATCGCAAGGCTTTCGACGGCAAACTTGAATTTGACGTAACTCTCTTGCCCTATACAGGCGATGATTCATGGATTCCAAAAATTTTACCCACAATCAAAGCTTGTCTTGTTGATGTTCGGGTGCCAAGCGCCAAAGAGAACTGCGACTACTGTGCTTACACGAAATTGATTGAGGAAGACGCTCCACAAGCCAGAAAAGCAAAAAAGGACGGGGTTTCCTCGAAAGAGACTTCGCTAAAATCTAAAAAAAATGAAAAAACCGAAACGCTCTTTTCTTAAAAACGAGGAAACTTCTTTTCGTGATCGAATTTTTGTTGTTGTTAGAAAAATTCCAAGAGGAAACACGTTGACGTACAAGGAGGTTGCCACAAGAGCTGGAAAGGCTAAAGCTGTACGCGCGGTTGGCAATATCTTAAACTCGAATTATAATCCCGACATCCCGTGTCACCGTGTCATTCGCTCCGATGGCCAGACTGGCGGCTACAACCGCGGGGCGCAAAATAAAATCGCCATTCTTAAAAAAGAAAGTTTCCACTTTCATGAAAAAAACTAAAAAACGAGACAGTACAGAAAATGTCGTCAACTTTTTGTTTGAGGCTGGCATTTTGGCCAAAACACCGCGAAGTGGTTTCCATTTTCTTGGTACTGGAGATCAAAGTGTTGCAGAGCACGTCAGTCGCGTAGTCTTTGATTGGTTACACTCTAGCCTCGCTCCAGAAGGGCGTGGACATGCTCAAGGTTCTAAAAATGTGTCTTCTCCATGATCTTGCCGAAGGACGAATTTCAGATCTCAATTATGTTCATCAAATGTATGTTCACAAATTTGAAGAGAAAGCCGTCCATGATTTGGCTGAGCCATTGCCGTTTGGAGCCGACATCAAAGCGATCATTGAAGAGTACGAAAAGCGTAAAAGTCCGGAATCAATGATTGCTAAAGACGCTGATAATCTTGAATGGATTCTCTCTCTTAAGGAGCAGGTGGATATTGGAAATCGCCGCGCGGAAGATTGGATTGTCTCAGCGGTAAAGCGTCTCAAAACGCCGCATGCCAAAAAGCTAGCGCAGAAGATTGTGCGTACTGACTCAAATTCGTGGTGGTTTGGTGATCGAAACGATGAATGGTGGGTGAGCCGCAACAAAAAGAAAAGTAATATTCGCTGGAATAAAAATGGCTAAAGCAATTAAAACAAAATTAAAAAAAACAAGCTCGGCCAAAACTCCATTTAAAATGGAATGGGATTTGGGCTTGCTCTACAACTCCGAGCACGATCCTGCCCTTGAAGCGGACATGGCGAAAATTGAATCCGCCTACGAAGCCTTCGAGAAAAAATATAGGGGCGTTTCAAATTATCTCACTGACGAAGCCAAACTTTTCGAAGTACTGACTGATTATCAGAATCTTTTGGAAACCTTGCCGCTCTCCAAGCCAATTAATTATTTCCAGTATCGGAAAGATTTGAAAAGCACCGATCGCGTGGCCGAAGCGAATATTAATATTATATCGGAGCGGCTGACAAAAAATGAAAACAAAGTTTTGTTTTTCGAGCTCGCGCTCTCTAAAATTTCCGTCGCGACGCAAAAGCAGTTTCTCGAAAGCAAGAAACTCGCCCCTTTTCATTATTTTCTAGAACGCCTATTCCTCAAAGCCAAACACGACTTAACCGAAGCTGAAGAAAAAATCATGTCTCGGAAATCCTTGCCGTCCTATGAACTGTGGGTTAACGGCACCGAGAAAATGCTTGGGGGATTACGCATTCCGTTTGGCAAAAAGCAGGTCTCTTTGGCCGAGGCTTTGAACTTGATTCCAACATTACCTAAAAAATCAAGACGCGTTCTCCATGAGAGCACCATCGAAAAGTTAAAAGAACTCGGCATGGTCGCGGAAAATGAACTGAACGCCATCATTATTAACAAAAAGATAAATGATGAGCTTCGGCATTTTGAAACACCGTACGACCAGACGCTTCTTTCTTACGAAAATGATCGGGAGACACTCCGCTCACTCCGCCTTGCGGTGAAGGATTCTTTCAATGTGAGCCAACGTTTCTATAAAATTAAGTCAAAGATGCTTGGCATAAAACCGCTTACTTACGCCGAGCGGAACATCCCGGCCGGTAAAATTTCTGGCAACTTCAAGACGGAGAAGGCCGTGGCAATTGTCAAAGAGGCATTTTCCAAAATTGATCCTATGTACGCTGGTATTTTGGATCGCTTTCTTAAAAACGGACAGGTAGATTTCCTGCCGCAAGGTGGCAAGACATCAGGAGCATATTGTTCCGGAAACCTAAACGCGCCAACCTTCGTGCTTCTCAATCATGTCAATTCATTTGATTCGGTCATGACGCTGGCACACGAAATGGGACATGCCATCCACACCGAACTTTCAAAAGAAAGCCAGAGAGGTTTATACAAAAACTACAGCACCGCCACGGCAGAAGTGGCGAGCACGCTTTTTGAGCAAGTGGCTTTTGATTCAGTCTTTGAAACGCTTTCTTCAAAAGAAAAAGTGGTGGCGCTTCATAATAAAATTCAAGACGATATTCAGACGATTTTTCGCCAAATCGCGTGCTTTAACTTTGAGGTTGAATTACACGATTCTATCCGGAAAAAGGGCAGTGTGTCGCATGAAGATATTGCCGCGCTTATGAATACCCACATGAAATCCTACTTGGGGGAGACGGTAAAACTAACGCCAGATGACGGCTACTTCTTTGTCCACTGGTCACACCTGCGGCGATTTTTCTATGTGTACAGCTATGCCTTTGGCCAACTTGTAAGCAAAGCACTCTATGGCCGGCTCAAAAAAGACAAAACTTTTTCGGCGCGGATCGAAACCTTCCTTCGATCAGGCGGTAGCGACACACCGGAAAATATTTTTAAAAAAGCAGGCGTCAATGTGACCGCGGCAGGTTTTTGGAAAGAGGGGATTCAAACTATCGAAGAAGAAATAAAACAACTTAAGAAATTGGTAGGGTAGCGGATGGCCTTGACGAGAGGTTGTATTCGTGTATTCTTGTGTATAGAAAACAAGCGAGCGGTGGTTACTAACCGGTCCACAACCAGAGGTTGCAAATCGATTTAGATCAAGTTTGCGCCACCTTGTGGCGGACGATCGGGGAGGGGTGGAAAGCACGCATGAATCGTCGTAGTGAGTTGAGGTTAAAATCACCAAATGGGGTACATTATTGTCATTGTCCCGAGAAGGCTCTTTTTGTGTATCTCGGTGGTTCACCTGATGTTTTTGCGGGATATGGTGATGTAATTTCGGTAATAGCTACAAAACTGCGACAGCACCCTGTGACGGCTTTGGGTGTTGCCATATCTGCCGACGGGTGTTATTTAAATAAGTTTATAGGAAGGAGGACGGTCAAGCCTAATCTCTTGCGCCGCCGCATCTTCGCCTCCTGCGGCCTCGATCCCGCGAAGGCTTAAGTTTTGGAGGTTCAACCTCCACCAAAGAACCGTTTCTTTTCCCAGAACGGTTCTTTTCTTTTTCTAAATCATAAAGCTTTTGCAGCTTCCGAAGCTATACGCTACTATACTTAGTATTATGGACGTAGAGCAGATTCGAAATCGTTATCTTAAATTTTTTGAGAAGAAAGGGCATACCATCATTCCTTCGGCACCACTCGTACCGGAAAATGATCCGACCACCCTTTTTACCGGCTCTGGCATGCAACCGCTCGTGCCGTATCTTTTGGGGGCGAAGCATCCAGGAGGGGCGCGTATTGTTGATGTGCAGAAATGTTTTCGGGCGGAAGATATTGATGAAGTAGGGGACAATCGGCACACTACGTTTTTTGAGATGCTTGGGAATTGGTCATTCGGCGATTATTTCAAAAAAGAGCAGCTCCCGTGGATGTTTGAATTTTTGACCAAAGACATTGGTATTCCTGCAGAAAAAATCTATGTGACGGTTTTTGCTGGTGATGAAAAAAATAATCTGCCGCGGGATACTGAATCAGTTGAGATTTGGAAAGAGTTATTTAAGACTGCTGGAATTGAGGCGAAAGATGTTCTCATGGGCACGGAGGAAAATATCGCCAAAGTAGGCATGCAGGGCGGTCGTATTTTCTATTACGGTGCCAAGAAAAACTGGTGGTCGCGTGCTGGCACGCCGGATAAAATGCCCGTCGGAGAACCAGGTGGGCCGGACTCTGAAATATTTTTTGATTTTGGCACCACTCACGATAAAAAATTTGGCGACGAATGCCACCCAAACTGCGACTGTGGCCGTTTTCTTGAAATCGGAAACAATGTCTTCATGGAATATCGAAAGAGCGAGGGAGGTTTTGAAAAGTTACCAGCTCGAAATGTTGATTTTGGTGGAGGACTTGAGCGGATTGCGGCGGCTCTCCACAATGAACCCGATGTATACAAGCTCGATGTTTTCGCGGACATTATTTTTTCACTCGAAAAAGCGTCGGGCAAAACATATTCAAGCGACGACACTGAAACTCAAAAGAAATTCCGAATTATTGCAGATCACACCAAAGCGGCGACATTTCTTATTGCAGATGGGGTGATGCCGAGCAACAAAGAACGTGGCTATGCCCTTCGGCGGCACATTCGGCGCGCCTGTTTTAAAGCGAATCAGCTTGGTCTTAAAAATTTTGATTGGATTCGCGCGAGCGTCGACTGTCTTGCGGAAAGCTATGGTGATTTTTATACCGATATTGAGGATAAAAAAGTTGATATTTCTAAAACAATTGAGGAGGAAGCGGTACGTTTTAGCGAAACGCTTGAAACGGGCATGAAAATGTTCAGTCAGATTGCTTCCAAAAAAGGCGGTGAGACAATTTCCGGCGAGGACGCGTTTGTTTTGTTCACGACCTATGGTTTTCCGTTGGAATTGACACTTGAAGTGGCTCAGGAGAAAAATATCGAGGCTGATTTCAAAGATTTTACGAGCTACATGGAAAAACACCAGGAAGTATCCCGTGCTGGTTCGGACAAAAAATTCAAAGGTGGATTGGCAGACACAAGCGAGATGTCGGTGAAATATCACACCGCGACGCATCTTTTACATCAAGCACTTCATGATGTCTTGGGCGATTCAGTATCGCAAAAAGGATCAAACATTACGCCGGAGCGGCTACGCTTTGATTTTACCCACAGTCAAAAAATGACCGATGAAGAAAAGCGGCGCGTGGAAGAAATAGTGAATGAAAAAATTGTGGCCGGACTTCCGGTTAATAAAGTCGTCCTGCCGAAAGAAAAAGCCTTTGCCACCGGTGCGCGACACGCGTTCAATGAAAAATACGGAGATGAGGTCAACGTCTACTACATAGGGGAAACACTCGAGGGGGCCTATTCAAAAGAGCTTTGCGGCGGCCCGCATGTATCTAACACGAGCAAACTTGGCCACTTCAAAATTGTAAAAGAGGAGGCTGTCTCTCAAGGTGTTCGTCGAATAAAAGCAATTTTGGAGTAGAAGCGTCTAGAAAATCTTGGGTGGTGTTGTATAATAGAGGCATGTCTTTTTTGTTCTCCAAGAAAAAAGAAGGGGTATCGCTTATTTTTGATATTGGCAGTGGCAACGCTGGCGTGGCACTCGTCCATTTCAAAGTCGGAGAAAAACCGAACGTCATGTACACGACCCGGGAAGCTTTCCGGCACAGCAAAGAGATTTCAGGGAAACAGCTTATCGAACTCAAAAGCAAGGCGCTTCAAAATGTCGCGGAAAAAATTTTGAAAGACGGTCTACCGTATCTTCGTGAAGTCCTCCAAGAAGAACCTGTGATTTCGGAAATAATCTGTTTTTTTGGCGCGCCGTGGTACAGTACGAAAACCGTATCTGTCACGCTTCAAAAACTAGAACCGTTCGTGATTTCCGAGTCTCTTATACAGACTGTTGTCAAAGAACGCGAAAGTGAATTTATACATTCTTTCGATACGGAGGCAGAAAATCCATCCGTTGCGATTATAGAGGAGAAAATTATTCACGCGAGGCTCGGCGGATACGAAGTTGAAGATTTCTTCTTGAAAAAAACCACTGAACTTTCCTTCTCTCTTTTCATGAGCGTGCTACAAAAAGAGGTGATGGATGCCGTCCGCAACACCTTGGAGCCTTTTTTTCATTCCCGAAAAATTACCTTCCATTCATTTTTACTTCCATATTTTTCAACCATCCGAGACATTTTTTCGCATAAGGAAAGTTTTCTGCTTGTTGATGTTACCGGTGAAGTAACCGAGATCACGCTCATAAAAAGGGGAGTGCCGATAGCAACCTCGACTTACCCGGTTGGCAGGCTATTCTTTCTCCGGCATGTCGCCAAGGTGCTCGACGTTTCGCCGCAAATTGCCGCCTCATTCATCAAAGTGCATCTTGAAGGCCGAAGTGAAAAATCTGCCAGCACGAACATGGAAACATACTTAATCGAGGCGACCGAAAAATGGCGGGAAAGTTTCTTAGGAGCGCTTTCCACCTTAACCGAAGAAGCCTTTTTGCCCAAAACGTTTTTTTTGACAGCCGAAGAGGATGTTATACCGCTTTTTCGGAAAATTTTAGCCGAAGAAAAGCTTGATATTTCGGGACTCGGTGGTGAGCAACTTGAAATCGTACCACTCAATCAAAATCGCCTTGCCGCTTTTTGTCGATTCGAGAAAAAAGCCAGACTCGACTCTTTTTTTGCCATTGAGGCGCTCTTTTTAAACAAACTCAAAGCAATGGGCAAGCAGAAAGATTTCTAAAATTAAGTCCTGATTTCTTCACTATCCACATGTACTCCAAGGAGGAAGTTTGTGGTACAATTCGACCACATAGCAACTGATTCAGTAAGGCTAATTTAAAAATCCGTGCCAAAAAATATCATTCAAGACGTTATTCCACCGGGCAAAAAATCAATACGGCATATTCCTTTACCCGAGCGATTTTCTCCGAAGAAAAAAGAGTCACTGGAACCAAAAACACCGGAGCCGCGCCGTCCGCGACCAACACAAAAAGTAAATTTTATGAGTAAGATGGGGGTGTGGCTAGTCGCTTTTGTGGCAATTAGCGCGCTTATTTTTTCTTTCTCTGTCTTCTTTACCGGAGCGACAGTGAAGGTGTTTCCGAGGCAGGCTGTAGTATCGCTTGACCAGACGGTAAAAGCCAAGCGCGGAGCAGTCGCGCCGGAGCTTTCATTTGATTCTGTGTCACAAACCAAAAAATTAAGCGAAACCGTGCCGGCCACCGGAGAAGAGCGCCTTGAGGTTAAAGCTTCAGGAAAAATTGTTATTTTTAACAATTTTAGTTCGGCCACACAACGATTAATCAAAAATACTCGTTTCGAAACTCCGACCGGCCAAATTTACCGCATTGATCAATCGTTAACCATCCCGGGAACACACGTCGAGAACGGCAAAATGATCCCGGGGAGTGTTGAGGCGACTATCTATGCCGACAGCCCCGGACCGGAATACAATACTGGCCTTACGGACTTCACTATTCCCGGATTCAAAGGCGACAAAGCGCGCTACGAAGGTTTTTATGGACGTTCACGAACACCAATGACGGGCGGTTTCGTTGGTATGGTTAAAAAAGTTTCTCCGGAAGTGCTCTCGGCGACACGTCAAAAACTCCAAGCCGCGCTTGCCGCTGACATCTTAAAAGAAGCGAAGGCAAACTTACCTGATTCAGTTGTTATTTTTGATAGCGCTATCATTAACGATTTTAAAGAGTTGCCGAAGGAAACAGTTTCAGATTCAGTGGTACGAATAACAGAAATGGCCAGCTCGACAGTGATCTTTTTCGATAAAAATAAACTGGCTAAGTACTTGGCTTCAAAAACGATTTCGACTTTTGATGGTAACCCTGTTTCCATCACAAATATTCAAACCATCATCTTCAACCTCAAAACATCCAAAGAAGCCTTCATTGTGAACTCAAGTGCCATTGACTTTAGTATAAAAGGACTTGCTAATTTCGTCTGGTCTTTTGACAAAGCGAAGCTGGCGGGAGATCTTGCCGGCCAGACCAAGAAAGATATCGTTTCTGTCATTGCAAAGTATCCAAGTATTGAAAAAACCGAAGCTGTGATAAGGCCATTTTGGAAAAAAAGTTTTCCGACGGATGTAAATAAAATAGAGATAGAAGAAACAACGGCCGAAAAACCATAACCCTAAAAACCCCTTGCCTTGCAAAATTTCGGATATTGAGGTTGACTTATAAGCCCCTTTCTTGTTATCATAGCGAGGCTCTCTTAAAAGCATAAATGGAGAATCAAAAAGCTAAAGAAACAACTTCGGTTGGCATTGTCACCGAAGCTTTGCCCAACACGTTATTTCGGGTGAAGCTCGAAAATGACCAAGAGCAAATGGCCTACCTCGCAGGGCGGATGAGAATGAATAGAATCCGCGTCTTGGTGGGAGACCGCGTCAAAGTTGAGCTTGATTTATACGGTGGCAAAGGGAGAATCGTTCAGCGTCTGTAATTCCAAGGTTTTTGTAGAAAAAAGCCACTTCGACGGTCTTTTTTTGTTTTCTGTATCATAAAAAATGAGAGTCAAAGCATCCGTTAAAAAAATATGTCCGAAGTGCCAAGTCCTTCGCCGAAAAGGATATGTGTACGTTGTGTGCAAGGGCAACCCTCGTCATAAGCAACGACAGGGCTAAAACTATAACATCATGAGAATCGCCGGCATTACAATCCCAGAAAATAAAAGAATCGAGATCGGATTGACCTCCATTTTCGGCATTGGCCGATCCTTGGCGCAAAAAGTTCTTATTGAAGCCAAGGTTTCTTTTGAAAAAAGACCGAAAGATATTAACGCAAATGATGAGAATGAAATTCGTCGCATCGTTGAGAATCTTACTATTGAAGGAGACTTGAAACGTGAAGTCGCCTCTAATATTAAAAGACTCAAAGACATCAAAGCGTATCGAGGAACCCGCCACACACGCGCTTTACCATCCCGCGGCCAGCGCACCAAGACGAATTCACGAACGAGACGCGGCAATACTAGAAAGACTATGGGTACCGGGCGACGTAAGGTAGAGAAGAAGTAAGATTTAAGATTAACATTGAAAGAATAAAGAAAGACGTAAAGAAAAACTACATTCTCCAAAATTTAATCATTCAACTGACAACTTTCAACTATATTTATGGGTAAAAAACGAATTGTAAAAGAAGAAGGGAAAGATGATGCGGCAGTAAAAACTGCCGCCGCTCCTCGCGCGCCCAAGAAGAAAGTGGAATTTGGCCGTTTGTATGTTGAATCAACGTACAACAACACCAAGGTCCTTCTCGCTGATGGCAAAGGAAACGCGCTCGTTTTTTCTTCAAGCGGCGCGCTCGGTTTTGCCGGCGCCAAAAAAGGCACGCCTTTCGCCGCGGCTAAAGTTGGTGAAGCGCTTGGCGAAAAAGCAAAGACCATGGGCATTAAAGAAGTCGAGGTGATTGTGCGTGGAGTTGGCGCAGGACGCGAATCATCCATCCGAGCTTTTTCCGGAAAGGGAATTGGCATTACCGCTATAAAGGACGTCACGCCGGTGCCGCATAATGGCCCACGACCGCCAAAACCCCGCCGCGTCTAAAAATCTAAAAAAATATATATGAAAATAGGTCCAAAATATAAAATTGCCAGACGCCTCGGAGCGCAAATTTTTGACAAAACGCAAAACCCAAAGTTTGCGGCCAAAGAAGCAAACAAAACTCGCCGATCTGACGGCGGCCGACCACGAGGACTGACTGACTACGGCATACAGATGCGCGAAAAGCAGAAAGTTCGCTTTTTCTACGGTATTTCTGAAAAACAATTTGCTAATTACGTAAAAAAGATTATCACAGCAAAAGGCATCGGACAGGACGAAGAACTCTATAAATTACTCGAGATTCGCCTCGACAATGCGGTTTACCGCATTGGTCTTGTTGCCTCACGTCGTGCCGCACGGCAAATGGTCTCCCACGGCCATATTTTAGTGAACGGTGTTAAAGTCACCATTCCTTCGTTTTCTCTTAAAAAAGGTGACGAAATTTCTATCCGAAATGGCAGCGCCCGAAGCGTGCTTTTTGCCAACATCGAAGAAAAACTCAAAGAACACACGCCTCCAGTCTGGCTTTCATTTGATGGCGCAAAAAAGCAGGGCAAGGTTATTGGTCTGCCAAAGCTAGATTTTACGCAAGCCTTTCTTGATTTCCCGGCGGTACTCGATTTTTATAAGAGGTAGAGGGCTTGTCTAATATTTGAATGTAATGTATAGTTTCAATACATATTATTTACACGTTTTTATTACTAGAGTTAATTAATCAACCCCATGCCTGACGTAAACATTGTTTTGCCTTCAAAACCAAAAGTGCTCCTCGAGGAGGATTTTTCAGGAGTCTACGAAATTGACGGCCTCTACCCGGGTTATGGGCACACGCTCGGCAACTCACTTCGCCGAATCATCCTCTCCTCGCTTCCAGGCGCGGCTATCACTTCGGTAAAAATTGCAGGTGTCAGCCATGAATTTTCGACTGTCCCGGGAGTCAAGGAAGACGTAGTAACAATTCTGCTTAATTTGAAAAAGGTCCGCATCGAACTTATAACCGAAGAGCCGCAAACCTTTGAGCTTAAAGTAACCGGCCCGAAAGACGTCAAAGCCGGCGACATAAAGCTTCCCGGCCAAGCTCGAATCCTAAATCCCGAACTCCACATCGCCAGTTTGACCGACAAAAATACCACCCTTCAAATTGACATGACTGTCGAGAAGGGGCTCGGATATGTGCCAAAGGAAGTACTTCAAAAAGACAAAGTGGATATTGGCACCATCACGCTCGATGCCATTTTTACTCCGATTCGCCGCGTTAATTACGAAGTAGAGAACATGCGCGTTGGTAATCGCACCGATTTTAACCGTCTCAAGATTTTTATCGAAACTGACGGCACTTTGACCCCGCGGCAAGCGCTTGAAAAATCTATTGAGACCATGATTCACCAGCTCAAAGCTGTTGTCGGTTTCAAAGAAGAGGAAGTGCTCTTGCCGAAAGAAAAAATTGATCTAAAGAGCGGCGCGGGTGAAGAAGGCGCTCGAGTTCCTAAAAAAGAACTCGATCCTGAATTTTTGAAAACCCGGATTGAATCAATTGGTCTTTCCGGCCGAACATCGAACGCCCTTGCAAATGCCAACATTCGAACCGTCGGAGGTTTGGTGCGCAAGAAAGAAGAGGACATTCTGGATATTGACGGTCTTGGGACCAAGGGTGTTCAGGAAATCAAGAAAGTTTTGGCAGGACTTGGTATTTCCCTTAAATAGTTTTAAAAAGACAACCGAAAATAGACAAAGAAGGCAAATATTTGTAGTATGAGTTTTCCTAAAAAAGTAAAAGAAGTTCATGCGTCATCATAAATCAGGAAGAATTTTTGGAAGAGTGAAAAAAGTGAGAGTGGCGCTCGTCCGTTCTTTGGCGCGCGCGCTTATTGTCCACGACGCAATCGAGACAACTGAGGCCAAGGCCAAAGAGCTACGGCCTTTTATTGAGAAACTCGTAACCATGGGTAAGAATGCCAACTTAGCATCCTACCGCATCATCGTGTCCCGATTAGGAGGTGCTCTTGGAGCGAAAAAACTTTTTGAGACCACTTCCCCAAAATATAAAGATCGGAGTGGTGGCTACACGCGTATTACCAAACTCGGCCGACGGAAAGCCGATGGTACCCCAATGGCTCGAATTGAATTTGTATAACAGATTCTGAAATAATTTATATGACAACACACACCGTAGACGCAAAAGGGTTACGATTGGGACGCGTGGCGAGCCGCGCGGCCACGTTTCTTATGGGGAAAGACACTCCTCATTTTGCGCGCAATAAAGTGACCAGCGTAAAAGTTTCGATCATCAACGTTTCGAAATTAGTCATGCCGGAGAAAAAACGTCGTGATGAAGTCCGTGTCTCTTACTCGGGTTACCCGGGAGGATTGAAAACTTTAAGTTTGAACCAAGTTATCGCCAAAAAGGGTTACGCGGAACTTGTCCGCCACGCTATCCGTGGTATGCTTCCGCCAAACAAACTGCGCGCGGAAATTCTTAAAAATATAACCATCACTGAATAAAACCCATGCCGAAAGAAGAAACACTAAAAAAGTCTGCGGTAGCATCGAAAGAGGCGTCAAAAGAACGCTACATCGAAGCTGTTGGCCGAAGGAAAACGGCCATTGCCCGAGTCCGCATCACTCCGGGCAAGGCTTCGTATGAAATTAACGGTCGCGAGCTCGCTAATTATTTCCCAGTTAAAGAATTACAGCAAATGATCCTCGACGCCGCGCTTCACGCCAAAGTTCCAGTAAAATTTTCCGTGACGGCTCGGGTCAAAGGTGGTGGCCAAGTGTCCCAAGCAGAAGCAGTGCGTCATGGTATTTCCAGAGCCCTTGTCATGCATGACGGTGATGTGCGCCTTCGAATCAAAAAACTTGGATTTCTCAAGCGTGATCCTCGCGCTAAAGAGCGTCGGAAATTCGGCCTAAAAAAAGCTCGCAAAGCGCCACAGTGGAGCAAACGTTAAGAGCGTAATAACCAAACACCCCGCCCGAACGACTGCTATATCGTTCAGTCGGGCGGGCAAGAAACAAACACCAAATACCGCTATCAAACTAAACTTGTTTGGTCATTGGATATTGATATTTGGAATTTATTTGATTATTGTTTCTTGCTTATTGGTTTTTGTTTATACATTTTTGCTACAATAAATCCATGAATGATGAGAACGAAAAAAATGACGCGGATATTGTCTCTGAAGACTTAGATGATTCTGTCGTAGCCGAAGAATCGGCACTTGAAACTGTCAAAAAACTTCGAGAGAAGCTTAAAAAAGTCACCGAGGAAAAACAAGCCTACCTAAATGGCTGGCAAAAAGACAAAGCTGACTTTTTGAATGCCCGCAAGCGGGACAAAGAGGAAAAAGACCAATTTATCAAATTCGCGAATGAGAATCTCATTACTGAACTCCTCCTTGTGCTTCAGAGTTTTGAAATTGCCTTTGCAAACAAGGAATCTTGGGAGAAAGTGGATAAAAATTGGCGAGTTGGGGTGGAATATATTTATAATCAACTAAAATCAGTTCTCGAATCTTCAGGTCTAAAGGAAATAAATCCGTTTAGTCAAAAATTTGACCCGACCCGTGATGAGGCGGTGGAATATGTTCCTGTGACTGACGAAAAACAAAATCATGTTGTCATTGAAGTTATTCAAAAAGGCTATTCCTTAAACGGTCGCCAGCTCGTTGCCCCGAAGGTGAAGGTGGGGGAATATAAAGAATAGCTTCAGAAGCTGCTAAAACTTTAATTGAAGAAGCTCCGAGGTTGAACCTTGGATCGGGAGAAAGGTTCAACCTCGGGGCTTCTTCAAAAAAGAATCCATAAAAACTTGACATCTCTGTAGTTTTGATATAATAGCGTTATGTTAACCCCGAGCCTGCGATCACAATTTGTCACCAAAATTCTGGCCTCAAAGACGGGGGAGAAGTTCCGTGTGGTTTTTATCGTGACCCTTGTCCAAGGGGAAGTGCAGGCACGAATGATCTCCGCAGAACCTCTAGAAGTAGATTCTAGTCGCAAGAAAGAGATCAAAGCTCTCGGCGGAGAAGTGAAGAGTGTAGTCAAGGAATCAGAAGTCACGCCAACTCTCAAAACCCCTTCTCCTTTTTTCAATAATTTCTTATTCTTTACGAGCCAACCAACTCGGGCTCCGTCTAATAGCTTTTAGCTGTTAGCTTCTAGCTTACAGCTTTATAATCCACAAATGACCTTTTTCATAGGTTTCTTTTTACTATTTAATCATAAAAATTTATGTCCATATACGATCTATTAAAAGATTCGGCAGGTGTTTAAAAAGAAGCGGGTAAAATTGAGCAGTACAGACAAATACTAGAGGCTCAAGAAAAACTTTTGGAGCTACAGAATAAATACTACAATCTCGAACAAGAGATTAAAAAATTAAAGGATGAGTCGATTACGAAAAAAAATCTCAGCTTCGAACAAAATGCTTACTATCACACTGAAGGAGGTCAAAAACGAGGTCCATTTTGTACGTGCTGCTGGGATTCTAACTCAAAATTGATTCGGCTCCACGTTGATCCAAATGATGGGAGCGCGCAGTGTCCATCTTGTAAAACTTACGCAAGACACGGAAGAGTAATTCCTCAAAATTTCTTCCATCGCTCAAAAAATTTAGAAAGATAAATAATCAAAATAAAAAACCTATGTCAAAAATAATTGGAATCGATCTTGGAACGACAAACTCGGCTGTTGCCGTCATGGAAGGCGGCGAGCCGAAAATATTAGAAAATGTCGAGGGCGCGCGGACGACACCTTCAATCGTGGCGCAATCGAAAACCGGTGAGAGACTTGTCGGTCTCTTGGCGAAGCGCCAAGCCGTGACGAATCCGAAAAATACCATCTTTCAGATCAAGCGCTTCATTGGCCACAATTTCGATGAACCAGCAGTCCAGAAAGACAGAGTTTCCGTACCGTTCGAAATTCGCAAGTCGGCAAACGGCGGTATCGAAGTCAATATGGATGGCAAATGGTATCGCCCGGAAGAAATCTCGGCCATGATTTTAACCAAGCTTAAAAATGACGCCGAAGCCAAGCTTGGCGAGAAAATCACCGAAGCGGTCATCACTGTGCCCGCCTACTTCAACGACTCACAAAGACAAGCGACGAAAGATGCCGGGAAAATCGCCGGCCTCGATGTGAAGCGCATTATCAATGAACCGACGGCTGCAGCGCTCGCCTATGGCTTTAACAAAAAGAAGAACGAAAAAATCGTAGTGTTCGACTTCGGTGGCGGAACCTTCGATATTTCCGTTTTGGAAGTTGGTGACGATGTCGTCGAAGTGAAATCAACCGACGGCGACGCGCACCTAGGCGGTAAAGACATTGATCAGAAAATTATTAGCTGGCTTGCCGAGGAATTCAAGAAAGAATCGGGCATTGATGTTCGGAAAGATGCCTTGGCCCTTCAGCGTCTTGATGAGGGGGCGGAGAAAGCCAAAATCGAACTTTCGACTGCCGTCCAAACTGAAGTCAACATCCCGTTCATTACTTCCGACGCCTCCGGCCCGCGCCATTTGCTTATCAAAATGACCCGCGCCAAATTGGAAGAGCTGACGCAGGAATTTCTTGATCGAGCGATGGAAATTAGCAAACGCGCCATGAACGCATCACCTTTCAAAATCGGCGAAATCAATGAGGTTATTTTAGTCGGTGGCCAGACCAGAATGCCCGCTATGCAAAAAGCAGTAAAGGAATTCTTCAAGAAAGAACCTCATGTCGGCGTCAATCCTGACGAAGTGGTGGCAATCGGCGCCGCTATTCAAGGCGGAATCCTCCGAGGCGATGTTAAAGACGTGCTTCTCCTCGACGTCATTCCGCTTTCTTTTGGAATCGAAACCATGGGCGGCGTGGCCACAAAACTGATTGAGAAAAATACCACTATCCCGACCGCAAAATCCCAAGTGTTTTCGACCGCGGCTGACAATCAAACTTCCGTAGAAATTCACGTGGTGCAAGGTGAGCGATCTATGGCGGGAGATAACAAATCACTCGGACGCTTTATCTTGGACGGTATTCCGCCAGCGTCTCGCGGCATGCCGCAGGTTGAGGTCACCTTCGATATTGATGCGAACGGCATCCTCAATGTGACAGCCAAAGATAAAACCACTGGCAAATCGCAATCAATCAAAATTCAAGCTTCTTCAGGCCTATCAAAAGAGGAAGTGGAAAAAATGAAAAAAGACGCCGAGATGCACAACGACGATGATCAAAAGAAACGAGAAGAGGTCGAGGTAAAAAATGCCGCGGAACAATTGACCTACACGGCCGAAAAGTCTCTCAAGGATGCGGGCGATAAAGTGCCAGCTGATCTTAAGAAGTCGATTGAAGATAAGATCGCGGCGGTGAAGACTGCTAAAAATGGTAGCGATATCGCGGCGATAAAATCTACAAGCGAAGCTCTCTCCTCTGAACTCTCAAAGATAGGGGAAATTCTGTCGAAAGCACAGGCGGAACAGGCGAAACAACAGTCCGAGCCTAATCCTGATAAGAATCAGGACGGCAAAGGTAATGATGGAAATGTTCGAGATGCAGAATTCAAAGAAGGAGATAAGAAGTAAGAACAAAGGTCGAACCTTGGATCTTAAGAAAGGTTCGACCTTTGGAAAAGAAAAAGCCCCGGACGTCGGATCCGAGGCCTTATGGGTCAAACCATGAAAGCTTCAATCAACTATTTATACCCATGAGTGCCAGATGAGTGCTTCGAGAGGTTTGAAGCTTACAGATCAACTCTACTGGTTTCATACAATTGAGCCCAATGTGTACGCTGTGAACAATCATAGCGAGCTGGACCGCAACAGTTTCTTCGATATCTTCTGTTAAATACTTAATTCCATCTTGCGCGACACGTTGCATTTCCTGGTTGGGAAGTTCCTCAATCGCTGTATCACTCTCAAACAATGATTTGGCGAGTGAGTCTGGAAGCTCCCATGTAAACTTACCAATCACGTGACTTTCAACTACGAGAGTGTGTTTCATAGACAGTCTTTGGTTTCGTTGTTTTAGGGCACACACTGCGTTCCTTTTAAAACGCAGTGGTTTCTAAAAACAAGTTACCATATTGGCTTCGCCGTGTCAATATGTCCGATTTTCCCCATACCTTATACTTAATACTCTATACTTAATATTTCCCAAAACATGTCAAAAAATTATTACGAACTGTTAGGCATCGCCAAGAACGCGTCGAGGGACGAGATCAAAAAAGCGTTCCGCACCCTTGCCCATAAATACCACCCCGACAAAAAAGGCGGCGACGAAAAAAAGTTCAAGGAAATAAACGAAGCCTACAGCGTGCTCTCCGATGACAAAAAGCGCGCCGAGTATGATTCCTACGGTCGGGTCTTCAGCGAGGGTGCGGGAGCTGGCGGAGCGACGGGCCAAAATCCTTTCGGTGGTTTTGACTTCTCCAGTTTTACCGGAAGCGAAGGCTTTCAGGGTTTTGATTTTGACTTGGGAGACATTTTTGGCGATTTTTTCGGAGGCGGCGGAGGGCGAGAACGAGTCAAACGAGGCCGTGACATCTCAATAGACATTGAGATTTCTTTTTCGGAATCAATTTTTGGCGCTAACCGAAGTGTGCTTTTGGCAAAATCTTCAATCTGTGATACCTGCAAAGGAAGCGGGGCGGAGCCGGGCACGTCGATGGAGACATGTAAAATTTGTAATGGTAAAGGCAAAATTCACGAAACTAAACGCTCATTTATCGGTGCCTTTTCAACAACGAGGGTCTGCGATGCCTGCCAAGGACGTGGTCAAGCGCCGAAAGAAAAATGTCACGAGTGCAAAGGTCACGGTGTTCGAAAGCGCGAACAAGAAATCGAAGTCAAAATTCCAGCTGGTATTGATGACGGTGAAATGATCCGGCTCTCCGGAGCGGGTGAAGCGGTTTCGGGTGGTGTGGCTGGAGATCTCTATGTCAAAGTTCACGTCAAACGGCATCCCTTTTTCCGTAAAGAAGGTAACAATTTGGTAACTGACTTAACCATCAAACTTTCAACCGCGCTTTTAGGCGGACAATACAGCCTCTCCACTTTAGAAGGCGACATTGCACTCACCATTCCAGAAGGAATATCATTCGGTGAAATCCTGCGAATCAAAGGCAAAGGTGTGCCCGTCGAGAAAGGTAAGCGCGGCGACCTCCTGGTTAAATTGCATATCGAGTTACCGCGGAGACTTTCAAAGACCGCAGCCAAGATTGTCGAGGAACTTAAAAAAGAAGGCGTTTAGGTGTAAAAATAAATCCGTACCAGCCCTTGACGAAATACTAAATATATGTATAATGATGGCTGTATGGCTAAAATATTTTTCATTTTGCTATTGCCGTTTTTTATGACGGCCGCTGTCATAGCCGAATTGCTTCGGCCTATTACCTATGAGGAACATCTGCCACCAGAGCGCAAATTCTTGGCGATTGTTCTCTTTCCAATATATTTTCCGATTCTCGTCATTCTCATGATCTTTTTCGGATTTTGGACATCGCTTTCCGAAGGAGGCGAGGGGGGTGGATTTGGAGTCATCGCCGAATTTATCAAAGAATTTTTCAAAGTGCTCACTCCCGGCAGTAAATAATTCGACACCATGACAACCTTCTTCGCAATTATCACTTTCTTAATCTATCTAGCAACCGTTTTCTATGCTGGCTATTTTACTGGCGTTTTGGTCAAAGAGAATGCCCTCCGAGACACGAAAAAACTCACCCTTGCTTCAATAGTCTGGGCAATTTCAATCATTGCGTATTTCTTCCTTCAGTCCCTTTTTACCCCTCTCATCGCACTTTCCGTTTCTTTTTTTGTTTCCTTTGTCATCCTTGGAGTCGGAGCTTTACTTGGTGTTTTTGTGGCTATCTTCATCGATAAACATCTTTTCAACGAAGCGGTGGCAGTAGTTCTTGAAGGAGCGGAAATTGTTTCCGAAATGTTTAATGGTGAGAAATAAAAGTAACTGGCAACATGACAAAACCTATAGAAAACGTGACGGTATTCTTCGGTAACGGATTTAAACCGATCAAAAACGGCGATGGTAAGAGATTCGCGACAATATATGATAAGAAAAGCCGTTTTTGGAAAAAGAAACAAGAGGAAAAACTGCTCTCGCTTTTCCGATTATGCGCGGAAAAAGTCTACGCCTACAAAGATTTTTTAAAAAAAGCTCGCGTCAACCCCAAAAATATCAAAACGTTTAAGGATTTCAAAAAAGTTCCGCCGGTCAACAAAGACAATTACCTCCGAAGCTATCCGTGGGAAAAACTCTGCCCGCCGGGCTCTTTCACCGATCAATCTCTCGTTTTAACTTCAACCTCCGGCTCAACCGGCAAACCTTTTTATTTCCCGAGAAACGGCGCGCTCGACGCGCAGTCGTCCTTCTACCACCAGATGTTTTTAAAAAACAGCGACATTGATCCGAATAAATCAACCCTAGTGCTTGTTTGCTTTGGCATGGGAGTGTGGATTGGCGGTGTTATTACCTATCAAGCATTCAAGTCTATTTCCGAACGTGGCTATCCTATGACTATTTTGACTCCGGGAGTGAACAAAAGAGAAATATATGAAGCACTCAAAAACATCGGCGAAGCATACGATCAAATCATCCTCTGCGGCTACCCGCCGTTTATGAAAGACGTTGTAGACGAAGCCAAGCAAAACGGTGTTAACTGGCATGATTACAATATAAAAATGATTTTCGCCGCCGAAGCCTTTTCCGAAAAATTCCGCGATTATATTCTGCGGAAAACCGGCATGAAAAGTTTCTATCGAGACACCATGAATATCTACGGCTCCGCGGACTTAGGCACCATGGCCGTTGAAACGCCGATTAGCATCTTGATCCGGCGGTTGGCCTTAAAAAACAAAAAGCTCTACCAAAAAATTTTTACCGAGGCCACGCGCCTGCCGACTCTAGCTCAATACGTGCCTGAATTTATTGATTTTGAGTGCATAGGCAGAAGTATCTATTGCAGCGGAAACAACGTTTTGCCACTTGTTCGATATGAAATTGGAGACAGTGGTGGCGTTCTCTACTTTAACGAAATGGAGAAATTATTCGCTGAAGAGGGGACTGACTTAATGACTGAAGCAAAGAAAGCCGGCATTTTAAATTCCGTTACTGAATTTCCTTTTGTGTATGTCTACGAACGCACCGATCTCTCGACAAAGCTTTATGGCGCGATTATTTATCCAGAATACGTCAAAGTAGCGCTTCAAAATATCACGCTTGAAAAGTACGTAACGGGTAAATTTACCATGTTTACCAAACACGACAAAAAACAAAATGAGTATCTCGAAATCAATATTGAACTGAAACCTGGTATCAATGAGTCTTCGTGGCTTCAAGAAGAAGTGGCCAAGATCGTCTTTGAAAAATTAAAAGAAAAAAGCGCGGAATACAAAAATAATGCTGATATGTTGAACGGTAAAATCGTTCCAAAAATTATCTTCTGGCCACACGAACATCCCACCCACTTCCAAACTGGTATCAAGCAAAAATGGGTGAAGCGGGTTTAGTGAAATCCCGAGGTTGAATCTTGGGATTTCTGTACTTGAGAACTAAACTCCCAAAATATAGTTCCTCGGAGAGGTTAGATTGGTATCAGATACCAATCTAACCTGCCTGCACAGCAAAGAAGCCCCAAGGTTGAACCTTTCTTCGGATCCAAGGTTCAACCTTGGGATTTTTCGTGCTATAATTCCTTCATAATTCTATGCCGGGTAATGTAAAAAAATATCTTGATGAAGGGTTGAGGAGACAGGTTGAATCAAAACCGCTCTTTTTTGATCTTTCGAATGAAACCGGCCAAACCAAACTCCAGAGTTTTTTTTACGAAGGAACAATCCAGCATGTGGTGGATGACTACGAAGAAGAACATTTGGAATTGTTTGGGGTGAAAAATCCAACACTCGTCTACACACCAGACTTCAAAAAGACATTCGCCGCGCATTACGCAGTCATTCAAAAAGACACGCCGCTGTGGCAACAAGGAAAGTGGGTCTTTTTCCCATGGGGTTCAAAGTTGGTGCACATTTTACCAGAAGAAGACTTTCAACTTGTTCGAACCGCGCGGAATAAAAATCTTATAAATAAAGATGAGCAGGCGAAATTCTACAACGGGGCTGTGGGCATCGCCGGTCTCTCGGTCGGATCGAGTGTCGCCTTCGCGCTCGCGCTCCAAGGTGGAGCGGGGCATCTCAAACTCGCAGACATGGATCGCCTCGCGCTTTCAAACACCAATCGAATTTTAACGGGCATCGACAGCCTCGGAGTCTTGAAAGTGGAGATGGCGGCGCGGAAAATATATGAAATAAATCCTTACGCGGAGATTGAACTTTTTCCAGAAGGTTTGAATAAAGAAAATATCGGCCGTTTCTTTGAAGGACTTGATATCGTTATCGATGAGCTGGATAATCTCGCGGTCAAATATCTGATACGGGAACAAGCCAAAAAAAATAAAATCGCTGTGGTCATGGCCGCAGACAACGGCGACAATGCGGTCGTGGACGTTGAGCGATACGATCTCGATCAAAATACTCCGTTCTTCCACGGCAGGATGGGCGAGGTTTCCTATGAGATGCTTTCCAAACTGGACAAATTTGGTATTGGCAAGATGATTACCAAGCATGTCGGACCCGAAAACGTAACGGAACGGATGCAGGAATCGCTTCTTGAGATGGGGAAAACGATTGTCTCGTGGCCGCAACTTGGCGGCGCGGCGCTCATAAACGGCGCGGCTGTGGCATATTGCATCCGTAAAATCCTAAACGGCCAAGAGCTCGAATCGAACCGCGCACTCATTTCGCTCGATGAAAAATTACTACCAAGTTACACAACTTCCGCAAGTGTCGCCAAAAGAAAAGAAATAGCCGATTCATTTAAAAAATCTTCGGTCTATAACTAACGACATCGTAAGTCGTTAATAATCAAAAATATGCAGGACAATTTAAGAAAAATTATTGCTGACGGAATTTTGGCGCCGTCCGGCGAAAACTGCCAACCGTGGAAATTTGTTATTGATAAAAACACAGTTAAGATTTTTAACGTCCCGACCGCGGATCAGTCTCTCTACAATTTCAAACAGCGTGGCTCGTACGTTGCAGAAGGGGCACTTATAGAGAATATGGTTTTGAGCGCTGAAGAACGTGGCTACAAAGCCGAGGTTTCTATATTTCCTGCCGCCGGCACGCTAGATTTGGTCGCTACGATCACATTTGCTCCCTCCGTATCGCAAAAAAATCCTCTGTATGAAAGTATTCCTAAGAGATGCACCAATCGAAAAACCTACACGGGCCAAAAGCTCTCACATGAACAAAAACAAAAATTGGGAGAAGCCGCCCGCTCTGCGGGCGGCGAATTTCGCCTCGTTGATGATGAAGCAAGTTTAAAAACGCTTGGGCGGGCTATGGCGGTAAACGAAAAAGTCTTGTTTGAAAACAAAAAATTACATGACTTTTTTTACACTCACATTCTTTGGAAAGAAGCTGAACAGCGTCGCTCCGGCGGATTTTACATCAAAACGCTTGAATTTTTACCACACCAGCTTAAAGGCGTTAAGCTTTTTAAGAACTGGTTTATTTTGAACCTGCTCAACAAATTGGTAAAAGTTTCAGACAAGATCGTCGCGGAAAATGCCGAAAAATATGCTGGATCCGGATCTATCGGCATTATCGTTGCCAATGGCAATACTGATACTGATTTCGTAAATGCCGGCCGCGCGGTTGAGCGAGTGTGGCTTACGGCAACTAGTTTGGGGTTGGCAGTCCATCCTTGCACCGGCGTCTTGTACTTCATGGAAAGAATCAAAGGAGGGGATACAAGCTCATTCTCTCCGATTCACATTGAACTTATTAAATCGGCATACAATGATATCGTAAATACATTCGGCGTTTCCGGCAAAACTATACCAATGCTTTTCCGAATTGGTTTTTCGGACGGGCCGTCTGCCAAAGCCATGCGAGTCGAGCCAAAAGTTGAAATTAAATCTTAACCTGTTTCTTTATGTCAAAACGTTTAGAGGAAATTGGAAGCGCGATTGAAAAACTTGAACAGCTGAAACATGATCCAACATTTACAGAGAAAATGTATGCCATTGAGGCCAACTTTGAATTTTTGAATGCCATTAAAACAGTACCTCGCTACATAAACTGGCTTCTCACGAAAGCGTCTAAACTTGATTCGGCAAAACTTCTTGAACTAACAGATTTTCCCGTACCAGAATGGGATATTAAAATGCACAAACGGCTTATCGAGATTGAAAGGCGAGACAGACCAGGACTGGTCAAGCCTATTGTGGACGCGGTTGTGGACGAATTCGCAAAGGCGGGTAAAGATATGATTGTGGCTGATCTTGGAGCTGGTGGCATGGAAGTAGATCGTCAAGTCGCCATACGATCGGCGAAATCATCATTTGCGCACAAACTAACTATCGTAGCTTTTGATAAATCAGCAACCACGCGGGAAATTGCTCGGGAAAATCTCGCGGACATTTCTGCCGAGGTGGAAATTGTTGAGACGGGGATACTGACGCAAACTGAACTTGAATCTCTCCGAAAAAAAGCAATCAAGAAAGTGCTTATAATCATGGCCACAAACGACATCTTCGATCTTAGCACATCATTTCCAGAAAAATATTTTGATATTGTCTACCACTCGCTCTTTAAGCATCATCTTGACAAAAGAGAACAAGAAAAGTTTGAGGGGGTGATATTAAATGTCAGTAAAATTGCTTTTGAGTTCGATGGTTACAGAAGTTTTTTTCCACACCTTTTGATACAGTCTGCTATGGCATGGAGTTCACCAGTATTCTTAAACGGGACAGTTTTTTCAATGTTGAGATATAAAAACAAAAATGATTTTTCTCAAAATGTGAAGTTTTTTAATAATACTGCTCACTATCTTCACTTAAAGTAAAAAACTTTTTTATAACATGTTTGATCTCATAAATATAAATCTTGATTTGTTGGCTATGGGAATCTCGATCGCCGCGATTGGATTGCTCGGTTTCGGTGTCTATTTTAATAACAAGAAAAGTTTTTCCAACAGAGCTTTTCTCTTTTTTTGTCTTTCAACAATAGGCTGGAGTGTTTCAGACTATTTATCATACAAATTTAACACAACCACAGCCGTGCTGTGGTCACTCCGAGTTCACATTTTTATCGCAACGTGGGATGTTTTTTTATTTTTTACGCTATCCTACATCTTTCCCAAAGAAAAAATAATATTTCCGGTATGGTTTAGATTTTTTCTCTTGCCGGCTGTTATCTTTACATCTTTACTTTCTTTAACACCCTTTATATTTTCAAAAATAAATACGCTTCCTGCTCTAAACCAAGTTGCGATTCCCGAAGAGGGATTCGGAATAATTTTATTTAGTTTGCTTGCCATGAGCTTAGTTATTTCTGGTATTATTCTGCTCATACAAAAATCTATAATAGCCCATGGCACCGAGAAAAAACAATTGGTTTTAGTCACAGGCGGAATGTTTTTTACCGCCTGTTTAATTCTAATCTTTAATTTGATTTTGCCTGTATTCTTTGATAACACGAAATTTATACCTTTTGCCCCGTTATTTTTAATGCCTTTTATATTACTAATTTCTTACGCAATTTATAAGCATAAATTGTTTAACTTTAAAATAGTAGCGACGGCATTTATAGCTTTCCTTATTTCTGCTTTTAGTTTCGTAAACGTTGTTTACTCCAAAGAATTAAGCGCGATTATCATAAACACCACGGCTTTTACCATCATTCTTCTCGGAAGCATACAACTACTTAAAGCGATGCTCCAGATGGAAGATTTTAACGAGCGTCTTCAGCAAAAAGTCGCCGAACAGACAAAAGAAATTAGAAAAGCCTACGAAGTGGAAAAACAAGCCCGTATTGAACTCGAGCATCTCAATCAAAATAAAAACGATTTTATCATCATAACGCAACACCACCTCCGCACGCCGCTCGCGCAGATTCTCTGGAATGTAAACTCCATATCAAGCGGGCTCTTTGGCGCGATTTCATCCGAACTTGGCCAGGCGATTTCAAATATCGATATATCATGCAGACGTCTTGTGAAAACACTCAACACTTTTCTGGACATTACTCAAATGAAAATTGGCATGCAAGTACTCAATATTCTCCCTATCAACATTCGGGAAGTTGCCAGGGATGTTCTCAAAGAATTTGAGTTTGATATAAAAAAGAAAAACATAACTGTTTCTTACAAGGATGGAGTGAAAGTTTGGCCCGACGTTTTAGCGGATACAGAACGCGTCAAGGATGTCTTTTCGATTATTGTTGATAATGCAATTAAATACAACGTTGAGGGCGGAACCATCACCGTAGAGACGGAGCAAAAACAAGACATGTTTATAGTTTCTGTCGGAAGTAGCGGTATTGGTTTAAGCGTGAGTGACAAAGCGGAATTATTCAAGCAGAGTTTCTTCCGATCAAAAGAGGCGAAACGTGTACACCCCCTCGGCATGGGGGTCGGCCTTCTTGTCGCCAAAACCATCATCGAGGCGCATCATGGCAAAATATCTGTTGAGTCTCGTGGTGAAGGGAAGGGAATTGAGCTTGTGGTTCAATTACCACTGACTTGAGTATTTCAGGTTGATTTGTAACAAAAAACATGTATTCTTGATTTAGAAAGGTGGTGATTGCCATGCCAGAAGGTAGTACAGATAAACCGGATGATTTTGATGACACAAATATTAAAGATAAGAAAGGTGTTTGATTCATCCCAACTGTTTTTTGACTATAAATGTAAAATGGTGTAACCTCAGAGTTGGAGTAGGCATACGGAATGATTCCCTTGTCACTCTAGGAAGGAGTACAGTATGAACATCACTGAAAATTCAGGAAATGGTGGTAACCACGGTGGCGGTGGCATGGGTGGGGGTGGTAGCGGGAGTGGAAGCAGGGGCGGCGGCAAAAAGAAATGATACTTGCCGAGTCCTTGAAGGGTAGCAGTCTTTGACTAGCTACCCATTTTTATTGTAGTATGTGGACAAATGAAAAAAAATATTCCGTTTTATAAAAATCTGAAGAGTGACAAACACTGTTTCCAAGCTTGTCTGAAAATGATTTTGAAGTTCTGTTTTCCAAGAAAGAATTACAGCTTTTCTTTTTTAGATAAAATATCAAAACATAGGAGGGGTAAGTGGACTTGGCAGGGCGCATCTCTTCTCTACTTAGCCTCCATTGGTTTTGAGGTCGTCAATATAGAAAATTTAAATTACAAGCTCTTTGCGAAAGAGGGTGAAAAATACTTGAGACATATCTGGGATCAGCAGACTTTCAATATACAAAAAAGATTTTCTGACCTTAACAGTGAGCAGAAAATAGCAAAATTACTTGTAGCTAGTTCATCTGTGAAATTACTTAATAAACAGGCCAGTGTTAAAGATGTTCGGCATTATTTCAAGAGAGGCTACCTTGTTATGGTATCCGTGAACCCATTTGCGCTTTTAAGACGAGCTGGATACGCCAGCCATTCTGTGTTGGTTAAAGATATAAACACACAATATATAACATTCCATGATCCTGGTTTGCCCCCTCTCAAAAATAGAAAAATTAGTTTAAGGTTATTTGAAAAAGCTATGACGCCACCACTTAAAAATGATACAAACGTAATGGCTGTGAAGCTACTTACTAAATCGAAAACTTAACCTTGTAATTTCAGTAATATTGTGTATTCTTGATTACCAGAAAATATGAGGTGGTAAATGAGAAAACTAAATATACCTTTTTACGGAAATACGAAAGACGATTCACATTGTGCGCAGGCCTGTTTCAAAATGGTTCTCAAACATTTCCTACCGCGCAAGTCTTTTTCCTACAAACTTTTAGATCGAGTTACACTGCATAAAAAGGGTTTGTGGGTTGGCGTGAGCGGAGGGTTGATATTTTTTGCGGAACAAGGTTTGCGAATAGTAAACATCGAACTGTTTGATTACCGAACTTTTGCTAATAAAGGTCAAGATTACTTACGCAAGTTATGGTCTAGTGATTTCTTTTCCATTCAAAGTGAAAAAATGGATTTTAGAAACGAGCAATCACTGGCAAAACGCATGATTCGAACGAAATCTATAACTCACAAGAATCGGCCGCCTACAATGATTGATGTGGACAACTTATTCGGTGAGGGTTATGTAATAGTTGCGAACATTAATCCTTTTATGTTGGACGGGGTTAATGATTACGCTGGACATTCCGTAGTTATTACAGGTGTTTCAAAAAAGAGTATTACGTTCCATGACCCTGGATTGCCACCCGCGCCTAATCTTACAGTCAGCCGGAACCTATTTCAAAGGGCTTTTTTACATCCAGATCGCAGATACGCAAAATTGTATGCGGTTACAAATTAAACCACACAGAAAGGACTGGTCTAAGCCGGTCTTTTTCTTTTGTTCATTGTTTGTTAGAGTAGAATCAAGATTTCATGGAAATTAAATCGCAACTAAAAAATAGGTCGGGTCAGATATTGAATCTCGTATATCGTGATGCTGATTCATTTTCTGAACTTGGTGAGAGAGTCATTTTCGGAGTTCACGGGTATTGTTTCTATGGAGAAAAACTAGTTGTGGTGTATGCTACAGCAAAAGGCTACTGGACACCTCCAGGCGGTGGTGTTGAACCGGGGGAATCTGTGGAACAAGCGCTCACACGAGAAGTGAGAGAAGAGACCAATATGAAAATAGTTGCTCAACGGCTTATAGGTTATCAAGATGTTTTTGAACCAACTGGAATAGTCACGGAGACAAGATCCGTATGCATTGTTGAACCGATTGGCCATTTCAAAAGCGATCCGGGTGGTGAGATAACAGAAATTAAGTTGATCAACCCGAAAGATTACAAGAAATATTTTGACTGGGGAACTGTAGGCGAGCATCTTATGAAGAGGGCACTTGAAGTTAAGGAAAGGATAAAATAATTGAATATCCATTCCAATGAAAAAACCTAAAACAAGAAACCAAGTTGAAGCAATTGTATTCAAGAGGCTCCCGTCAGGCGAGTTTTATTTTCTGATGTTGAAGCGAACGCCACAAAGGGGTGGTTTCTGGCAACCGGTCACCGGAAACGTTGAGGAGGGCGAGACGTTCGAGGCAGCGGCCTTACGGGAAGTGAAGGAGGAGCTTGGGATTACAGAGATCATTCAATTGATAGATACCGAATATTCGTATGAATTTACGGACAACGGCCTCGATCAATTTGAGCGGATCTTCGGTGTCCAAGTCTCGCCTGACCAGGAAGTCAGATTGTCTTCCGAACATACCGAATATCATTGGGCGATTGCCGAGGAAGCGTTGAACGTTTACCTCAAGTATGATGGCAACAAAGAAGGGTTGAGGCGGTTGCATGAGAAATTGGTTCCATCCAAAGTCGTTAAATAGATTTC